>Ga0209277_10001868_pt1 | contig 10230 bp, 7 predicted proteins | sample JI81AbrownDNA_FD_187503 | JGI IMG/M metagenome (GOLD analysis project Ga0209277, IMG submission 187503) | Wastewater effluent complex algal communities from Wisconsin, to seasonally profile nutrient transformation and Carbon sequestration -... | ecosystem: Engineered > WWTP > Effluent > Algae... | reverse complement strand
TATTGATTTAATTTTATTTGAACCGATCGACTCTTTGATTCGCGAATAACCTAAATCTGTAAGTTTTTGCAAAAGCTGATTGTATTCCTTCAACGGTGTGACGTCGAGAGAGGTACCGTAACCGTAAGTATTCGGATACATGATGAGTTCATTCTCTTGTTGAGAGAATAAAAATGGATTTTGAGAAGCCGAGGAGGACTCACTTATTTTTTTTAGGAAACGAACAACAGCCATTTCTGGAGTCGAACTTCCAAATTGAACCGTGTAGTTAGGTTTTTTATTTGCAAGAATGACTTTCTTGGATTCTTCTAATGCACTCTTCGTTTTTTCCAAGTTCTGTTCTAGGATTTTATCCTGTTCGGAAGTTTTAGAAGGTGAGCAAACGAGCAGGGGCAGAAAAAGGATCAGTAGTATTAATTTTTTCATATAAATAAAAAACCTCAGGTTCTTACACCCGAGGTTTTCGCTAGATTATAGTTTGGCAATTATTTACTTCTAAATACTGCCCAGCTTAACCACCACTTCCCACCAGCTACTGGTGCACCACCGAGTGTTGCATATGCCGCTTTTGATGTAAAGTCAGGGACAGTGTCACCTGTACCACAAGTTTCGATATTACCGAGTGTCTCGATCGGAAGAGATGTCAACTCCGTGTTGTCAGTGAGATTTGTACAAACACCTTGTGTAAATGTTTTTCCAGTCTCACCTTTTACCTCACTCCAAGCAACAGGATTTGTAGCTGCGCCACCACCAGCATTTGTTGTACAAACAAAGTTGTTTGTTACATAATTGTAAACCAATCCTTTTGAGAATGATCCGGTCATACCTTCTCTAAGTCTCATACCTTGACCGGCCGCAATATCCTGTCCGATAGTTGTAAAATTTGTTACAGTTGGGTTCGTGTAACGTGTACTTGCTACACCATTTGTATGTGATCCATCCATCTCAAAACCATGAGGATCAGTTGATACAGTTCCACCACAGCTATTCGGGTATTTAACACCGATAATGTTTGTAAGAGTTCCTGTAAACCCTTCGTCCATATCAAAATCGTCATCCATTCCGCCAGTTACGAGAAGATGAGTACCACCTACGTCACCACCCCACCACTCAAAACCATCATCGAGTCCTCGATGGATTTGAACGTAATCATAGCTGCTATTCGATTTATTGACTGCATAACTAGATACGCCGTTCAATTCATTACCAACAGCTACCTCGTTTCCAACGAATTCAACGATTACATACTTTAAATTTGCTTTGCTGTCTTGCGTCGCAGGATAAGTTCTTGGTGTAGTTCCCTCTGTGTTAGAAGTTCCACCGCCGCGAGAGGTTCCACCGTTTCCGATAACCACGATACCACCCCAGTCTCCTGGCGCTCTGCTACCAACTGCTGTAGAGGAAGTAAAACAAATAGGTTTTGTTGCTGTTCCTACTGCAGATAACGTTCCATTCTCATAAATGAATAGTGATGATCCTCTTTCAGCAAAAATAACTGAACCTGGTGATATTGTTAGAGATCCACCATTTGTTACGTTTACTGTTCCAGTTAGTTTAGCAGATCCTGTTACTGTTATGGCAGATGTGATATCTCCAGACAATGTCTGAGTCGGAGCCGCAACACCAACGCCATCGCAAAGGCTAGATCCTGCGATCGGAGTTTCTTGGAGCAACAAAAGTGCTAGAAGTGCGGCACTGTTGTCTTCTTTGTCTTCTTTACAATTTACAGTCGTTAAAGCAAAAGCAAGCAAGCTCGCAATCACGAATCCCTTTTTTAAAATTCCTTTCATTTGATCCTCTTTCGATATTCTCGAATTTGTTAGCTGGCGGGATTTCCCGTTCGGGAAAATATAATTTTCTCCCCCAACTGCCTTCCAATATCTCACCTTTCTATTACAAATAAGTGACAGCTCGGTGAAGGATTCGTAAAAACAGGAGCCTAAAGGCGAACTCTTCTTTAGAAAAATTAAATTTCAGGAGGAAATGCTGGCGTTTTTCGTGGGCTGATGATATAGGAAAGGCATTGGGTGGCGGGTCTAGTTCCCCACCCAACTCAGGGCGGGGATATCAGATCCTAACACATTTGTGCGCGTTTTTGACTAACCGATTTTCTTTAAAATCTTCAGCAGATTGCTTTTGATTCGGCGTTTCTGATCTGCAGTTAGATCAAGTTCCCCAAGTTCGGCTTTCTCAATCACAAGTTCTGCCTTTTCTATAAAAGAAATCGCTGCGTCGTCAATGGCTTCCTGCTTTGCCTGTTTCGCTCGATAAACTTCTAACGCTTTTTGAACATCAAGTAATTCTTTGGAGATCGTTCCAATGGTCACGTTTAAATTAATAATGTCTTCATTCATTATTGATAGAGCACATCTATGTATTTTTTTTTCGCTTCCAAATGTTCTTTAAACGTGGCCGAAAAGGAATGTGAACCATCAGGCTTTAGAAGAAAAAATAATTTATCTGATTTTTCTGGTTTGAAAGCAGCAACCAACGCTGGCAATCCTGGATTCGAAATGGGACCAGGAGGCCATCCGCTATTCATGTAAGTATTGTAAGGTGAAACAATTTTCAAATCTGTTTCAAATAACCTTTTTTTAGGTTTGTCAAAAAGATATTGGATAGTGGCACATGATTCTAAATTAATATTCTTTTCAATGCGTGTTAAAAAAACACCAGCCATCATAGGTCTCTCTTCCTTTCTAACAGCTTCTCTTTCTACGATAGATGCTAAAACTACTTTTGCATGTAGATCTTTTGGAGAAATTCCTTTGGATTCTTGAATAGATTCAAGCTTCTGATAGAATCGTTTAATCATCATTTCTACAATACGTTCTGTAGGATAATTTAAGGGAACAGAATAAGTTTCAGGAAATAAATATCCTTCTGTAGTTTGGGCTGGAATTTTAAATTTATCAAGTACTGCTTTATTTGAAGCGGAGACCAGGAAGGCCTCGCGAGATGGAGTTAATTTTTTCGAAGCTAGAACATCCCCTATCTGACGATTATTATAACCTTCAGGCACAGTGAATGTGATGAGCTTAACTTTACCAGAAATGATCAAATCAAGAATCTTCCTTGAACTCATTCCATCATTGATGTCATATACTCCTTGTTTGATTTTATTTCCAGAGCGAGTTAGTTTAATGAGATAATTAAAGTATACCGAAGATTTTATCATTCCAGCCGTAGACAATTCTTTAACAACTGCAGACGATGGCTCTCCCGTATCTATTATCAATTCATAATTGTTTTGTCCATCACCAACAGCTCCGCCTTTCATCTCATCAATGATAAAAAATGTAAAAATGGATACTATTGCGACAAAGGCGAAACCCAATAGCGAGAAACTGATCATTCTTTTAAAATTTATTTTCATAAAACTAGCTTTCCTTAACAGTCTATCGACTTCTCAATTCAAACTCAAATTCTTTTTAACTCAAGATAACGGGTTCTATCATTAAATTTATATTAAACCTACTTCTGACGCCTTCCTTAATCTCATCGGCTAAGTCTAATAAGGACTTAGTACTTCCGTTGATATTAATGAGAGCCAAGCTATGCGCCGTAGAAATCCCTACGCCATTTTTTACATAACCCTTTCTAAATCCCGAATTTTCAATGAGCCAGGCTGCCGAGATCTTAAATGTATTATTTTGTTCAGGATAAAATGGTGGTGTCTCCAATCCAAGATTTTTAATTTTAACTTCTAATCTCTCTTTTTCATCTGCGGTCAAAAACGGGTTCGTAAAAAAAGATCCCACTGACTTTGAATTGGCATCGAAAGGATCAAGAACCATAGATTTAGACTTTCTCAAGTTTAGGATGAGATTTCTAAATGATAACAATTCATCGAATCTATTAGCATTCTCGATTTTAGTATCCTTCCACTTTTTCAAAACCTCAGGATATCTGAAATTTATCTCTTTTATTTTCGATAATCTAAACGTAACATGCGTAATTATATTTTGAGTCCAATCGCCCGACTTAAAACGACTGTTACGGTAACTAAAATTACACTCAGAGGTTGAAACAGAAATTGATTTTAAATTAGTATCGATCATTCGGATACTTTCTATAGACTCTGAAACTTCTTGTCCGTAAGCACCTATGTTTTGAATCGGGCAGGCACCAACGTTACCTGGAATACCAGAGAGACATTCGATACCCGTTAAACCTAACTGCAAACTTTTCAACACAAACTTGTCCCAGTTTTCGCCTGCTCCCACCTGAATCAAAAGATCATTGTCTGACTGGGAAATTTCTTCTAAGCCCAGTATCTCAAGTTTTATAACTAAACCTTCGTAACCGTGATCAGGGACAATGGTATTGGAACCACCGCCAAGAATTCGAAAAGGGAGTAGATTCTCTCTAGAAAATTTTATCGCTGCAATTAGATCTTCTTCCGTTCCACATATGGCGAAAAAAGAAGCCTTCCCTCCGAGCATGAGTGTCGTGAAAGGTCCAAGTAAAATGTCTTTCCATATCTCCACGAATTCCAATAAAAAGATTTAGTTTTTATCGTAAGTAAAAAATTTGGAGATGTGAAAAATAGAAAGGTAAAAGTCTACCAATATTCTGGCTGTAGCACATGTAGAAAGGCACTAAAATTCTTAAATGATTCCCATATTGCATATGAATCGATCCCGATACGGGAAACTCCACCTACTTTTGCAGAACTAAAGAAAGCGAAACAAATCTTAGGTGATTTGAAGAAGCTGTTTAATGTTTCTGGAAATGATTACCGAACGGGAAATTGGAAAGAGAGAATACTAAACATTACAGAAGATGAAGCATTGAAGGCACTTTCGTCAAATGGAAATCTCGTTAAAAGGCCTTTCGTACAATTTAACGGAACTTTTTTAGTTGGATTCAAAGAAGAAGACTGGAAAAAAATCTTTGAAGACGAGAATTAAAATTCCGAAATTTCTTCTCGTAAAACATCCACCTCAACTTGAAGTTTATGTTTTCCACCACCAAATATGATTCCTTTCAAGGGCGACACATCTGCATAATCACGTCCTATTGCTGTAATAATGTATTCCTCGGTAATCATCTTTCCGTTCGTTGGATCAAAATCTTGCCAACCCATATCTGGACAGTAAACCGAAATCCACGCATGAGTCGCATCACTTCCTCTCAACTTTGCTTGTCCCGGTGGAGGTTGTGTTTCTAAATACCCACTAATGTACCGAGCCGGAATACCCAAGGAACGTAAAGCAGATATGCACAAATGACTAAAATCCTGACATACTCCTTTTTTTTCATCTAACACTTGTTCTAAAGGTGTATTGATTGTTGTCGCTTTTACATCATATTTAAAGGAAACAAAAATATACTTAATTAGATCAAGTGTCCCAGCAAACACGGGTTTGCCAGAAGGAAAAAATTGTTTCCCAAATTCTGCAAATTCAATCTTCTTTGAGATAAAAGGGGAAGGATGTAAATATTCGATGGCGGAAATATCCTGTTCCAAAGTAGATTCGGAAATCATTCTTTCTATCTCTTCCCATGACGTCGAACGATTTAGGTCATAACCTACTTCAGCAGAATGTGTTCGTATTGTAGATTCAACAATGACTTCTAATGAACGATGGGGATCCTCGACAGAAAATAAAAATACCTGATTTCCAAAGTAATCCCTACGAAATGAAGATACTACCGGCTTAGGGTTTACAGTAACGTGAGTACGAAAACAATCTTGATGCCTGGAAGTTAACGGATACATGTGAGCCATATTATGACAATAAGCCACAAAATCTTCATATAAATACTTAGTTTTATGAACGACCTTATACTCAGCCATTTCCATCACCAATTCGTGTCTGCTCTTCCGCGTAATTAAAGTATCTCATGGATATAGTTTCAGAAAGTACTCTTAACTGATTATGAAGTTCGTCCAGCCATGTAACAATACTTGCATTGGGTTCCTGTTCGCTGAACAAAATCGAAATGTCTTTCATTTTGAATATTGTATATAGCTGGAGTGCGGCCCTGTCCTCGGAATAAGTAATTTTTTCTTCTTTGCCAGGAAGATTTTTCAGACATTCATTTATTTTTTCCAATTGAAAACCCAACGATCGTGGGTTTGTGGTATCGAATAAAAGAATATCTAAGACCGATTCCTGATCGATACGTCCACGGTATCTTCGATTATATGTAATTCGAATATCATTGATGCTTAATAGATTCTCAAAGGATGATTTATCCTGTAGCTGTTCCCATCTAAATAAACCCTGTAAGGTGAAAATTAATCCTATTGCCCGCTCCATTCTTCTTCCAAGTTCAAGGAAATACCAGCCAGCCTCCCGACTCATATTTTCAAAAGATAAGCCTGTAAGTGAGGATAGATTTAAAATAATTTTATGCAAAAAATCAATGAGAGAATCATAGGACTGGATTGGCTGATTCAAATGGTCTTCAATGTTCAACATGTTTTTCTTCATGTCTTCCGATAGACGATCCCGAACAGATTTTGAAGCTTGAACCAGACCCCTTACATTAAAAGCTAAACTCCCCACTAAAAATCGATCGGTGGCAAGCTTTTGTAATTCCTTAAAAGGGTATGCGAATAATTCTTCTGCATCATCACCTAAGAATCCAGGATAAGAATTTGTAACATGTGTTACTAAACGCAATACATTATGAATCGCTTCTTTTTCATAATTATCCTCAAGTTGTAACACTTTGAATGTAGCTTCTCGGAAAATGCGAGATTGGTTTTCTGCTCTTTCCATATAGCGTGCTAACCAATACAGGTTGTCTGCAACACGACTTGGGACACCTGAACTCTTTCTGGATATAGAAATATTTTCTGTTTTTGGAAGAAGTAATGTCTCTTCTTTTTGAGCCTCCGATGCTAATACCCAAAGATCTTTGCTCCAAGCTCCTCTTTGACTAGTTACAAAAAAATCGTCCAGGGACGGAGACACTCGCACAAGACCACCTGCCATTGTCTGGTATCCACTACCAGAGGAAGTTACGAACGTACGTATAATTGCTCGGCCTGGCCGAAATCCATTTTCAGCTAAAATTGGTACTGTCGCAGATGGAATCATTTCTTGTGCTATAAATCTTTTCGGATTCGCAGAAAGTAACTTTAAAAAATGATCTTTTCTTTCGCCGCTTAATTCAACAAAGGTGACTGGTTCTAATTCATCGTCTCTTGAAACAGTTTTAAATACATATTTCTCTGCTGATTCCATGACCATTGAATGATCTTTTTTATTGCCTAACCAGTACGTAGGTGCCATTGGAAGGATTAAATCTTCTCCTAAGTAAAATTTACAAATTTCCGAGTAAAAAGGTAGTAAGGCACGATTCTCTAAAAAAGAAGAACCGATCGGATTTGCGACTCTCACATTTCCTGAACGAATAGACTCCAGTAGTCCAGGCACACCCAACAAGGAATCACCACGAAGTTCAAGAGGATCCATAAAAATATCATCAACGCGCCTAAGAATTAGATCTACTTGTTGGAGTCCTTCAACAGTTTTCATATAAACTTTATTTTTACGAACTGTTAAATCCTCACCCTGAACAAGTGTATAACCTAAATAACCTGCTAAGTAAGCGTGCTCAAAATAAGTTTCGTTGCTCGGTCCAGGAGTCAGTAATACAATAACCGGTTCCCTGCTGGTAATACCTGCTTGTTGGGACAGTGCTTTTCTCAAGGAACGAAAGTATAAGGCTACTCTATGTACCATAGCATCTCTATACATGGAAGGGAAAATTCTAGAAAGTACGATTCGATTCTCTAACGAGTAACCGGAGCCAGATGGTGCTTGTACACGATCATTTAAGACATAGAATTTTCCATCTGCTGCACGAATGATATCACAAACAAAAAAAATTAATGCCGGATTCCTCGCTAAAAAATGATTCGATTCAAACATGCCATCACAGGCACGTAAATAGGAAGATGCATTAAATAAGAGCTCTGGAGGAATTTTCTTTTCGTATAGTATTCTACGTTTCGAATATAAATCACGAAGTAGACTATCGAGTAAGTCCGCACGTTGATTTAAACCTCTTTCTAATACGCGCCATTCTTCACTTTCCATTATCAATGGAAAGAGATCTAAATTCCAAGGTCTTTCCTTGGCTTCGGGGGAATCCGACTGATAAATGTTATACGTTACGCCATTCTCACGAAGAATTCTATCTGCGTCTCGACGCCGATTAATCAACTCAGCCGGACCAAGTTCCTGGAAAGATTTTACTAAGAATTTATACTTCTTTCGAACAGTTCCTTCCTCATCCATCAACTCATCATAAACGCCTGGCAAGGGACGGTAATTATTAGTTAGTATATGAGGATCTTGAGTCATCATTGTGTCAGACTGTTATATCAATCTAAGATCTAATGTCGATGGAAAACTTTTATTTTCTAATCGAATTGGTGGCAACGATTTTCCAACCTTATGTCCATGTGTCCAAAATCTTGATATTCTCCTCGATTCTGCTTCATATCCATTGACGGGGAAACTCGAATAAGAAAGACCACCAGGATGTGAGACATGATAAGTACATCCCCCCAGTGATCGATCATTCCATTTATCATAAATATCAAAAACAAGTGACGGCTGCGCAGGTAAGTGTGGATGTAATGTTAAAACTGGTGCCCAAGCTTTAAATCGAACGCCAGCAACAAATTCATTTACAACTCCCGTAGCTTGTAGTGGTACTTCATACCCATTGCAACTCAAGGTATACCTTTCGGGATGAAATCCTGCAACTTTTACCTGCAAACGTTCAACGGCGGAATCGACTCCTCGCGATGTACCTTGTGAAGTGTTTTCTTCCCCTAATACATGCCAAGGTTCAAGTGCCATCCTTAGTTCGATTTGAATTCCATCCAGGTAAGTGATACCATACTGAGGAAATCTAAATTCAAAAAACGGATCAAAGTCTTTTTCTAAGAACCCGTAACCAGAATTCTGAAGGTCCCGAATCACTTCCTTAAAATCCCGATAAACAAAATAAGGCAACATAAACCGATCATGTAAATCTGTTGACCAATTGACCGGCTGACCATAGTAAGGTGTTTCCCAGAATTTCGAAATAATCGCCATTACAAACGCTTGCTGAACTACACTCATTTGATAGTGAGGTGGCATTTCAAAAGCACGCATCTCCACGAGACCGAGTCTTCCTGTTAAGCTACCTGGATCAAAAAGTTTATCGATGGATATCTCGGTGCGATGTGTATTTCCAGTTAAATCAACAAGTATGTTTCTAAACAAACGATCAACTAACCAAGGTGGAGTGAATTTACTAGAATCAATTTGTTGAAATGCGATTTTTAATTCGTGAAGAGAATCATTTCTCGCTTCATCTATTCTAGGTGACTGCGAAGTCGGTCCGATAAACATTCCTGAAAATAGATAGGATAATCCAGGGTGGTTTTGCCAGTATGCAACAAGACTTCTCAGAAGAGATGGTTTTCTTAAAAATGGACTATCTTGAACATTAGCTCCGCCTACCGTTATATGATTTCCGCCACCAGTCCCAGAGTGCCTTCCATCGATCATAAATTTTTCGGCCGTTAGTCGACCAAGAGTTGCTTCTTCATACAGTATCTTTGTTTTATTGACAATATCTGCAAAGGAAGATGAAGGATGCATGTTCACTTCAATCACTCCGGGATCTGGAGTAATTTTAAAACGATTGATTCTCGGATCATAAGGAGCTTCGTAACCTTCGATAACAATTGGCAAATCTGTAATCTCGGCAGTTCTTTCAATCTGATAAATTAAATCTAACCATCCTTCCAAAGTAGAAATGGGTGGCAAAAAAATTCTTAAATTTCCATTTCTAGGTTCGATACAAATCGCTGTTCTAGATTGAACCGGATAATCAATATTATACGAAAGCGAAGGTTGTGCTCCTCTAATTTGTTCTAATTCTTTTCTCTTTGGAAGTGGTTCCCTTAATAAAGCAGGGTCCTCTTGGTAAGGATAATGACGTAAACTCGCTAGTGCTTGAATGGGCAATCGGTATCCGATAGGTGAATCGCCTGGAATCAAGTAAAGTTTTTTCCTCCGAAATTTCCATTTATGACTGATCCAGTTCTGATTTACGTGATTGTATTCTAGAGGGATTACGTATCCTATTTCGCGATTAATCCCTTTCTCTAAATTGGCTAGGACTCTCTGCCTCTCCATTTTATTATAATGATCTAGACCTTCGAGTTGTGTTTCTACTTCATCGGGCAAATTGCCTTCTTGCCAT
>Ga0209277_10001866_pt1 | contig 10236 bp, 6 predicted proteins | sample JI81AbrownDNA_FD_187503 | JGI IMG/M metagenome (GOLD analysis project Ga0209277, IMG submission 187503) | Wastewater effluent complex algal communities from Wisconsin, to seasonally profile nutrient transformation and Carbon sequestration -... | ecosystem: Engineered > WWTP > Effluent > Algae... | reverse complement strand
ATTTTTGATTTTTTTTCTGATTTCGTGTAAGGCGAAAGTCCTTACAAATCCATGCGATCCAAATTCAGATTTTTTTAAGAATATTTTTCTCATCAAACTTTTGCAGGAAGATGATACTCAGTTTTGTGGAACAAAAATTGCGCTTCCCCCTGTCTGCCAACTGACACCATTGGAAGTGATCCAACCAAAACGTTGGAAATACGTCCAAGAAGAATTGAGAAAGCAGGCAGCTCTTTCGAAAGAACCACCCGTTTTGAGTCTTACAAATTTAGGTGTTACAGGCACAGCAAAATGGTTAGGTGGAGTTTTCGCTCCGAATGGAAAAATATATTCTCTTCCATTTAATAATAATACGATCCTTGTGATTGATCCGAAAACGAATGGGACTTTACAACTAGATAGTTTAGAATCAGGAACAAATAAATGGGAAGGTGGTGTCCTTGCCTCAGATGGTAGAATTTTTGGAATCCCGAGAAATTCTGATTCTATTTTGGTGATAGACCCGACAACAAACAAAGTTTCAAAAATCACGAGTCCGATTATGGGTGTCAATAAATGGAGAGGTGGAGTTCTCGCACCGAATGGTAAAATTTATGCGATGCCTATTTCAGCTTCTTCGATTCTTGTAATTAATCCGCTTAATGATTCAACTTACTTGATCCCTTCACCTGTAACAGGTACAAATCTTTGGGAGGGAGGAGTACTTGCTCCGAATGGAAAAATATTCGGCATCCCCGTTGACGGAGATTCCATTCTTGTTATCAATCCTTACACGGATGAGACGAGTTTGATAAAGGTTCCTTTTTCTGGATCCGGAAAATGGAGGCAAGGAAGCATACTTCCGAACGGAAAAATTTTGGCTATCTCCAGTTCGAATGATAACTTTTTGTTGATCAATCCTGATACTCAGGAAATCGAAACAATTCTCTCGCCGATTTCTGCGACAAGTAAATGGAGAGGGGCATCCCTTGCTGCAGACGGAAATCTTTATACATTCCCGGCAGACATTTCAAGTATACTTGTAATGAATAGCGAAACATACGTTACATCTACTATTGATACTCTTGTTAGTGGGGGAAATAAATGGGGGGATGGAGTATTAACTTCGGAAGGAAAGTTAGTTCTAATCCCTCATACGGAGAATCAAATGCTTTCGATTCAATTGAGTGGCAAAGGACGAATATGCGACTCTATCATTCTGAGTAGTTATTTTAATAAATATTAGTATGACCTAATCGAAGTTAATAACTATTCCACTAAGATTCTTTTGCAAGATCCAATACCAGCACTCTAACTAAGTCAGATTTTCCTCGAATGATCATAGACTCTTCGGAAATTTTTTGAATGGGAGTAAAATTCGAGCAATCGAGATCAAAACTTGATTCCGTAACCAAGATCGGGCTTCCGAATTCTTTAGTCGCTGACTCCAAACGACTAGCTAAGTTAACTGTATCGCCGATCACAGTCATTTCGCGTCTATTTTCAGATCCGATATTCCCTCTGATGACAGGACCAGACGCAATTCCAATTCCAATTTTTAGAGGGGAAAAACCAAGTGTGGCAATCTCTCGGTTTGTGTCTTGGAGTTCTAATAAAATTTCTGCCGCGGCTTTCAATGCCGAAAGCTTATGTCGACCTTGTGTAAGTTCCTCGTCAAATACTGCCATCACTGCATCGCCTATGAATTTGTCTACGAAGCCATCGTGTCGACTCACTATATCTACAATTCGAGTAAAATGGATATTCAAGAGTTTTACTATGTTCTCCGGAGGATGAAATTCTGAGAGTGAAGTAAAAGACCTTATATCGCTAAAAAGAATCACGGCTTCAATTTTATCGCCATCCGTATTTACCTTGCCTCCCAATATCATGTCACGAATTGCCGGAGAAACATAATGACCAAATACTGTTTTAATGATTTCTTTCTCTTCTAATTCACCACCCATTTGATTGATAGCTTGCTCAAGAATGCCTAATTGATCATCGCTATGAACAGTAATTCGTTCTGAGAAATTTCCCTCACCATATTGTTTGAGAACATTTCCCATAGACATCAATGGCTTTAAAAATGTTCTACTATTTAGATAAGTCAAGAGTCCACCAAACGTCCAGAAAGTGGCACCTAAGCTAGCACAAACATAAAGCAGCCTAACTAATTCCTGTTCATCATGTTTTCCCTGTTTAATCGTAACCAGAATTACGCCCAGAATAGCCAAAATAGGTAAAACACCACTTACGAGGAATGTGTCGCCAAACCGCAAAAACAAGGATGGGACACGGATTTTCCAACTCACCTTTATTTTGCCATCGGAGAACCAATGAGGAATGAGTATAAATCGATTCAAATACTCGGCCGAATAATAAATGAAAATTACTGTTAAAAGGGTAGATATCACTGCGGTGAAAATAAATGGCATTGTTGAATAAAAAGCTGGTTTAAAAAAATAGAATATACTGTTTTCCATTATGTTTAATGACCAAATCGCAATAATTAAAAATGGGGGAAAATTATATATGCGTGCTTTTGCAATGGCGATCTTTTTTGGGCTTGAGCCCAAAGGGTTTCTGTGCACGGAAAACACAGGATAGAGAAAAAAAATATTGATTCCAATGTAGATAATTTCTAGAGAAAGGAGAAACATTTTGCCAATGAAAGAAATTTCATAATTATCCGTAGAAATCTGAAGCAAATACTCTGTTATGAGATACTTGCCTGAAAAGAGTGTCAAAATTCCGAGCATTTCCGCGAGAAGACCCGGAAATGATAGAAGAATATATGGGTTATATTTTATAAGAAAGGATTTCAAAATTTCCTCGTACAATATTCTATACTAAAATAATATTGGAAGAAAAAAATAAAGATTAAAATCGAATCAAAATAGGGATTTAAATCTGAATCATGAGAATCATTTATGACTTGAAACTCACAATTCGCACACAAGAGTGAACCGAGCGGTCTTAAATTAAAATATTCATGAAACCAAAAGATAAAATTTTAGAGAGCTCTTTTACATTATTTAGAGAGAAAGGATTCCAATCCACTGGAATCTCAGAGATTTTAGAAAAAGCTGGCGCTTATAAAAAAACCCTCTACGACCATTTTGATTCCAAAGATGAACTAGGTTTTCAATATTTATCTTACTTATCAGACAAACAAGGAATTGTGATGCTGAAAGTGTTGGATAAATCTTATGACTTGGATGATTTTATTGAGAAATGGGTTAATTTCATACTTAGAGATCAAAGGTATTCCTCGCGTAAAGATTGCCCGATTGCATTGTTCTCTGGCGAAATATCTCACTTAACACAATTTGATTCCTATCGAAATGAAGCAATTCGACATGTTTTAGAAACAGTAGAAAAATGCATCTTAAGATTCAAACCTGATATGAAACATGATTCATTGCGTTTTCATAGTATCGATTTATACATGTTATATCTGGGAGGTCTGAGACTCTATTCGCTAACTAAAGATAAAAAAGTCATTGAACGAATGAAAGAGCAAATGAAATCATCTGTGGTAAAAAAGAAATAAAAGGACGTGCTAAATGGACACATTACGAAACAAAGAATTGGTTAATAAATTCTTTAACCTATTGAATGAACAAAAAATGACGGAAGCGTTTGAAATGTTGAGTGAAGATCTAAATTGGTGGATACTCGGGAGTATTCCCGTTTCTGGCAATTATGATAAACGAAAAATCAGTCTTGGTTTAAAAATGTTGCATCGAAGCTTTGAAGATTTTAAGTTTTCAATCGGTCAGCTAACGGCAGAAGAGAACCGTGTCAGTGTCATTTTGGAATCTCATGCGAAAAGAAAAGCTACCGGTAAACACTATAATAATCATTACCATTTCCTATTTAGTTTTCACGAAGGAAAAATTTCGGAAGTTAAGGAATTTTTTGATACTGTACATGCAGTTTGGGTAGAAGAAATTTAGCGTTATGGTTTTGACCAATTAGTCTCAGTCATAATATGTCAAAAGACTATCTCGATATTTTAAACAAGAACTTTGAAAAATTCATTCGAAGTATTGCATTTGAATTTGCACAAAAGAATTTTGATGACTACGATGTGTTAATCAAAAAACACCTAGCATCTATTTGTGATTTCATTGGCATGAAACGAGCTTTCATAGTTTTGTATGATCATAAAAGAAGAGAAAGCCAAGTTATTTATGAATATTTAGGTAATGAGATTCAGATAAAAAGGAAATTGTTTGGAATCGTTTCATCTTATGATAATGAAACTTTGTTCACAAAAACACTGTTATCTGGAAATGTAATTCGTATCCAACAGATTTCAGAGATTCCGATATCTTGCGTTGCGGATATTCTATATATGAAATCTCTCGGATTGTTATCTTATTTCGCGATACCTATTTTTTTCGAAGGAAACGTCATTGGATCTGTCGAATTCGGAGCAGAAATTCCTGACTTGCGAGAGCTCACATTACAGGAATTAGATTCTGAGTTAGATTTAGTGGATACCTTTGCTAAAATCTTAAGCGGTTATCTATCGCGTCAAAAAATTCAAGAAGATTTAGCTATGGATCAAAATCTTCTAAATTCCATCATGGAAAGTAGTGCCACGGCCATCGTTGTTTTGGAAACGAGTGGAAAAATTATTTATGCCAATCCCATATCAGAATCAATTCTCGGCATATCTCATGGAGATATTGTTAATAGAAGTTACAATGCTCCGCAATGGAAATCAACTACGATCGATGGGGAACCATGGACAGAGAAGGACCAGCCATTTACGATAGTTTTAACCACAAAAAAGCCTGTATCAGATATACGTCATGCGATAGAAGATCATTATGGAAAAAAGAAATACCTTTCAATTAATGGATTCCCGTTATTAGATTCGTTAGGTGAAGTATCTAGAGTTGTTTTTTTAGTCACAGATATCACAGAAAATGTCCTGAAGGATAAATCGCTCCTCGAAAGTGAATTTCGATATAGGACGATAGCTGAAAGTTCTCTAAGTCTTGTATACGATTTAGATTTAAGGACAAATGAGATTTCTTGGGCAGGCGCAATTACAGAAATTACTGGTTATTCTCTAGAAGAATATGAGAAAGTGAATTTAGAACGATGGATCGAATTCATCCACCCAGAAGACAGGCAACTTGTCGAAAACACTCTACGAAATACGATCAATGAAAGAGAAAAATTTTCGCTTGAATACCGTTACCAAAAACAGAACGGCAGTTATCTTCATATAGAAGACCAAGGTCAAATTTTGTGCGATAAAAGAGGTATTCCATACAGAATGTTGGGTGCCATGATCGACAGGACAGAACGATACAATGCTCTAATTGAATTAAAGAATCAAGAAGAGACTTTAAGACTCGCCTTACAATCTGCCGAGATGGGAATCTGGATATGGGACATTAAAAAAGAGCTAATCACCTGGTCTTCAAGAGTGTTCGAAATTTTTAAAATTTCAGAGGAGTCATTTTCTGGAAAATTTGAAGATATGGTGTCTCTGACTCATCCTGAAGATAAAGAAAGTATGCTCAATAATATCAATCGTTTCATTTCGATGGATAACCAATCGAACGATTATTATTTTCAGCATCGAGTGTTATGTGAGGGCGGAGAAATTTCCTATGTAGAAGGTACAGGAAAACTTTTTAGAGAAAAAGATGGTAAACCATCTAAGATCATAGGAACCATTTCTGATATAACAGAGAGAAAACGATCAGAAAACGCATTAAAGCAATCGGAGCAAAGATTTCAGACATTTTATCATTTTTCCAATGAAGCGATTATTATTTTTAAAGTAAACAAGTTAGAAATTGTCGATATCAATCAGGCTTTTTTATCTTTATTTTGTTTAGAAAAAAATGAATTGGGCAATCATACCTTGAAGAAAATGATGAGTTCTAAAACATTCTCTTCCCTTAGGAAAATGATTCAAAAGGAAATAGACACTGAAAAGATAGATGTCATCCTAACAAAGAAGGGAATGATTCCCTTTCCTGCTCAGGTCATTGCTAGGCGATACACCGAGAATGATGAAAATATGATTGCATTGAATATAATCGATACCTCTGCTTTTAAGGAAGTAATTGAATTAAGGCAGATTAATGAAGAGATTAATATGCGAAATCGAGTGATCGAACATCAAAAGATTGAGCTTCAGTTTGCTTTGGATCATTTGAAAAAAACACAATCGCAGTTGGTTCAATCTGAAAAGATGGCTATTTTGGGGCAACTTGTCGCTGGTGTCGCACACGAGATTAATAATCCAATTGGAGCGATCAAAGCCTCAAACCAAAATTTAGAAAAATGGGGTATCAGATTTAAGGAAGTTTATGAAGAGGTAAAAAGCACCTATTATATTTTAAGCGAAAAACAGAAAAAACTATTTAATGAATTATTGGAAAAGGTGAGTCATTCCACCGAGTTTTTTACCGGAATGCAGGAAAGAAAACTTAAAAAATCAAATCTATCTAAATTAGAATCCTCAAACTATATAAATGAAAATCGATTCGAAATTGCAGAGCGGTGGGTTGACATTGGAATTGGAGAGATTGATATAAAGTATAAAGAGCTTTTTGAAAATAAAAAAATCAATCTAATCCTAGATTATTTTAATTTAGAGTCAATATATAATCGAAATACTAGAACGATCAATACAGCAATTGATCGAGTATCCAAAATCATTTATGCCTTAAAAAATTTTTCACATTTCGAAAGACACGGAAAAAAAGAGAGGGTTTCTGTCGTGGATTCCTTAGACGTTGTGTTTACGATTTATCAAAATCAACTAAAAAAAGGAATCGACTTAATAAAAGATTACGAGGAAATTCCGTATATCGAATGTTATCCGGACGATCTCTTACATATTTGGACGAATTTGATCTACAATTCTTTCCAGGCAATGGATTTCAAAGGGACGATTACAATTCGGATTCGTAACCATGAAAACGAAATCAGTGTTTCGATCAAGGACTCAGGACCTGGTATCCCAATTGAAATTCAGGATCAGATTTTTGATCCATTTTTTACGACTAAAAAGATAGGTGAGGGAAGTGGTTTAGGCTTAGACATCGTAAAAAAAATAGTAGATAAACACAATGGAAAAATAGAACTTAATTCCAGACCTGGTAACACTGAGTTTGTTGTCTTTTTGCCAAAATAGTGAGAAAAGTTAATTATCTATCGTATTATTAATGAGTTCAACTAACTCTAGTTCGTCCCAAGGCTTTCTGAAACAGTGTTTTAAATTGATTTCTTTCTTCAAAGAATCAATTGAATTCTGATCAGCGTATCCAGTCACGATCACCTTTTCAATATCCGGGTATTTGGCATGGACACGTTTTAGAAATTCATCTCCGTTCATTCCAGGCATCAACCAGTCTGAAAAGAGTATCAGTATTTTAATTCCTTCCTCAGTAACTTCTTCGATAATTTCCCAGGCTTCGTCTGCACTTTGCGCCGTCAGATATCTAAATTGATCGCCAAAATTTCTCCGAACTTGCGTGCTTATGCTGAGCAGAATCAGAAGTTCGTCATCCACGAACATGAGAGCTTTGGTTACATTCGAATTCATAAAATATTTAGGAATGATGAGTATAACCATATTTTACGAAAATAGAATCATAATTCATGAAAAAAATAGTTTTTTTCGTCTTTAATTGTAAGACTTTTGGACATTTTGTAATGAATATACTAATCTATGATTTCTGGAAACAATCCTCTCCGAAAGAAGCGAAAGAAGTTATTGATTTCCTTTTGAAGCAGGACAATTTACAAGAGTATTTAGAGATACTCCTAAATGTTTCTGAACTCAGCGATTATTTCTATCGATACTGTTGGATCTTAAAGGATGAACCCCAGCTAGAAGAATTGGTCAATCGGCCAGAGTTTCCCACGAGGCTTCTGTTCAACTTGATGTATTCATCCTTCGGGAAGTATGTGAAAAGTGGAAACGTCAGTAATGATTTTTTCCTTGCAACCTGGGCTAAACACCTCACTTCGGAACAGAGTTACCGTTTGTTAAGTGAGGAACCGGAAATCGAAAAAGATCTTCCTCTTAAAATTTACCTTCTTGCTAACTTGGATGCTAAAAAATGGGAATCTTTCTTTGAGGCAATGCTTTTGGAAGAGAAAGGAATCAGCGAAGTAATTTCTCTCTTTGAAAACATAGATTCTTCACAAAGAAAAAAAATATTTTACCGCAACCCGACGCTTTATCAATACTTAAGGATGATTTTGGTGGTAGAGACTTCTGAGGTAAAAACGGAATTTTTATCCTCCTTAGAATCTACACTAAATGAAATTTATACTTGGGAAGAATACGCCAAAGAAGTTAGATCCAAATTTGATCTTGTCAGTGAAAAAAACAAAAGTCCCAGAGAGAGAAATGAGTCTCGCTTAACATTGATTTTGAAGGAAGCTAAAAAATTGGAGTTAAACAAAGCAGAAGAATTTTTAGAATACTTAACCATTCAACAAATATTAATCGATGAGGTGGAATTTGAAATAGTACTGGGATTGTTAAAAAATCAGCATCCCAACGAATAGAGGTTAAGGGTCTTTTCGAATTGGTGGATTCAGATCCGTTCTCCGTTATTTCAAAAACGAACACTTGTTCTAGTGCACAATTGATAAAAAAAAAATTCGGGAGGCCAGAAACGGGAACGATCCCAAGCTTTTTTTGATTTTCGAGAAAATAATTAACTCATTTTTTAAATCTTCTTCGTCTCATGATGAGATAAAATGATGTTTTCGCAGGGATTAGAAAATTTTTTCCAATTGAGCAATGAGATACTACTCGTATCAAATTGGAAAGGTGAAATTCTAAATGCGAATTTTACGTTCGAAAGGACATTTGGATGGAAGCTTGACAAAATTCGAAATCAAAATTTTCAGAATTTTATCCCATCAAACGAATTGGAAAGTACCAAATTGGCCTTCAATGAGTTGTTAGATCAAAAATTACCTCGAACACTTCAAACACAATTCAGATGTTTTGATGATAGTTATTACAGAGTGAATTGGAACCTTTGCGTAAAAGATGGGTTCGTTTTTTATGTTGGGCAGATCATTGACAATCAGTTTTTAACTGAAATGCTGAATACAAAAAAAGAGCTCTTGAATTACAAAACGGCACTCGATAAATCAGCGATCATCGCACTTACGGACAAAAAAGGAGTGATCAAACATTTTAATTATAATTTCGAAAAGATAAGTGGTTTTTCGAGAGACGAGATTTTAGGAAAAACGCACCGGATCATCAAGTCAGGCTTTCATTCAAAAGAATTTTTTAAAGATATGTGGGATACAATATCGAGCGGAAAAATTTGGAAAGGCGAAATCAAAAATAAAGCCAAAGATGGAAGAGAGTATTGGGTAGATAGTACGATCATTCCATTTTTAGACGAAGAAGGGGAACCTTATGAATACTGTTCCATTCGATTTGAAATCACAAATGCGAAAAAAGCTACTGAATTGATGTTGATAGCCAAAGAGGAAGCGGAGTCGGCAAATCGGGCTAAAACCGAATTTTTGACGAACATGAGTCACGAGATTCGAACCCCCTTAAACGGAGTGATTGGATACACAGAACTTCTTTTGGATACGGAATTGAATGAAATCCAAAAACAATACACTCGGGATGCCAATTCCTCTGCACATTCCCTCCTTGGTGTCATAGACGATATTCTCGATTTTTCAAAAATTGAGGCTGGGAAACTAGAACTAGATTTTTCAAAGATATTTATGTATCCTTTGTTAGATGATTGCTTGAAAATTGTTAGATTTTCTGCAATGAAAAAGAATCTCTCCTTGGAACTCATCACCTCGCCGGATTTACCAGAAATCATTTTTGTAGATCCAGTTAGACTCAAACAAGTGTTAGTGAATTTACTAGGCAATGCGGTGAAATTCACACATAGTGGACGAGTTTCTTTGGAAGTGAGTTTTAAAAGCCAAAGTTCTCAAGGATCATACTCAGCTTTATTTTTCCAGGTGCGAGATACTGGTATAGGAATTTCGGAAGAGCAAGGGAATCAATTGTTTAAGGTCTTTTCACAAGCAGACAATTCTATCACCAGAAATTTCGGTGGAACTGGACTGGGTCTTGTGATCTCTTCCCGTCTCGTAGAGCAGATGGGTGGAAAACTTGATTTTAAGAGTGAGTTAGGAAAAGGAAGTTCATTCTTTTTCGAATTGCCATTGCAAGAATTCACGAAATTTTCGACAAAAACAGAAGTGGCT
>Ga0209277_10001865_pt1 | contig 10237 bp, 7 predicted proteins | sample JI81AbrownDNA_FD_187503 | JGI IMG/M metagenome (GOLD analysis project Ga0209277, IMG submission 187503) | Wastewater effluent complex algal communities from Wisconsin, to seasonally profile nutrient transformation and Carbon sequestration -... | ecosystem: Engineered > WWTP > Effluent > Algae... | reverse complement strand
CAGGATCGACATGCGCCTACTCAAACTTCTCCCGTCTGCGGTGGCAATCGTTCTTGCTGCCCCGCTTGCTTTCCCGGTGTTCGCGGCACCGGTACAAATCGACCTCTCGCATCGCCTTGACGAGGAACGTGGCGAACGGCTCGAGAAATTCGTCGCGCGTTTCAATGAGCGGCAGAAGGATTACCAGCTCAACGTCGTGCGCCGCGTCGACGGTGACGCGCCGAAACACCTCAATCTGGTCACGCGCGAAGAACAGGCACAGTTCCAGACCCGCAAGGAGGACTTCAAGCCGCTGTACCTGGTGATGAAGCAGGCCAAGCAGCCTTTCGATGGCCGCAAACTGTCGCCTGAGCTGCGCGTCGGCCTCGACGACGCGAAAGGAAACCTGTTTGCCCTGCCGCTGGCCTTGTCCACGCCGGTCCTCTATATCAACAAGGAAGCTTTCCGCAAGGCCGGTCTGGATCCCGAGAATCCGCCCAAGACCTGGGCCGCGGCGCAGAAGGCCGCCGACAAACTGTTCGATTCGGGTAGCGCCTGTCCTTACACCACCTCCTGGCCGGCGTGGGTGCATATCGACAATCTGAGCGCCTGGAACGGCAGTGAAGTCTCCGATGCAAAGGGCAGGCTGGACTTCAACGGCCTGGTTCAGGTGAAGCACACGGCGATGCTGACGACCTGGTCGAAAGCCAAGTTCTTCACCTATTTCGGTCGGCGCGACGAGGCTGACCGGCGCTTTGCGGATGGCGAGTGCGGCATGCTGACCAGCACGTCGTCGCTCTATGGAACGCTGCGCGCGGGTCGCAAGGTCGAAACCGGAGTGTCGGCGCTGCCCTATCACGACGATGTGCAGGGCACGCCGCAGCAGACGCTCGCCGACGGTGCCTCGCTATGGGTCGGGGGCGGCAAGAAGGCAGACGAGTACAAGGGTGTGGCGCTCTTCGTCAACTTCCTGCTCGAACCTGACCTGCAGGTCGAACTGACCGCTCTTGAGGGCTTCCTGCCGATGACTTCGGTGGCCCGCGCCGCCGCCAATAGCCAGCTCCTGCGCGCCGACGTCGCCAGTCTCGACGTCGCCTACCTGCAGTTGCAGGGCAAGGGCGCCTTGCGTCAGCTGCGGGTTTCGCAAATCGAGCCGGTGCGCATCATCGTCGAGGAAGAGCTGGAAGCCGCCTGGGCTGGCCGCAAGCCGGCCAAGGAGGCGCTCGACAATGCCGTCGAGCGTGGCAACCAGGTCCTCCCGGCGGCGCTCAGGGCGCAAGTCTTGAAGTGATTCGTCCGCGGCTCGGCTGGTCCCTGCCGCGCGTCTTCGCGCACCGCTGTGGCGGTGCGCTGGCCCCGGAGAACACCCTGGCCGGCCTGCGTATCGCTGCCCGGATGGGAGTGCGGGCAGTCGAGTTCGACGTGATGCTTTCTGCCGACGGCTCGCCCTGGCTGATGCACGACGAACGCCTGGAGCGCACCAGCAACGGCTCCGGGCGGGTCTGCGAGACCAGCGACGCGACGCTGCGAGTGCTCGACGCAGGCGCTTACCAGCACCCCGCTTTTCTGGGTGAGCCGGTCCCCTCTCTGGCGTCGGCGGCCCTGCTTTGTCGGCAGCTCGGGCTGGTGGCCAACGTCGAGATCAAGCCGGCCGCCGGTTTCGAGGTGCTGACCGGCGAGGTTGTCGCTCGGCAGGTCCGTGAGTTCTGGGCGGGTACCGAGCTGCCGCTGGTCTCGTCGTTTTCCGAGGACGCGTTGCTGGCCGCGCGCGAGGTGGCGCCCGAACTGCCGCTCGGCGCGCTCTACGAACGTCCGCCGGACGACTGGCTGACGCGGGTCAACCGCGTCGCGGCGCTGAGCCTGCACTGTGACGCCGAGCAGCTTGACGACAGCGTGCTGAGCCGTGCGCGGGCCAACGGCATTCCGCTGCTGTGCTACACGGTCAATGAGCTCGGCGCGGCCGAAGCACTTTTCCGGCGCGGCGTGATGGCGGTTTTCAGCGATCGCATCGACTGCGTGCGCGACAGCTCAGAGATCTTCCTTCCGGCGTTGGCGATGCGGCAACCGTGAAGAAGTCAGAGGGTGGCGCTGGATTGCCGCGTCGGCTGCGCCTCCTCGCAATGACGGTGTGGGTGGGTGCCGCGTGCCGGCGGTGGCGCGCGGCAAGTCTCGTCAAGAAGGCACGCTGCACTGGCTGCGCCTGTGCCTGAAAGATTTCCTGCGCCGTTGCCTGTTCCCCGCTGCCAAGTGGAGCCGTGCTGGCGTGCGCCCGACCGTATTGGGTCTCAGCGGGCGATACGCCGGTCGCGGCTTGCGCTTTCACGTTAGAATCGCAGCTTTTTGAACGACCCCGCGCGGGTACGGACGACGATGAAAAGCACCACCATGAGCAGCGCTGAAATCCGCGAGAAATTCCTCAGGTTCTTTGAGTCCAAGGGCCACCAGATCGTCGAATCGAGTTCTCTGGTACCGCATGCCGATCCGACGTTGTTGTTTACCAATGCCGGAATGAACCAGTTCAAGGACGTCTTTCTCGGTTTCGACAAGCGTCCTTACCAGCGGGCGACAACGTCACAGAAGTGCGTTCGCGCCGGCGGCAAGCACAACGACCTCGAAAATGTCGGCTATACCGCGCGTCACCATACCTTTTTCGAAATGCTCGGCAACTTCTCCTTCGGCGACTACTTCAAGCTGGAGGCGATCCGCTACGCCTGGGAGTTGCTGGTCGATGTCTACGGCCTTCCCGCCGATCGCCTGTGGGTAACGGTGTATGCCGAGGACGACGAAGCCTACGCGATCTGGACCCGGGAGATCGGCGTGCCTGCCGAGCGGGTGATCCGCATCGGCGACAACAAGGGCGCGCGCTACGCCTCCGACAATTTCTGGATGATGGGCGACACCGGCCCCTGCGGACCGTGTACCGAGATCTTCTACGATCACGGTGAAGGCATCGTCGGCGGTCCGCCCGGTTCGCCCGACGAAGAGGGCGACCGCTACATCGAGATCTGGAACAACGTCTTCATGCAGTTCAACCGTGACGAGGCCGGCGTCATGCACCCGTTGCCGAAACCATCGGTCGACACCGGCATGGGGCTCGAGCGGACGGCTGCGGTCCTGCAGCACGTGCACAGCAACTACGAGATCGACCTCTTCGTCCGCCTGATCGCGGCGGCAGCCCGCGAAACCTCGTCGGCGGACATGGACAGCCCGTCGCTACGGGTCCTCGCCGACCACATCCGCGCCTGCTCCTTCCTCCTTGCCGACGGCGTCATTCCGGGCAACGAGGGGCGCGGCTACGTCCTGCGCCGCATCATCCGGCGCGCCATTCGCCATGGCTACAAGCTGGGTGCGCGTGCCGCCTTCTTCCACCGCATGGTGCCCGACCTGGTCGCCGAGATGGGCGCCGCCTATCCCGAACTGGTGGGTAGCCAGGAGCGTGTCAGCGAGGTCCTGCGCCAGGAGGAGGTGCGCTTCTTCGAGACCATCGAACACGGCATGAGTCTCCTGGAGAACGAACTCGCGGCCCTGGTTGGCGATGGCGTTTTCAGCGGCGCCACCGCTTTCAAGCTGCACGACACCTTCGGCTTTCCCCTCGATCTGACCGCCGACGTCTGCCGTGAGCGCGGCGTCAGTGTCGACGTCGCCGCCTTCCACGCGGCGATGGCCCAGCAGAAGGAGCAGGCGCGCGCCGCGGGCAAGTTCAGGATGGCCGCCGCACTCGACTACAGCGGCCCCGAAACGGCCTTTCACGGCTATGACGCGCTCGACTTCAACGGCCAGGTGCTGGCGCTGTACAGGGATGGCAGCCCGGTCGATCAACTCAGGGAAGGCGAACTCGGCGTCGTCGTTCTCGACCAGACGCCGTTCTACGCCGAGGCGGGCGGCCAGGTCGGCGACCGCGGCGTGCTGCAGGGCGCGCAGGGCATTTTCGCCGTCGAGGACACGCAGAAGATCCAGGCCGCCGTTTTCGGTCACCAGGGCGTCGTCCGCACCGGCGTCGTCGTCGTCGGCGACCGGGTCGCTGCCCGCGTCGACGTCGTTGCGCGGGCACGCACCGTGCGCAACCACTCGGCGACGCACCTGATGCACAAGGCGCTGCGCGAAGTGCTCGGCGCGCACGTGCAGCAGAAAGGCTCGCTGGTCGACCCGGAGAAGACGCGTTTCGACTTCGCGCACAATGCGCCGATGAGCGCCGACGAGGTTCGCCGCGTCGAGCGTATCGTCAATGACGAGATTCTCGCCAACGCTGCCGCCGAAGCACGCATCATGGCCATTGACGACGCCCGCAAGTCGGGCGCGATGATGCTGTTCGGCGAAAAATATGGTGACCAGGTGCGCGTGCAGACGATCGGCTCGTCGATCGAATTCTGTGGCGGCGTGCATGTTCGCCGAACGGGCGACATCGGTCTGTTCAAGATCGTCTCCGAAACCGGCGTCGCGGCTGGCGTCAGGCGCGTCGAGGCGGTCACCGGGGACGTTGCGCTGGCCCTCGTGCAGCAGCAGCAGACGATGCTGGCCGAAGCGGCAGCGGCTTTCAAGGCGCCAATCGCCGAGGTCCCCGCCAAGCTCGCGCAGGTGCTCGACAACGTTCGTTCGCTGGAAAAGGAACTTGCGCGCCTGAAGGCGAAACTGGCGTCGGCGCAAGGCGACGACATGCTCGCGCAGGCGGTCGATGTCAAGGGGGTCAAGGTTCTCGCGGCACTCATGGAGGGCGCCGACGTCAACGCCCTGCGTTCGGCCGTCGACAAGTTGCGCGACAAGCTGAAGAGCGCCGCGGTCGTCGTCGCCTCGACCAGCGCCGGCAGGGTGACGCTGATTGCCGGCGTGACCGCCGACCTGACCGGCAGGGTCAAGGCCGGTGAACTGGTGAATATGGTCGCCCGCCAGGTCGGTGGCAAGGGCGGCGGTCGCCCGGACATGGCGCAGGCGGGCGGCAACGAACCGGAAAAGCTGCCCGCCGCGCTGGCCTCCGTGGCCGCATGGGTCGCCGAGCGTCTTTGATTGATCAACGCTCCGCGACCGCAAGTGCCAACGCGATGACGACCGGCCAGCATTTCGCCAGTGACAATTACGCCGGCGTCTGCCCGGAGGCTCTGGCCGCCCTGCTGGCGGCCAACGACGGCCACGTTCGCTCGTATGGCGACGACCAGTGGACGCTGCGCGCTGCCGACCGCCTGCGGGAAGTGTTCGCGACCGACTGCGACGTGTACTTCGTTTTCAACGGGACGGCGGCCAATTCGCTGGCCCTCGCCGCGCTTTGCCAGTCCTACCACAGCGTCATCTGTCACCAGCTGGCGCACGTCGAGACCGACGAATGCGGCGCCCCGGAGTTCTTCTCGAATGGCGCCAAGCTGCTCGCCCTTGCCGGCGAAGAGGGCAAGCTGACTCCGGCAGCGATCGAAGAGGCGGTGACCAGGCGCACCGACATCCACTACCCGAAGCCAAAGGTGGTGACGCTGACCCAGGCCAGCGAAGTCGGCACGGTGTACCGTCCCGACGAATTGCGCGCCCTCACTGCCACGGCCCATGAGCTGGGTTTGCGCGTGCATATGGACGGCGCCCGCTTCGCCAACGCCGTCGCCGGCCTTGGCGTCGCTCCGGCCGACCTGACCTGGCGCGCGGGTGTCGATGTGCTCTGCTTCGGAGGCACCAAGATGGGGCTGCCGGTCGGCGAGGCGGTGGTCTTCTTCGACCGCCGCCTGGCTGAGGACTTCGCCTACCGCTGCAAGCAGGCCGGCCAGCTGGCGTCGAAGATGCGCTTTCTTTCCGCGCCGTGGCTCGGGATTCTCGAAAACGACAGCTGGTTGCGCCACGCCGCGCACGCCAACGCGATGGCCCGCCGCCTGGCCAGCGGGCTGGCGGAAGCCGCGGGTCTGCAGACGCTTTTTCCGGTCGACGCCAACGGCGTTTTCGTGCACCTGCCAGGCGTCGTCGAGCAGGGCCTGCGCGCGCGCGGCTGGCTCTTCTACACCTTCATCGGCGCCGGCGGTGCGCGCCTGATGTGCGGCTGGGATACCGCGCCGGAGACCGTTGATCGCTTTCTGGCCGACGTCCGCGAGTTGTTGGCCGCGTCGTAAGCGAAGTAAGTGAAGTAGCGAAGTGAGCGACGCTTGGAGTTTCTGCCCCCGCTGCGCTGCTCGTCTTAAGTCCAGCGACGAGGGGGGGTTGCCGCGGCTCTCCTGCAGTGCCGGCTGCGGCTTCGTGCATTGGGACAACCCGGCGCCGGTGCTGGCGGCGCTGGTCGAGTATCAGGGCGCCATCGTGCTGGCGCGCAACCGGGCCTGGGCGGCAGGGGCGTTTGGCCTGATCACCGGTTTTCTCGAGCGCGGCGAAGACCCGGTGGTCGGTGTCGCGCGCGAGGTCAGGGAAGAACTCGGCCTGGAGGCGTCGGCGACGACGCTGATCGGTGTCTATCCCTTCGCCCGCAAGCACGAAGTGATCATCGCCTACCACGTCGTCGGTCGCGGCGAGATCGCCCTCAACGAAGAGCTCGCCGAGTTTCGCCTGATCGCCCCCGAAAGGCTCAAACCCTGGGACTTCGGAACCGGCTTCGCCGTCAGCGACTGGCTGGCGCGCCGCGCCAACTGACACGGGTCTTGGCGCGGGGCCGCCCACGGCCTGGCGCGTTCTGCCCTACGGCTCGGCGTGTCGCGATCGAAGAAGCCGCCTCTTCCCTTGGTACCCTCCTGCTTGCAGCAGAAAAGTCACGTCTTTGGGTCTTCCACGCGGGCGAAACTGGCGGCTCCTTAAGCTGTTCTTAAGCCACCGCTAATAATGTCCTAACGTTCGTAGGGGCTTTGCGGTGTTCATTCCTTGTCACTACCCTGGGTTGGCCGCTCCTCTCGCGAGACGCTCATGGCCACACCTTCCTTGGCAGGTGTAGGCCTTTTCAGGTTCTGCGCGCCGTCAGCATTCCGTGAATGGAGAACAATGATGAAATCTCGTTTCTTGGCCGTCTTGCTTGCCGCTGCCCTGCCGGTGCTCGTCGCACCGGCTACTGCGCATGCTTCAGTCATTGGTTTTCTGGGAAACTTTGACGTCATCAATGACACCGGCAAGACGGCACATGGCTTTGAAATTGATCTTGAAGGGCTCCACAGCTCGGATATTTCCGATGTCTTTGGGGGACCCGGGCGGGGTTTTCCGACGGGGCGTGGATTTGACCCGAGCAACAGCGTCGAACGGTATGGAGCTCCCGTCATTGCTGAATACAGTGCAGGGTCGATATTTGGCACCAAGATCACCTATCAGGGCGTGTTCGACGGTTCAAGCTGGGACTTCGGCACTCCGAGCGGGAGCTTTGTTACCCCCGGCGACAATTGCTGGTCAGGCGGTGGCGTCGGTTACGGTCCAAACACGCCCTGCGATCACTTCGGTGTCGGCACCATCGGCAACCCGACCAAGACGACCTATAGCTGGCTACTTGAGACGGCGACGCCAGGCGTCTTGAGCAATGGGCTTGTCAATCTTCCCGCGCCAACGTGGGACGTGATTCCTGCTCCTCCAGCGCCGGCAGGAAATCCGCCGGCACCTCCTCAAGTGCTAGCGCATGTCGAGGCTCCAGAGCCCCTGGCGGGCCTGGAGTTCGGGGATGCACTTTGGGTGAAGGTATTCACCACCGAGTTTGAAGACCCGATTGATCTGGAAGAACTGGTCGGTGACAACGCCAGAGTTCGGCAGGCGGCGACGGAAATCGAGTGGCAATTGTTACAGAAGGAAATCGGTAACCCGAATTCCGGGCTGTTGGAAAGTGGCGCGGGGGGGGCGCCGGTCGGTGCGAATGCCGCGTCAATACTTCGTCGCTATGAGTTCTTCAAATACTCGGGCGAGTACGATCCGGAGACGCACGAAGCGCTGTTTACAGCCCCTTATGGCGATACCCATCCGGGGCCTACCGATGTCGGCAGTTACCTGGGGGCGCAAAATGCAGCGGCGAACCTCGCGCCATTGGCGGCGGCAGGAATTCCCGAACCCGGCACGCTTTTTCTCTTCGCTTCCGCTCTTGCCACACTGCTCGTGCGGCGGAAACGGCGTTAAGCATCGGCGGCGCTGAACGAGAATTCCGCCGGCGGCGTGAGTGCGGCCTATCGCCGTTCGTCGTGGTCATCAACGACGACGGCCGACGGGGCACCCGGCACTGCGTGCAAGGCGTCAGGCGTCAGTCGGCGCTGCTGTTCAACCAGCTCAGCGCGGCGCTCAGGCCGGTGTTGAGCGTCTGCCGGTCGTAGTTGCCGGGTAGCCGGGACAGCAGGCTGTCGCAGCAGGCGGCGTCGTCGTTGTCGAAGCACTCGAGCAGCGCGAGGAGCGTTCCCAGCAGACCTTCGTGCTGACGCAGCGCGTTGCCGACTTCGCGCTCGACGGCGATCTGTTCGAGGATTTCTTCAATCGGCAGGCCGAGCGCGGCCGGCATCATCGACAGGATGCCGGTGATGAACGCCAGGTCGGCCTGCTTGTGGTCTCCCGGCTTGCCGACGGCGACCAGCAATTCCATCATCCGCCCGCGCAGGGCGGCGACTTGCAGCAGCGGCGAACGGGCGGGGTCGAGCGAATCGTTGGCCTGGTTGCCGGGTGCCAGCAGCAGCAGCGATAGCCAGCGCTGCAACTGGCGCCTGCCGAGCAGGGTGATGGCGTGGCGCAGCGAGGTCACCGGTTGCGTCGAGCGGTTGCCGAGGCGCCCGACCGAGTTGACGATGCGCAGCAGGTTGAGCGTCAGTGCCGGCTCGTGTTTGAAGGCGTCTTCGATCACCGCCGTGTCGACGTCGCGGCCGACCAGGTTGCACAGGCGAATCAAGGTCGCGTGCGCGGCCGAGAGGCGGCGGCCGCTGACGATTTCGGCCTGGGCAAAGTAGCGGCCCTGGAAGAGGGCGAAGCCGAGGTTTCGACAAGCTTCCATCTGCGCGTGGTTGTCGACCCCCTGCGCCAGAAGCTTGAGTGGCAGTTGCCGCAGCGAGCCCGCCAGCTCTTCCAGGCGGGCCTGGCCAGCACGACGCAGGTCGATCTTGACCACCGAAACGAGCGGCAGCAGCGGCCGGCTGCGGTCGTCGATGCCCTGGTAGTTGGTCAAGGCCAGGGAATAGCCGCGCTGGAGGAGTACATGACAGCGCGTCAGCGTGGCTTTTTCGGGAACGCCGTCGACGAGCAGTTCGAGCACCACACCTGGCGGTGGCAGCAGCTCGATCGCCTCCTGTTGCAGGAAGTCGGCGTCGACGCCGATGTAGGCGCAGGTATTGCCCAGGGCGCCGTGCATGCCGAGTTCGGAATAGGCCGCACAGAGTGGCGCGCCGGCGCCGCGCGAGGCCGAGACAGCGTCATCGTCGTCGATTCCTTCACCGCCGTGGAACGACAGCTGATAGCCGGCGAGCTCCTGCCGGCGGTTCAGGATTGGCTGGCGGAAGAGGAATGCGTTTTGCAGAAATTGATCACTCATCGGGCCTGCTCGTCTGTGCGGTGCATTCCGGTGTCTCGCTGGTCTCGTGCGGCCATCTTAGCATTCCATCTCGGCGAAGCGTTCGTGCGGGGCGCTCAGAAGGGCAGTTCCAGTCCCGGGCGCGCGGCGTGGATAACGCGGCGGAAATCAGCCTGGATGCGTTCGAGTGCCGCCGGGTTGTCGGCCTCGAAGCGCAGGACGACCACCGGCGTGGTATTCGACGGGCGGGCGAGGCCGAAGCCGTCGGCGTACTCGACGCGCAGGCCGTCGATGGTGATGATTTCGCGGGCGCCGTCGAAGCGGGCGTTGCGGCGCAGCTCGTCGATCAGCGCCAGGGGTTCGCCCTCGTGCATGGCGATGTTCAGTTCGGGCGTCGAACTGCTGTCCGGCAGGCCCGTGAGCAGGGCGTTGGCGGCGTCGGCGTCGCTGCTGCGCGAGAGGATCTCGAGCAGCCGGGCTCCGGCGTAGAGGCCGTCGTCGAAACCGAACCAGCGCTCCTTGAAGAACACGTGCCCGCTCATTTCGCCGGCCAGTGGCGCACCGGTTTCCTTCAGTTTGGCCTTGACCAGCGCGTGGCCGGTCTTCCACATCAGCGGTTCGCCCCCATGCTCGCGAATCCACGGCGCCAGCTGGCGGGTGCACTTGACGTCGTAGATGATCGGCTGGCCCGGACAGCGACTGAGGACGTCGGCGGCAAAGAGCATCAGCTGACGATCCGGGTAGATGATCTGGCCGTCCTTGGTGACTACGCCGAGGCGGTCGCCGTCGCCGTCGAAGGCGAGTCCGAGTTCGGCGTCGGTGTCGCGCAGGGCGCGGATCACGTCCTGCAGG
>Ga0209277_10001863_pt1 | contig 10239 bp, 6 predicted proteins | sample JI81AbrownDNA_FD_187503 | JGI IMG/M metagenome (GOLD analysis project Ga0209277, IMG submission 187503) | Wastewater effluent complex algal communities from Wisconsin, to seasonally profile nutrient transformation and Carbon sequestration -... | ecosystem: Engineered > WWTP > Effluent > Algae... | reverse complement strand
CTTTTTTTATATCTTTTTATTCTTTTCAACAAAAAAACATATATCGTCTCTTTCTTGTTTATCGTTTTGACAGAAGATATACAGGGAACCAAAGTGTTCTGGGCATTAAAATGGGAGAAATGTGTTAGATTTAGAATCCATTAAAAAAATATTCAATATTTCTGAGTTTCGATCTCACCAAGAAGAGATCATAAATTTATTGTTAAATGGTGAGCATTTACTCGTAATCATGCCGACAGGTATGGGAAAATCATTTTGTTATCAAATACCTGCGTTAGTCTTTGAAGGATTGACGATCGTGATCTCTCCCTTGATCGCACTTATGTTCGACCAAGTATCCGCTTTACGAAAATTGAATATCGATGCCACATTCATTAACTCTTCTCTTTCGAAAGAAGATCGATTGAGGAGATATGAGGACGTGGCCAATGGTAAATTTAAAATTCTTTATGTAACTCCCGAAAGATTTCGGAGTAAAAAATTTTTATCTGTTCTTACCCAAAGAAAAATTTCCTTACTCGCCATTGATGAGGCGCATTGTATCAGTCAATGGGGTCATGATTTTCGTCCCGATTACTCTCGATTGGCAGAAATTCGATCACTCTTAAATCAACCGACTACGATTGCTCTAACAGCCACAGCCACCAAGCAAGTACAAGCTGATATTGTCTTTGAATTAGGATTTCTCGGAAATGAAATGAAACTCTTTCATTCCGGAATTGCTAGGTCGAATCTGAATCTTCACGTCGAAAGTTTTGTCGACGAAACAATAAAATGGAATGCAATTTTGGAAAGGTTGATTCTTAAGGAAACCGGACCGACAGTTATCTATTTCAACTTAATCGAAAAACTTGAAAAATTTTCAAATTTTTTAGATACCAAACATATCCGGCATCAAATCTATCATGGAAAACTTAAACCGCAAGATCGAAATCGTATCCAAAGAGAGTTTTTAACTCATGATACGCAGTTATTACTCGCAACAAATGCATTCGGTATGGGTGTGGACAAAGCTAATATTCGAACAATCATTCATGCAGAGCTTCCCATTTCTATAGAATCGTATTACCAGGAGATTGGAAGAGCAGGGAGGGATGGCGAAAACTCAAACTGCTATTTGTTCTATGTTGAGAATGATCTGGCAGTCCTTATGGATTTCATTGAGTGGCAGAATCCAGATGCACACTTTATTAAAAAAGTATATGAGACATTGGCGTTTGCTTCTGATCAATTGAATTCATTGGAATATTCTGATCTTCAGATGCGAGTGGTTCATAAAAATCGAGGTGATCATCGATTACAGACGGTTTTAAATTTATTTGATCGTTATCACGTTACGACGGGAAATTTAGAGAATCACAATCTTCGTCTCGTTGGAAAATTGACACCGGAACTCGTTTCACAAAAAAAATTAGAGGATAAAAAGCAAAATTCTTTAAAAAAACTTTATCAAATGCTAATGTACATCAAGTCGAATACATGCCGACGAGATTTTTTGTATCAATACTTCGGGGAACCAGCATCCCATTGCAATCACTGTGATATTTGTGCGAAAAATAAATTGACATGATTCGATTGAGTCTTTGAAGTCGGGATAATCAAAAGATAAGGTCTTCTATGAAAAAGAAAATATCCATCATCGTCATTGGTATCATAGCCATCATCCTGCTAATACCGGTGTTTCTGAAATCAACCTTCCTGATTGAGCGATCAATCGTCATTTCCAAACCGGCAAACGTAATTTTCCAAACCGTTTCTGATTATCATACCTGGAAAAATTGGAGTGTATGGTCATTGCAGGATCCGTTACAAACGATTTCCATCCTGGGAAAACCAGGCGAAATTGGTCATTCCCAAGAATGGGACGGCAAAGTGAATGGAAAGGGAAAACAGACGATTTCGGCTTTAGTCAAAGACAAAGAGCTCACGTTTGATTTGGAGTTCTTGGATCCAAATCCAATGAAGTCCATTGCGAAGTTTACTTTTGAACCTGTTGAAGGCGGAACAAAAGTTACATGGTCTACTTCAGGAGAGTCAGAATACCCTGTGGGCAGGTACTTTGGATTATTTTTAGATGGATTGATAGGACCTGATTTTGAAGCAGGCCTAAACAATTTAAAAAATATCTTGGAAAAAAATTAATCACCAAACTTTCCCAACGATTAATTCTTCAGAAATGGGGCCGAGCTCTCTTGAGTCGATCCCCATTTCCCGATTATCAGCTAACAAAAAGATAGATTTTTCTGGGACAATCAGTTTCGCCCGATGATCTGACTCACTTTTCCCTTGTGGTAAAATCGGGAGTTTATTTTCCTTGGAGATTGGAAAAATATCATTAGAAACGGCTGTTCCATTTCGATATGCTTCTCTCGACGAGATCTCAATTTCATCTCCAGCCTTTCCTAAAATCCTAGCTAAAATGTATAAATCTTTTTGCAACGGAGATTTCACAAGTACGACATCACCAATCAAAAGATTTTTAGTTCGAGCCAGTCGGTTAATATAAACTGTATCTCCTCTTTTATAGGTGGGTTCCATAAATGAATTTGAAACCTCAAGGGGAGTGAAAAAGTTAAACTTTACAATCAACACCAGTATGAGTGCAAGTAGGAGCGGAAAACCCACTCGAAAAAGATGATCTTTGATCGTTAAGTTATTTCTTGATTTAGACATGGAAGTAATTGATCTCCTCGCGTAAATTCTCTGACAAAGTAGTCATATTTTGTGCATTGTCTCGCACACCTTCGCTGGAAAGAGCGGTCGTCTGTGCGTGGTTGTTAATTTCTGCGATGGATCGACTGATCTCTGTCATCGCTAGCTTTTGTTCTTCCGTCGCATTTTTAATCATATCAGAAAGTTCTTTGATTTGAACTACACCTTCATTTACTTCTTCGTTTGTATCCATTTGGCGTTTGACAACGGAGCGGATTTTTTTTGTCATTTCGTAGATCGAGTTTACTCCAGAAATAGTCCCGGACAATGTATTGATGGAATGATCTATTTTTTCCTGTCCGATTTTGATCTCACCTTCATTCTGTTCAATGAGAGCTTCTATATCGTCAATCGACTTGGCGGTTTTGTCCGCTAATTTGGAGATCTCATCGGCAACGACTGCAAATCCTCTTCCACTGACCCCAGCTCTTGCCGCCTCGATCGCAGCATTTAGCGCCAGTAAATTGATCTGCTCAGAGATAGTATGTATGATTTCAATCACGCTTGTCATTTCGGTAGATGACTCGTAAATTTTGTCCATTGATTTTTTCATCTCGTTTAAAGATGATTCACCTAACTTTGCTTCCTTAGTGATCTCTTCCACTTTAGCATCGGCTTGAGAAAAACTCTTATCAATATCGTTTATCGCCTGATTCAGATCCTCCATTTTTCGCATAAGAGATTCCAATGTGAAACTTTGTGTATCTGCCCTGGCAGCGACACTTTCAATTCCAGCTGTGATTTCTTCCACTGACGCGGATATTTCTTCTGAGCCAGCAGCTTGGCTTTGTGCTGCATCAGAAAGAGATACCATTGAATCTAATATTTCACTGCTTGAGTTAGATAGTTGTAAGGCGGTGCTTTGAGTGTTTTTGACGATATTCTTTAACTTCTGCTGAAACTTGATGAGTGCTTCTGCCATATTTCCAATTTCGTCTTGGCTTGCGGTCGCGAAGTGACTAGACAGATTACCGCTCACCATATCACCTAAATTCTCTTTCATTTGTGCAAGCGGAGTAAGTTTGGATTCTATTGCTAAAATGGTAAGGATACCGATAATAAACAGACTGAGGGCAGATATGAAGAGTGTATTCAGAAGTGAACTAACTGATTTCTCATATAATTCCGAAATTTCGTACATCGTGTAAATGTAATATTGGAACTCGGGGTTATGGACAAACGCCATTCGTTTCGGTTTACCATTTTCCGTGTAATCAAAAGTTTGAAATGCATCTGTAGAAATAAAAAACGGTGCAAATTTTTTGTCCTGTTTTCCATTCGTCCCAGTCTGATTTTTTTCTGGCGAATAAACGATCGTTCCATCCTCATCGATCAAACCTGATTTTCCACCAATTCCAATGCGAATATTACCAAGAATAAAATTTCCTAATTTACCAATATTTAAAAAACCTCCCACATAACCTTGGAAAACCTCATTATTGTAAACTGGCAACGTATAAGGTGATATCATTTCTCCAGAGATTGGTGATTTAAATGTGGAATGTCTGAGGGGACCGGATTTAGATAATTCGACATCTCTAATCGAAAATGCATTTTTTTGATCAACAATCTTATAGTCGTTTGTCGCTATGAAGATTCCTTCTGTCGGATTGTAGAAAAATAATGCTTCTGTCGCATGATTAGTATTCGAAAGATGTATAGAATTCAGAACACTTTGGATCTGATCCTTTTTTCTAGCAAATATCGGCTGACGTAAATTCGTGGTGCCGAAAATAGATGTCGTGAGCTTATCTCTAAATTCTACGAGTGTCAATCGGAGTACGGATTCAGAACCAAATACGCAGGTGCGCATGGATTCACCGATGACTTTTGTCTCTTCCTTAAAATCAAGTCGGTAATTGATGACAAAAATAAGCATGATCACAAAGAGAAAAGAGAGTAGTGTTTGCGCTGTTAATCGCCGAGCCAAGTGATCCTTTGATAATCCCTCCGGATATTGAATTTTTAACTGAGGAAATAAAGTAGTGATACTAAACTTTCTAAGGGTAAATTCGGAAAATAAGAAAATGAATAGCAAAGAGCCTGTTAGGGTAAGGACAAGTGCAATGCCTATCTCACCAAATAAAATCACATTGGCTGCAGCAAAACGATATTCCAAATAGCTGAAAAGGATCAGTCCTCCGATCGTGTAGCGCAGGAGAATATCAATGCAGGCAGCACTGGTAAAATGAGAAGTCCAAAAAGAAACCGAACGAATTGTCTCCTTTGTGATTTTCCCTGTCTTCTGCTCCTTCTCATATCGATAAAAAGCGGAAAACCTCTGGTAGTAAAAAATCGTAAAAAATAAAATAACAAAAACAAATGCAAGTCCTGTACCTATGAGTATCTCATGGAATTCGTCTTTATTCCAATCTGTGAAAAAATAAACGTAGGTGGACAATAAAGGGATTGCGAATACGTAATTGAAAACCTCCACTCTGATGATAAAGTAGTTTAGAAAGCTTCGAATTTTCATAAAATGATCGTTTCAGGCAAGGCTTATAAAATCAAATTAATTTCAATGGCAAATCGGTCTAATTTCTAAGTAAAACAATGAAGGAATCATTTGTATTAAAATCGATCCAAGAAAAGGTCAAAAACCTCGGAAGTGTTCCTGGTTGTTATCTTTGGAAAAATAAAGAAGGGGATGTCATATACGTAGGTAAGGCTATCAAACTCGATGCAAGAATTAGATCCTATCTAAATCCGAATCATCCCGACCGAAAAACGAGAGCACTATTCGTTGAAATCCATGATTTGGATTGGATCGCTACCCAAACTGAATCGGAAGCTCTTATCCTAGAAGCGACTCTGATTAAGAAGTACAATCCGAAATACAATGTTCGTTTAAAAGATGATAAACGGTATCCTTTTTTATGTGTTTCAATGAGTGAACCTTACCCGATGGTATTTTTGACTCGGAAAGTAAAGGACAATGGGGATCGATTTTTTGGGCCATTTACAGATGTTAAAGCAGCAAGAGATACATTGGAACTCATCCATCGTATTTTTCCAATTCGAAAAACCTTCTTAAAACTTCCTTTGTCCAAACCACAAAGGCCTTGTTTAAATTTCCATATGCATAGATGCCTTGGTCCATGCCAGGGAAATGTAAGTTTAGCAGTTTATAATGAACTTACATCCGAAATATTGAGTTTTTTGGAGGGCAAAAAGGAAGGCCTTGTCCAGAATTTAAAAAAATCTATGTTGATAGCTTCCGAAAAATTAGAGTTCGAGAGAGCTGGCTTTATAAAAAAGAGAATCGATCAGATCAATCAGATTCGGGAAAAGCAGACAGTTGTGAGTCTGGATGGTGGAGAAGAAGACGTGATCGCTTTTGCTCGAAGAGAAAATGAAGGGCAAGTGATTGTATTAGAAGTAAGAGGGGGTAGACTCGAAGGTAAAAAATCATTTCCGATCACTGGACTCGAAATGAGTACCGAAGAAGAAATCATACAAGCATTTTTGAGAGACTATTACTTAAAAGTTACGTCCTTACCCAATTTCATAATTTTACCGAAAACTGCCAAAGGGAACTATGATGTGGTTTTATCGGCCATTCAGGAGCATACCAATATTCTACCAAAATTAAAATTTCCAGAAAGTGGTCAGAAAAAATCTCTCCTGCGGTTAGCAGAAAAAAATGCGGAGCTTTCCCTCACAGAAAGAATCCTAGCTACTAAACTGCGAGATCAAACGGTAGCCCTCAAAGAAATCCAAGAAAAATTAAAATTAAACAAATTGCCCAGAGTCATTGAGTGTTATGATATCTCTCACTTTCAAGGAAGTTCGCCCGTTGCCAGCGGTGTTATGTTTGTCGAAGGGAAAGCGTATAAACCAGGTTATCGTCATTATAAAATTAGAGGTTACGATGGGATCAATGACCCAGGTATGATGCATGAAGTGATCGCGCGAAGATTGTCACATCTCGTGAATGAAGAAGAACCACTTCCTGATTTGATCGTCATCGATGGAGGACCCACACAATTGACGAGAGCAGCAGAGGCTGCCGTAGCACTCGACTTAGGTGATGTTCCGATGATTGGTCTAGCTAAAAAGAGGGAAGAAATTTTTTTTCCTGGTGACAAAGAACCCTTCACCTTTGATATCCATTCTCCAATGATGCGATTGATACGTTCTGTCCGAGATGAGGCTCATCGGTTTGGCGTGAGTTACCACCGAGTCTTAAGAAAGAAAAAATCATTACAATCAATACTCGATGAAATTCCTGATATAGGTTCTGTTAGACGCAGAGAATTGTTGAGATACTTTCAAGGAAAAAAGAAGGTGCAAGATGCCAAGTTATCCGAATTGAAACTTGTTCCTGGTATTGGTGAGATCTTGGCCGAAAAAATATTCCAAGGTTTACAAAAAAAAAATCCGCCTCTTAGTTAAAAATACGAACATCTCCTCATTTCTTTGAACCAAAACAATTTCGTTTTGTCCTTCTTTGTATGTGAGAAAAATCATTCGTTTTGTTTTCATTCTTAAAATCTTCTTTTTCCTTTCTTGTAAAGCGCAGGGAATGGGGAATTTTCGGTTTTTATTTCCATCATCTGAATCGATCACATCTCCTACCTTTAAATTTGAATATGGGAATATAGAATCAAACGCTCTGTACGGGGATAGTTTTCTAAAGGAGGAGGTAGGTGGAGTCTGCGTTTTCTCTTTGCCAGAAAATCTTTATTATTTAGAATCTGGCGCCAGGTTTTTGGTGTGTTTGCCTGCAAACGAGGAGCAAGCGAAAGCGTTAAAATTAGGATTTGATTCTCTGGATCAAGAAAATGATTCAAAAACTCTTTTTCAAACAAAACACGCATTATGGGAAGCGAGTGAAACTACATATGGAAAATGGCAGAAAGAAAACAAAGATGAGATTCCACTGGAATCATTTGTGGAAAATCGCACTGCGGACGGGACGATCTCGTATTCACGGTTCGATCTTCCCGGTGCGAGCTTTTTCCAATGGGATCAGGATTCTTGTGAGGTGATTTTTCCGTCCAGACGAATCGGACAAACAAAGAACTCTTGGAAAATCATAAGCATCCAATTTACATGCCCTAAAATCGAAATCAAAGAAACGATCTCCTCTAAAAATGAACAGTGGTTACGTGAATGTGTTCAAGAAAGCCCGAATTATTCCGAGTCTTTTCGTCATTCTGATTCCCCCTTTGGTCGTTTTTTGGAATGGTCTAACGATACAGATAGAATCATTTGCCCAAACTACCAAAGTTTTTTTTTCAAAGACTCTGCCACTGGCAAGACCACCCATCTTGACTCTGAAAGTTTTTTGTCTTTAAAACAACGTCACAGAATACTTTTACCTCATTCTGTTTTTTTGTTCACATCTAGCGAACAGTTAAACGGAGTGAAAGTGACTGATTCCTTTTTATTAAATATTGGAAAAAAAGGAGCTTGGTTCTTCGGTTCCGAAAGCCACGAAGAATCCTCTTTTAATTTTAAACAAGGAGAAGAATATTTTAGCAAATCCTTTCTTCGGTTGAGTTGTCGAAATCAAAAACAGTTTCAGTTTTCATCGATTCCTTCTTGTTTGAATCCGGGTTTACCGAATTTAATTAAATTTCATTCCGATACGCTTTTTTCGTCAGTATCAAATTGTTCTGTGAGTCAAATTCGAATCACAGAATTCTTTTCTGGGAGTAACGCTACGAATGCTATTCCGAGCTTTCTCGAATTGCAGAACTTCGGCGGCGAGTGCGATCTAAGTAATCTTGTTATTCATTTTGAGGAGGATGATTTTTATTTAACAGCAAAAGAGAAAATTATAAAACCAGACGAACTCATTGTGATCTCGAGAGAAAAATGGGAAGGTTGGAATTTCCAGACGATTCAAAAACCCTTGAGCTCTAAAGATTTCAAATTTCAAATTCCCTCTCTTTCTATAAAATCTCTCGAGCCGATAGAAGAAAAAAAATATATACAGGATCCGAATGATTACATTTTGGCCAATTGGAATGGAGTCATAAATAGATCTTTTGTATTTACCGACGAAGGGAATTTTTTTCCTCATCCGAACACGGATAGTATAGATTTATTTTCACATTACGGGTATTATCTGAGTCCCGGCAGAAAGACAGACACGATCGGAATTCCTTTTTTAGATTTGCCAATCTCAGAAATACTTCTTTCAGGAACAAAAGATAGCGGCGGCAGTTATCCCGAAAGATTTATAGAGTGGAGTGATGTTAAGAATCAAAGTGGTTTTTTGTCCTTCCAAATCGAATCGGATCGAACCCAAAGATTTGTACTCTTTAAGGATTCTGATTCTAAATATCCATATGTAAAAAGTGGAATGGGAAATTGTCTGCCTCCAGGTGGTATGGAATTCCCGGAAGGAAGTCTTCCCAATGAGAATCTGACTATTTCCACGCTGAACCAGGAGCAAAAACCGCTCTTCTTTTTTCATTATGAGAATCGCATTTATGAAATTCTCGGTCTAAGCGGAAGTCCCCGTGTGAGCATCCATCCCGAGTTCAGTCCTTTTCGTTTTAGTTATAGCCGAGCGAGTTCCTTCCAAAATGAATGTTCCCCATATTCCGAAGCAACTCCTGGCAGACAAAATCAAAAACGCAATCAGATCGCAGCCAATCTTCTTTATTCAGAGAAAGGAATTCCAACAACCGGATCCTATTCTTTTTTAGAGGAACTAACAAGTGCTTCTCAATTTGCACTAAAAAGTTTACAGCGCTTTCATCAAATTTCGACACCTGTGACCCAAAGAGTATTAGATTTAGTAAACGAAAATATCGATCAGATTTTTTCGAAGGAAGAGCTCATTTATCTGGATTGGCAGGATTTATCGGAGTCAATCAGTGAGAACGTAATATTTAGATTAGGTGAAGCTCGAATTGAAGGTGTTTATCCCTCACCAAGTAATTCCCAAAACGAATGGATATATTTTTGTAACATCACAGATCAACCCATTTCCACAAACGGATATATCATTGAGGACGAAACGAGTAGTGATCTTCTTGTTCCTTATGCGATTCGTTTTCCTTCTAAGATCCCGAACTTTTCTTCAGGTAATTCGATTCGATGGAATGAATCATATCTGGGAATTGGTGACTGTGCTTTTATTGTTGATCCGGACGGAGTCGATTGGTATCTGCCTCTCTTCGCAAAAAATTCGGATATATTATTAACTGTAAGCAGCACACAAACAATCGGCAATGGAATTTCAAATTTAGAAAATTTAGATCTATTGAAAGAAGTGAATGGGGAACGTCTGTTAATCTCGACCTATGGAAAAAAAAATACCCCCTCATCATTTCAAGTTTCGTTAAAGAATCTAGAATATTCGCTACTTCAAAGAGATTTACTCGGTAACAAGGCTCAAGAATTTCAAATCTTTCGAGACAATCAATGACCCGGTATCTACTCTTTGTTTGTTTACTATCATTTCTAGCTGAAGGTATCCTGTCTCAGATTTCGCCATTGCAAGTTCAAACAAATGCAAGATTTTTTGAAATACAAACTATTTATCCAAAGGCTCCTTCTAATAAATCA
>Ga0209277_10001861_pt1 | contig 10241 bp, 7 predicted proteins | sample JI81AbrownDNA_FD_187503 | JGI IMG/M metagenome (GOLD analysis project Ga0209277, IMG submission 187503) | Wastewater effluent complex algal communities from Wisconsin, to seasonally profile nutrient transformation and Carbon sequestration -... | ecosystem: Engineered > WWTP > Effluent > Algae... | reverse complement strand
CCGCTGGAGGGATATTCAGATCTTCAGCTTTATACCCGTACTCGTACACTCCATTTTCCTGCCAGGTATTAACCAGTGTTTTTATTCTTCGGCCATTGCTATCCACAATAGAAACATTCACAGGGCCGGGCTTCGATAATGTGTAGGAGAATGTAAGCTCTTCACCGGCAGGATTCGGGTAAACGGAAAGATTGTATTGTCTCGACTTTGTTTGAATTTCAGCTCCCGTAACGAGGCCTTTCGTAATCTCCCATTCCACGATATAGGTATGACTTGTCAGATGCGCCTCAGCTCGCGTCAAGCTAACCGTATCGCGTATCGTTGCACGGACTGTCGTTGTCTCTTCAATGTCAGCAGATGATACGGTAATCGATTCGACATTTTTTGAAATTACGACATCATTTTTCTCCCAGGTAATTTTCAGCGTGTTCGGATCGGGCGGCAGAACAGATAAAGAGAAATCCAGGTTTTGTTCAGGCTCAGCGTCAATATCAAAACTGTTGTCTCCAGGCGAAAATCCATTGAGTGGTGTTACGAACACATGAAATCGTTCGACAAAAGTTTCGGAGCATACGTTACAAAATGGAACATTTAGTCTCTCCATTTTACAATTCGTGTGCGGCTTCTTCCAGCTGGCGTCTCCGGAGTGCGAGTGGATTCCAACGCCTCCTGTGCCTATCCAGTTTTTCCATTTCACTAACGTTGGATCTGTTTGCTTGGTCATGTTCGGTCTTTCGGCAGCAAAGCCTGCACCTACCCAATACTCATCGGCCAAGCCTGCAAATGAATGGCCTATCTCATGAATAGCAACTTCCCGCCCATTCGTATGATCCGAACACGTTGCAATAAAACCACCGGCTCCGCCATAGTATGGAGAATTAACTGCTACAAATGCCTGATCATACAGTGGAAAGTGAGTCGATAAAATTCTGATGACTTCGGAAAGCTTGATCGGATAAAGCAGCCGATGAATTCCCTGGTAATCAAATGTTGAACCGAAAAAATTATCCACAACAGCAACGGGGGTGGTACAATCTGAGTCGGTTGTGTTCTTTGGATGATTGGCTCCCGATTCAGCTGAGATCACTTTAACTGCGTAGGCGTTAAAATAGTTTTTGTATTGCTTAAAGGGAGCCTGAGAGAACATCTCATCCAGAATATCATTTACATCGGTAACAAATTTGCCCTGTTCTCCCGCAGTATATCCGTCACCTAAAAAAACAAGATTAATCCTGTCCGCGACAGGACCATTTTTAAGAACTGTATCAACAGCAAATGTCTGCCCATAGAGCGCAAAGGCCATAAGAAAACAAAATAAAAATGTGTACAGTATTCTCATCAATCTCGCAATTTGAACTTCTTCGTATAGGCTATCCTGCCTGACAATTCTTCTTCGACCTGAATATATTCGGTTTCAGCAAAAAGAGTGACCCGGGCAAAAAACTCTGCATCCTTCAGGGTTATTTCCTTTGATTGGAATTGCCCCTGATCATTAGCAAATTCGACACGTTTGAACAGCGGGTGATCCAGCGCTACGGAAGAAAGTTTGCTTCCGGAACCAGTCAATTGACTTATCCATACGCGATTTGAAGCGATGGAGTTAGGAGGATCGGATTTTAATTTCTGATGAACAATAGTTTTTCCGATCAGTTCAACTGCCCTGCCGGAAACGCTATCCTCATGCATAACGAAGGTTAGAAATACCAAACCCTCTATCGGATCCTTTTTCTCTGGAGGCGTTTGTATGGCGGTCGTTTTACAGGATGCCAGGGCAAACAAAAGCGTTGTTGACAGGCACAGAAGCCGAAGCAGCGACATGGATATTAATTTTAGAGTAAGTTGAAAAATAATCTCCACAGAATAAACCATTTGCCACTCCTCAGCGTTTTAATTTCGGCTGCGGACGCTGCCAGCATCGGTTAATGATTCATAAGTTACTTGAACACAGGCCTTTGCTTATGTTACACTAAAAGAAAGGAGGTACAAATGTCTAGTCCCAAACAAATTTTATCAAAATCAACAGCACTAACCCAATCCCGAGGTGTGGAGATTTGAGGAAGTTGATTGTACCTCGTGCGATTTTTAGTGTTTGATAAAATTGAATGAGGATTCTTAAGATATCCGGCCAGTATCTAGGCCGGATATTTTTTTATAGCACTATTGCAACAAAATCCGCCAGGCGTCTTCTACCCTGCCTGCAAGCAAATACTGATGCGCTTGTTGGTGAATTGCTTCTATCCCCTTTTTAACAATTTCGCGGTCTTCAGCCGAAAGCTGGCCTAGGTTAGGAATCTGCTCAACATTTCCCAGCATCCCTAAATCATTACCCGTAAGAATTTTACTGTTTCGGATTTTCTCCGGAAGCTTATCATACCCGATACCGACTTTTTCATTTGGCTTTGGGACGATAAAAATGTTATCACCCTGGGCCCGGCAATAATAATTCTGTCCCATGCGGGCAACTGCATCAATTTTGTGCGGATCAATAATGCCATTCTCATCAACGACCTCTTCCTTGATGTGCATCAGCAGAACCTCACACAGCACAAGGTTGCCTGCCCCACCCTGATCTCCTAACGCAATAACCTGCTTTACCTTACATTCAAATGACACCGGAGATTCGGCAACCCGCGGTGGCTTAACCAGCTGGGATGAAACGGGTGTTAACCCGGATTTCTGAAATTCATTCACTCCTTTCGGGAAATCGCAGCTTGCCAATGAGGTTTGCTGAACCATCTTATAGTTCACAATATTGATCACTACTTCGTCTACCTCCCGGATATTTTCCAACGTATGCTTCTCAGAATTATCACGCACTCTCCGCGAAGGCGAAAATACCAGGATAGGCGGGTTCATGCTGAACATATTGAAGAAGCTGAACGGGCTCAGGTTAACATTTCCTGCTTTATCCATTGAACTCACAAAAGCAATAGGTCGTGGTGAAACAGCGCTTTGTAAATAAGCCTGAAGCTTGGGTACGGTAAGATCTTTTGGATTAATTGTAATCATATTGGCTTGTTATCAACCGGAACTTCTTCTTCAACTTTCACCGGAAGCGTAAAGATTTTGTATCCAAAAATAAATATCAAAATACACGGCAGAAGATATGCGCCATATCGGAATCGCTGACCTGTATGAGCGTATGACCATGCCGTAAAATCAATAACTGTTTTATAGAGCGCAGCACCGCATAGCGCAATGAAAATCAACAACAGGAAAATGCCAACGTTGCGTTTCAATGTTTGGTTTTTAACCAACAAAGCAATGAACTCTGCTAGTAACAACACTGCCACTACGGCAATGGAGACGGTAAGCAAGGTTCGCGGAAATGTTCTCAGAAAGCGATAGTGGTAAATCATCAGTCCAATTTTACCTAACAGGTTAGGACTGGATAACAACAATGCGTTTACAACTGTTAAACACGCAACTACCGAATAAAAGTACAGCTTGCGTTTCATGCTAATCAGCCGGTAAGATTTTTCCCTTGCATTCCCCGAAGCCTATCCGGACACCATCTTTTTCCGCATAACCTTTCATGATTACAGTATCGCCATCTTCGATGAATGTACGCTCGGTATCATCAGGCATGGTGAGTGGTTTCTGACCATTCCAGCTTAGTTCAAGCATGGATCCATACGAGCCCGGTGACGGGCCGCTGATCGTTCCAGATCCATACATATCTCCCACCTGAATGTTGCAGCCGTTAACGGTGTGATGCGCAAGCTGCTGGTTAACATTCCAGTACATGTATTTAAAATTCGACCGACAAACCGTAGTTGGCTCGGAGCGTTCGGGGTGAAGCAAGACCTCCAGGCGGATGTCAAAATTTCTTTCACCTTCAACAAAGAGATAGGGTAAGACATTCGGAAACTGCTCAGGGCCTTTTACCCGAAAAGGTTCCAGCGCATCCATCGTAACAATCCAGGGTGAAACGGTTGAGCCGAAGTTCTTTGCTAAAAAAGGTCCAAGCGGAACATACTCCCATTGCTGAATATCACGCGCTGACCAATCATTGAACAATACAAACCCGAAAATATTCTCTTCGGCTTGTTGAGGTGTAATGTGCGAACCAAGTTTGGTTTCCGTACAGGTTATAAAAGCGACTTCAAGCTCAAAGTCAAGCTTACGAGTTGAAGCAAAAGACGGTGGGTCTTCACCGATTTTAATCTGACCTTTCGGACGTTTAATAGGAGTTCCGGATACAACAATGGAAGACGGGCGACCGTGATAGCCAACCGGTAAATGTTTCCAGTTTGGCAGCAATGCATTTTTAGGATCGCGAAACATGGAACCAACATTCGTTGCATGCTCTTCGCTGCTGTAAAAATCAGTATAGTTTGGAACACGAACCGGCATCAGCATCTGCACTTCATTCATCGGGATAAGCGCAATCTCGCGTGCACCTACATTGCTCTTCAGCTCATGATTATCATGCTGCAAAAGCTCTGAGATCCTTTCTCTAACCTCACGACATTTTTTTTTACCGAGCGCGAGGAAGTCGTTTAGAAAACGTTGATTAAAAATTCCCGGAGGTAATCCAAGTCCGTCTAAAAAACCATTTTCATGCAGGTACACAAGATCCAGCACAAAGTTTCCGATGGCTACGCCTGCAACGGGTGAAAGGTATTTGGTCTTAAAGATTCCAAACGGCAGGTTTTGAATCGGGAAATCAGAATCCTTAGGAACTTCTACCCAGCTTTTAAGTTTGGGATTATTAGCTTTTATCTCAGGCATTATGTTGATGTTTTAATCGAAGTTTTTTGACAAGTTTTGTAACCAGCATTTCTTCCTGGACACGAATAACAAATTGAAAGAATGCATGGACGGGAAACCATAGAATGATCGGATAAATAACAACCCAAGCCGCCTTTTTAAAGGCTAGCGGTGGTATACATATCAGCGCAGCAAACAGAATAAAAATAAAATAGTGTTCAGGACGTGTCCTGGTAGACAACGAAATGTGTTTAGCTCCTTCTGCATCCGCGGTCAATTCTAGATTCAATTTTATAGGGATTGGAATATTATTAATTCTAAGCGTACCCACACCCACATGAGGAAAGACCTGATACTGATCAATCCCGGATTTCTGCGCAATCCAATCTTTACTTTCCACTAAATCGCTATCGAAATCTTCACCCGTATAAAAGTATTCCTCACGAATATTTGAAAAGAGTTTCATAACACCATTTGCACCCCAAAAATAATCTTTATTTTTCTCGCTGAATGGAAAAGCATCCCGGTTTACCGAAAGAATTTGAAGAAAGCCTGAAGAACATGCTTGGTAACTCATTTTCTGATTTTATCGATAGCCTCCAAAAACCATCGCCTGTTAGCATTCGCCTGAATCCACATAAACAAACTTCAGATAGTTTTACTGTTGTTCCCTGGAGTAAGGCTGGACGGTATTTAACTGAACGTCCGAAGTTTACGCTTGATCCGACTTTTCATGCAGGCGCATATTACGTACAGGAAGCAAGCTCGATGTTTATTGAACAGGCGCTCACGCAGGCTGTTGATCTTACTAAACCACTACGCGTGTTGGATATCTCCGCTGCACCCGGTGGTAAGTCAACGCATTTGTTAAGCTTACTGAATTCAGACAGCCTGCTTGTTTCCAATGAAGTAATCCGTTCACGTGCGTCCATTCTGGCAGAGAATATTCAGAAGTGGGGCCACAGCAACGTGATTGTTACCAACAACGATCCGGAAGACTTTTCAAGGCTCACAGGATTTTTTGATGTGATTCTTGTCGATGCGCCCTGTTCGGGAGAAGGATTATTTCGAAAAGATCCTGACGCCAGCAAAGAATGGTCGCCCGCAGCTGTTGAGTTGTGTGCAAAACGTCAGCGCAGGATTTTAGCAGACGTATGGCCAGCATTAAAAGAGAATGGTGTTCTTATTTATTCGACATGCACCTACAACAAGCTTGAGAATGAAGAGAATATTCAATGGCTGAATGAAAATCATGAATTCGAATCCATTAAGCTTAACGTCCGTCCGGAGTGGGGTATTGATGCGGTCGAAGAGAAAAATATTTGCGGTTATCATTTCTATCCGCACAAGGTAAAAGGTGAGGGCTTTTTCCTTTCCGTAATACGCAAAACAGAATTACAGCAGGAAGCCCATTTCAAAGTAAGAAAAGGTCTATCCGCACCTCCCAAAAAAGTTATCGAACAGCTTGGAGTATGGACAACGCTTAATGCTCCGGTTTTCTTTACCTGGAATGATGTTGTGTATGTTGTCCCTAAATCAATTGCTAAAGAAACTGAGATCCTTCTTGATCATTTAAAATTTGTTCAGGCCGGAACAGCACTGGCAATAATGAAGCATGAAAAGCTTATCCCGGAACATGCAGCGGCCCTGGCAATTGCGTTGAGAAAAAATAACTTCCAACAGCTTGACGTTAGCGAGCAGGATGCACTTCGTTATCTGCGCAAAGAGCCAGTAGAAACTAACGGAGCACCCAAAGGCTTCACGCTTATCACCTATAAAGGCTTAGCGTTAGGCTGGGCAAATGTGCTCGAAAACCGCATGAACAACCTCTATCCGGCAGCCTGGAGAATAAGAATGGCCGGCTGATTGCTCAACGCGGCCATTTCTCCCTAAAAAACCCAACCCTACAACTCAACAACTAAAACCAACACAATGTTTTACCATGCCTGGATTATTTCAATGATCGTATCTGGCAATTCAACGCCTGCGAAGAAAATACCCACGCAAAAGACTTTCTGATAATAGTTGGCTTTACCGATCGCCAACGGCAATGAGCTTACCGATAATGCTGCAAAACCGATTGCAAAAATTGCTGTCATCAACAATACAGCAAGAGGCGCCTGAAATAATAATACTCCGGCAATCGCCAGCATCGTTGCAATTCCGCTTACCCAAAATGATTTTTTAAGTCCGTACGTATTTACAAGTGAGCTGAATGGAACGCAGAGAATTGCAGAGACAATTAAAATCCCAACCGAAACAATCTTACTGTTCCCGGTAAAGAGAACAGAGAGTTTTTCACTCATCACAGCCGGAAAAATCTCGAACAGTACAGCAGTTGCAATACCCAGTACAATTCCGAGAAATAAAATATATCCGTACTCCGATTTTTGTGTATCCAGCGTAAAGGTTGCGCGTGATTTCTTATCAGCGTTATTAAAAAGATTCATTGAGTTCTTCTTCAACGCGTAACCGGATAGAAAAACAATAACCCCGCCTGTGATGAACGTGATCGGAGCTCCCAGGTAATCAATAATATCAACAATAACAGGCTCGAGTGAATACAATAAATTCCCAACAACTGTTAACACGGCTATCGCGCGGGGCAACTTTTCGACCGGCACAAAGGTTTCAACGGTTGATAATGCCGGGCTTGTAAAAATGCTCATCGCGATCAACCAGAAAATAATCAATACAGGAAGTACCCACTTAAAAATTTCTCCAGGATTACCCAACAGCGTAAAGGCTACTGCCATAAAGATCATCGCAGCAAAGCTCATCCCCGCACTGATTACCGGTATCCGGCTTCCGCGTTCGAAACGATACCGGTCTCCTATTCTTCCGGCAATGGGCGGTGTAACCACCAGGATGATTCCCTGCGCAACGGTTAATAAAAAAGCGAACTCAGTAAAGCTGAATTTGATCAATAATTTTGGCTGATAGTTTTGATAGGCAATCCAACCGATAACAACTGAGGCATATAAAGCTGTGAGACTCCATAATTGTTTCCACTCAATATTGAGCGGCCTCGTTTCGTCAGTCGTGTTGTTGCCGAGCGTAATCGTATTTTCCATGGGTTTGAAGAGTTATTGATTATCTACGAAGTGTAGCAGCTAATCGGATTTCAGAACCTCGTTTTGGCGCATTTTGTTTATTTTTGTCATTCGTTTTTCGCTAATCATGTCATTATCAACAAAATACAATCCGTCTGAAGTAGAGGACAAGTGGTATCAGCGCTGGATAGAAAAAGGCTTTTTTCACTCCGAGCCTAATCCGGACAAAGAAGCCTACACCATCGTCATTCCTCCGCCCAATGTTACCGGTGTGCTGCACATGGGGCACATGCTTAACAATACCATTCAGGATGTGTTGATCCGCAAGGCACGCATGCAGGGCAAGGAAGCATGTTGGGTGGCCGGTACGGACCACGCTTCGATTGCTACCGAAGCTAAGGTTGTGCAGATGCTCCGCGAGAAGAAGATCAAAAAATCAGACCTGACACGCGATGAGTTTTTGAAGTATGCCTGGGAATGGAAAGAGAAGTATGGCGGCATTATTCTGGAGCAACTTAAAAAGTTAGGAGCTTCCTGCGATTGGGACCGGACGAGCTTTACGATGGATCCGGAATATTATAAGGCTGTGATCCGTGTGTTCGTTGATTTATATAATAAGAACTATATCTACCGCGGACTTCGTATGGTGAACTGGGATACGGAAGCTAAGACTACGGTATCCAATGAAGAAGTCTTATATAAAGAAGATGGCGAAAGATCGGTTTTATACTCTGTACGCTATAAAATAAAAGATACTGCGGATGAGTGGATTACCATTGCAACGCAGCGTCCTGAAACGATCATGGGTGATGTGGCCATTGCGGTTAATCCTTCCGATGACCGTTATAAAAACCTGATCGGTAAAAAAATTCTCGTACCATTCATCAATAGAGAGATTCCAGTAATTGCCGATGATTATGTAGACAAGACATTTGGGACAGGCTGCTTAAAAGTTACGCCTGCGCACGATGTAAATGACTATGAGATTGGCTTGCGCCATCAGCTGCCGGTTATCGATACCATTAATGATGACGGAACGATCAATGAAAAAAGTGAATTGCCGAAATTCTTTGGCAAGGATCGGTTTGTTGTTCGGAAGGAAATCGTAAAGGATCTGCGTGAAGCCGGACATTTGATTAAAGAAGAAGAATTCATCACGCGCATTGGCCGTTCGGAAAGAACAAACTCTGTTATTGAGCCTAAGCTTTCGCTTCAATGGTTCATTAAGATGAAAGACATCTCCCGAAAGGCCGCTCAAGCTGTAGAAGAGGAAGAGGTTATTCTTCACCCAGCAAAATTCAAAAACACGTATCGTCACTGGATGGATAACGTGCGTGACTGGTGCATTTCGCGCCAGCTTTGGTGGGGACATCGCATTCCGGCTTATTATTATGGAACCGGTGAAAATGATTTTGTTGTAGCGGAAACAATTCAGGAAGCGCTTCAGCTTGCTTCTAAGAAATCAGGCCGAACGATTACAGAAAAAGATTTGAGGCAAGACGAAGACGTACTGGATACGTGGGCATCGTCATGGCTCTGGCCGATTGAAGTGTTTGGCGGATTTAAAGACGAATATTTTGATAAGGCGAAGGGCAAAATTGACCTCTCTAAAAACAAAGAGCTTGACTACTACTACCCTACCCAGGTTCTTGTAACCGCTCCGGAGATTTTATTCTTCTGGGTTGCCCGGATGATCATTGCCGGATACGAATACACAGGTAAGAAACCGTTTACCGATGTCTACCTGACCGGTATCGTGCGTGACAAGCAAGGCAGAAAAATGTCGAAGTCGTTAGGCAATTCACCTGACCCGCTGGATTTGATTGCGAACTTTGGTGCGGATGCCGTTCGTACCGGAATGTTGTTCAGCTCGCCTGCCGGAAACGATTTGCTGTACGATGAAAAACTCGTTGAGCAGGGAAGAAACTTTGCGAACAAAATCTGGAATGCATTCCGGTTGGTAAAAGGCTGGGAGGTTGATGCTTCACTCGTACAACCGGAAGAAAACAAAACTGCGATTGAATGGTTTGAGTCGAAAACAAACCAATCGTTGATCGAGCTAGCGGATCATTTTGAAAAATTCCGAATGTCGGATGCATTGCATACGGTCTACAAGCTTACGTGGGATGATTTCTGTGCGTGGTATTTGGAAATGATCAAGCCTGAATTCGGCAAGCCGATCGATAAAGCTACCTACGATAAAACGGTTTCGTTGTTCGAGACTGTGTTGAAAGTACTGCATCCGTTTATGCCATTCATTACCGAGGAATTGTGGCATGAGTTGAAAGGGAGAAAAGAGGATGAATGCATCATCGTTTCTTCCTGGCCGGTTGCGGGTAAAGTTAAAGACGCTATTCTTAAAGAAGGTGATTTCGCTTTTGAGTTAATTACACAAATCCGGAATGCACGTAATTCAAAAGGCATCTCTCCAAAAGAAGTATTATCGCTTCATCAGAAAGAAGAAGCTAAAAAGCT
>Ga0209277_10001858_pt1 | contig 10252 bp, 9 predicted proteins | sample JI81AbrownDNA_FD_187503 | JGI IMG/M metagenome (GOLD analysis project Ga0209277, IMG submission 187503) | Wastewater effluent complex algal communities from Wisconsin, to seasonally profile nutrient transformation and Carbon sequestration -... | ecosystem: Engineered > WWTP > Effluent > Algae... | reverse complement strand
TTCCAACAGTGAGCAGGTCTCGTTCATCTTCAGAAACGTACGCGATGATTTCGAGGCTACCACTCGATGAGATGGTTGCCACATGTTGCAATGAAGAGACGTAATCGCCCACTCGGATCGGGAGGAAGTCTACCTGACCCCCGACCGGAGCGCGGACAATAGTGCGCTCCAAGTTTGCTTGTGCCGCTCGAAGTGCCCCCAGTGCCTGCTTCACTGAAGCATCGGCACCAGCGGTTGCACCGATTGTTCCAGAACGAAGGCCACTTTGTGCACTCGCAATATCTGAAAGTGTGGCATTTATGCTGCCGCGTGCAGATGCAAGTGCACTGATCTGTTCGGCTGATGCTGTGGAATCGTTTTCATTGATAACTATCGCTATCTTGTTAAGGAAACCTTGCACATCGCGTGCGATGGACTCGGCTTCACCAAGGAGTGTTTCTGGGTCGCGATTCACTGCAGTACTCTGGTTTGCTTGAAGCGTTGTGAGACTTTGGTCGAGGCGAGCTCGCTCACGTGAATATTCGATTTGTTCATCTACGGTTGCGCTGCTCACAAGAAATTTTGGCCCGTATACGGTCGTTTCGCCAAAAAATACACTGAGATCATTTTCGAGTACGGCTTCAATCGTGGTATACGCCGACCGGTATGAGTCACGAGCTTCTTTCTCGGTGTCAGGAAGTGATTGGCTATTGCGAGCTGCGATAGCTGCTTCGTATGAACCTTCAGCAGAAAGAACAGCCGCACGTTCTGATGCGTTCTCGAGAGTTGCAATCACAAAGCCTGCGGGCACGGTACCGCCAATGTTTGTGTTGACTGAGGTAACAGTGCCGCCTGTCTGTGCAAGTACATCAGCTCCTGTCACTGCGCGTACAGTACCGATGCTTTGTGCATCTCCGCCCGCACCTGCGAGTTCACCTACTGTTGCAAGTGTTACAAAGCGTCCATTTGCCGAAGCAGAATCTGGGGCCTGTTCGTCTGATGAAGAGAACCCTAGAATAAGGAGGATGACAATAGCTCCTCCGATAAGTACCTTCACGAGTAGTCCACGGCTCATGTACCATCGCCAGAGAGAGCGACCGGTTTGTGTTAGTCCTGCAAAAATTGAACGGAATGTGTCGATCAGCAATTTCATAGTCAAAAATAAAAATGATAAGACGAAAAGTCGATACTACTCTTTTTCTTCCTTCGGTCGATCAGAAAAGAACCAGCCCATAACACCACGCATTCGCTTTTCGAAGACGTCGGAACGAACAAGACACAGTGCTTTGCCGTGTCCGCCAATAACCATGAGCTTGTCCTCAGGGGATAGACCAAGGTCCTTGCGTGCCTCAGCAGGTATTACTATCTGCCCCTTTTCATTTACCGAGGCGGTTCCGTATATATGATGTTTATGCATGTAATAAATGTAATACTTTTCATACTCGAGAATACATGCGCAAAAGAGGGGTGTCAAATAGATCGAACTTGCTGCGTGTCGCCTAATAAGTCATTACAGATTACTAACTCTCGATTAGACCTGTATATGTCGTCACGAGTTGCTAGAGAAAAATTCCTCGCTTCACTCGTATTTTTCCAAGCACTCGCGACCCCACCTCGGCCGTCGCAGAGCGACATGCCTCCGGTTCGGACTTATAAGAAAAGACAGCACGCAGGTGCTGTCTTTTCTTATAAGTCCGCCCTCTTGGACTCGAACCAAGGACCACAGAGGTATATGAGAGAAAATTTCTTCGTCCGCCCTCTTGGACTCGAACCAAGGACCACAGAGGTATAAGCTCTGCGCTCTAACCAACTGAGCTAAGGGCGGACGAAGAAATCTTTACAATGAACTCTCATACAATTCTTCGTCTCGAATCTCAAATGCATTCGCGCTTGGATTCTCGACTCGTATTGTAAGCTCTGCGCTCTAACTTAAACCAGTGAGGGGACCAGGAAAGTTTACTTTCCTGTGACCTGAACGCCGTTCAAGAATCACCAACTGAGCTAAGGGCGGGTCCGGAAACTATAGCGCAGGGCGCACAGACTTACAAACAAAATATGGCCGACATCCATGGGATGTCGGCCGGGTGGGTAGGTCCGTATCGGTAGTCTTTAAGGTCCTTCTCAAGACAGATGGGCCAATGGCCGGATCACCTCCTCTATGCGGTGGGCGAGACCGCGTGTACGGGCTGCATTTTCAGCAACCCACTAGAGAGTATGGTACGCCCCAGTGATATGTTTCGTCAATGTATATCGTGTACAAAAAAACCCCGTGGCACATGCCTTGGCATATACGACGGGGTTACCTGGTGGCGAAGGGTAATCGGCGGGGAGGGCCGGGTGGGGCTTCGCGCAGGACAGGCACCGTGAGCATACGCATCGGAAATATGTCTGTCAAGCAAAAGAAAGCCCTGCATGCGGGGAGGCATGCAGGGCTGGGTGGGGGGTCTGAGGCGAGAGAACTAGGTCGTGGGCGGCATGATCTTCCCCTGGGTCGTGTATCTAAAGATACTATATGCGGTGGTGCTAGGGGATGTCAATCATTATTCCATATGAAGATCTGTTGTGATGTCTGTCACTCGCGCACGAATGAGTGGGTGTTTCGTGAGCTCGGGATCTTTTTCAATCAAGTTGCGTGCTTCACTACGTGCAGCTTCAACGAGTTTGATATTTTTCAATGCTTCCATGCCAATGTCTGAAAGACCGGACTGTCGAAATCCATATAAGTCACCGGAACCGCGGAAAGAGAGATCATGTTCGGCAAGCTCAAATCCATTTTTTGCACTGCTGAGTGCTTTAAGTCGCTCTTTTGTTTTCTCGCTTCCGCTGTCGCTCACTGCAAAACAGTAGGCCTGGTGCGTACTTCGAATGACTCGCCCACGGAGTTGGTGGAGTTGGGCAAGTCCGAATCGTTCTGCGCCCTCAATAATAATATTTGTTGCATTCGGCACGTTCACCCCGACTTCAACTACTGATGTTGCGACCAATATGTCGATTTCATGTGATGCAAAGCGCTGCATGACACTGTCCTTTTCTGCGGGACGCATTTTGCCATGGAGAACCCCAATCGTGTATTCAGGAAAAACCTTTTCTTTCAAGCGCTTTGCTTCCTCCGTTACTGATTTCGCGTTGATGGCTGTTTCTTTATCAGGATCGGGTTCTGCGATACGAGGACAGATGACGTATGCTTGGCGGCCAGACGCAAGCTCCGCCCGTACATGTTCGTACATTTTTCCTTGAACATCTTTTGTAACAAGCTTTGTAATGACGGGCTTTCGTCCCTTCGGCATTTCATCGAGCAGGGTGATATCGAGGTCGCCGTATGCAGTCAAGGCAAGTGTGCGGGGAATCGGTGTTGCAGTCATTGAGAGGAGATGCGGCATACGTTGATCTTTTTTTGCGAGCGCCTTGCGCTGGTTTGTTCCGAATCGATGCTGCTCGTCAATAATAGCGAGTGCAAGGTGCTTGAACTCAACTGACTTATATATGAGTGCGTGTGTTCCAATCAGTATGGGTATTTCTCCATTTTTAACCCACTTCAAGAGCTGGGCTTTTGACATAGTGGTCGGTTTCTCAGGATTCACTTTAGAAGGGAATTTCATACAGCCACTCCCGGTAATGAGTCCTATTTGTATTGGAAGGTGCTTGAAGTACTCAATGAATGATTCAAAGTGCTGCTTCGCCAGTATTTCTGTTGGTGCCATGTATGCAACCTGCAGGTTGCCCCAGTCTTTATCATGTGGCCGAGAAGTAGAGACCGCATATGCAGCCGTAGCTGCAACTGCAGTTTTTCCACTTCCCACATCACCTTCGAGGAGGCGTGACATTGCATGCGATCCTGCAATGTCTCCAAAAATATCGCGCAGCGCTTTCGTTTGCGCGTTCGTGAGTGGAAAGGGAAAGCGCTCTATAAAGGCATCAAGATGTGCCTTGTCTGTTTTAAAACTGTAGGTTGCCGCACTGTCGGAAAGTGCACGCTCGCGTGCTTTTGCGGTTTGTATATAGAACACCTCTTCAAACGCAAAGCGTTTGCGAGCGCTTTGCGCGTGAGTCGCTTTTTTTGGAGTATGTATCCATTGGAGCGCAGTTCCAAGAACAGGAAGATTGTATCGATTCAAGAGGTCCTCGGGAATCGGATCGGTCATTGAGTCGAGGATGCCACGCTCAAAGCATTTCTGTACGGTATGGAAGAACCATTTTGAGGTAATACCTTTTGTTTCTCGATATACCGGGTAGATGGTTTCGTCGAGTTGTTCACTTCCATTAAAAATGGAGTCGTGGCGGTCGATAGGAAGCGAATCAAGTTTTTCGATTTCCGGGTTTGCAATGTAGAGTTTGCCCTCACTTCCGGTTATTTTCCCAGCAAGCTTCACATACATACCATTGGTGAGCATTTTTGCGAGGTATGGCTGATTGAACCACATCACTTTCATACGTGCTGACCCATCCTCAATCCACCCTTCAGCAATTGGTGTGCGACTTCGCCATCCTTTTCGCGTCTTGAGTCCGCCGATGACGCCGAAGACAACAGCATCTTGACCCTTTACGAGGCCACCCACTGACTGGATATCAGAAATGTCTTCGTATCGTTCGGGAAGGTGATAGAGAAGGTCTTCGATAGTCTCTATATGAAGTCGTTTCAATGCACGAGCATGATCAACATCAATACGGAAGTGTTTTGTGAGTGGGTCAGTCGGCAACATGATGGGTTAATAGTAGCAGACTGAGAAGTACCGTATACTAGAGCTTCATTGTAAGTACCTATGGCTCAAAAATCATCAAAAACGCATACAAAAGACTACGGAAAGCTTGCGCTCGCACTCCATAAAAAGCTTGGAGGAAAGCTTGCGGTTGTTTCAAAGCAAAAACTTAAGAATCGTGATGATTGGAGCACAATGTACACGCCTGGCGTGGGAGCAGTCTCAAGTTTCCTTGCGCAGAATCCAGGCGAGGCTCGAACGTATACGATGAAACGAAATACCGTTGCGGTGATTTCTGATGGCTCAGCTGTTTTAGGGCTCGGCAACATAGGTCCCATTGCAGCTTTGCCGGTTATGGAAGGGAAGTGTGCAATTCTCAAGGAAATGGCAGGAGTCGATGGTTTCCCGCTTGTTCTTGATACTCAGGATACGGAGGAGATTATTAAGACGATTATGCACGTGGCACCTGGATTCGGTGGCATTAACCTGGAGGACATCAGTGCGCCCCGATGTTTTGAAATAGAGGAGCGCCTTAAGCAAGTACTTAACATACCGGTCATGCACGATGACCAGCACGGAACTGCGATTGTGGTACTTGCCGGACTTATCAATGCCGCAAAGGTTGTACGAAAGAAGCTTCAGAATCTGAAAGTCGTTATTGTTGGTGCTGGTGCTGCAGGTCGCGCGGTCGCACTCCTCCTCCTTGCTGCTGGTGTACGTGACGTGATTGTGACGGACAGTACCGGCATTGTGTCTACTCGAAGAAGTGGACTCGCTCCATATAAAAAAGAGCTTGCACGTATGACCAATCCTCGTGGGGTCGAAGGGGTCGTTGCAGATGCTGTGGCAGGAGCCGATGCTGTTATTGGGGTTTCAGGACCGGGTACTATTACTGCGGCGCATGTTCAGGCAATGGCACAAGACGCTATTGTATTTGCGCTTGCCAATCCAGTTTCTGAGATTGGAATTGATGAAGCGCGTGCGGCAGGTGCCGTGGTCATTGCGACCGGACGTTCGGATTACCCGAACCAGGTGAACAATGCGCTCGCATTCCCCGGGATATTCCGTGGTGCTCTTGACCGTGGGGTCACTGCGATTACTGAACCCATGAAGCTTGCTGCTGCTCGAAAGATTGCCTCTCTCGTAAAGAAGCCTCACGCTAATGCTATTGTGCCGAGTGTAACCACACCAGGTCTTGTAAAAGCGGTTGCGAGTGTCATACGGTGATTTTTAAACATATACAAAACGGCCGCACCTTGGTGCGGCCGTTTTGTATATGTGCGGTCGGTGGTATTAGGACAAGTGCTTTGAAACGAGCTTTGTCATTTCAAACATGGTCACCGTCTTCTTTCCGTCAAAGACTGCTACAAGCGCAGCATCGCCATTGATGTTTCGCTTATTCTTAGGATCCTGGAGATCATGCTTCTTGATATAGATCCAGAGCTGCTTCACGACCTCAGAACGTGGCATCGGACCTTTGCCAACAACCTGTGCAAGCGTGTCGCTTATTTTCATTGGCTTCATGAACGCTGCATTTGCTTTTGCCATAGTGTGTTCTAAAAATGTTAATTGCTACCAGTCCGACTTTCCTCCATAAGCGGATGTGCCTGTATTGTACGCCATTTACCCCCTCTGTGAAGGGACCCCGTGGATAAGGAAAACCCTTTACAAGGGAGCATGTTTGTGGCGTTCATACTTTCAAATCGCTCTTTAAAGAACATGTATCGGTACATTCTGGACTTTCTGCAGGTCTTTGGGTACGGTAGAAACCAGGTCACAGGAGAAGTCCTTATGGATACTCAGGACATGCAGCGCGTTATTGCCTTGTACCGTGAAGAGTTTGATCGGTTAGGGGTAAAGAAGAAAGATTTTCCGCACTTTGAGAAGCTTATTGAACCATGGCGTGGGCTCGAGCACTGCTACGCGATGCTCGACAAGATGGAACGCTTTCTTGAAGAGGGAGAAATTGAAAAAGCATTCCGTTGGTTGGGCTTTATTCAAGGCTATCTCTGGTCTTGCGGTATCTACAGGCTTGATGAGCTCATGAAACACAATAAGAACGAAACTCAGGGGTAACCCCTACGCAGACCTCCCGGTCTGCGTAGGGGTTTTTATATGTATGTGCGAACTTACAATGCTATTATTGAAGCGTGAAACCAGACAAGCTTCAGAAGATTGCAATGCTTGGGATGTTTGCACTCATCCTTCTCACGTTTGCGATTGCAAACGTTCAGTCGTTTGTGTGGGTGAACTCGAAATGGCTTGTTTCAACGGTCTTGCCTGCTGTTGTGGTGACTGAAACAAATGCGGCCCGTGGTGATGAGGATCTTCCACCATTGGTACGGAACAGTGTTCTTGACCAGGCAGCGCAGCTGAAGGCAGAAGACATGGCAACCCATGGGTATTTTTCTCACAAGAGTCCCGAAGGCATTACTCCATGGCATTGGTTTAGAGAAGCGGGGTACGAGTATGCTTACGCTGGCGAAAATCTTGCTGTGCACTTTACCGATTCATCCACAGTCGTTGACGCGTGGCTCAAATCACCAACCCACCGGGCAAATGTTATGAATACCGACTACACCGAGATTGGCATTGGTACTGCCAAAGGAACCTACGAAGGTTTTGATACTGTGTTCGTTGTGCAGCTTTTCGGTACACCCGCGGTAGTGACACCGACTGTGACTATGCCTGTTTCGGATGTTCTCGAATTGCCGCTTCCGGTAGCAGAGCCAGTCACCGTTGCACAGGTGCCAACGCCGCAACCTGAACCTGAAGTAGTATCTGAAATCAATACATCGATGACTGAGGAAGGTACTGTTGTGTATGAAAGCTATATGGCAACCGTTACTCCTGGTGCGGTACTTGCTGAAACTACCGCTGCTCCTTCAATGGAGGCAGAGACCTCTCTCCTTGCTCGTTTTATTACGTCACCGAGTATGGTGCTTCAAATCGTCTACTCAGTCGTTGGGCTTCTTGTGATGGGGCTTTTGTTCTACACACTTATCTTTGAGTGGAGACATCATCATCCGTTACAGACTGCATACAGTGTGGGATTGCTGGTGGTGATGATGGGGCTATTTCTTCTTCATGCAACTATCACGGGAGGGGTGGTCACATAGCCAACATATATTATCCACTACACAACCGAGTGTTTGGAAGGCGCATAGTATACTGAGTGTGTATTCGTTAAACATGCATCTGATGATAACTTTCGGTCACGGACATTAATTCCGAAAAAACAGCCCTTCGGGGCTGTTTTTGTATACGGTATACTGTTGGACATCATGAATGTCTCACGACCTTCCAATTATTGTGACGAGTGTGGTCCTGTGCAAGCATCACATGCTGCGCTATGGTTCGACAATTTTACAGATGCGCTTGCGTTCGGCCTCATCACGCCGTCATTTCCTTTCTATGAGTGGTGTATGAAAGCGGATGCTGCACTACTCGGTACTCTCGGGTGTGTACTTGCACGGATTGGGGTACCACTCGGTTTCGTTACATTCTCAACTGATCTCACACAAGTATTGTCGGATCGGTCCCGTCTTTTGTGGGAAGAAGCAAATCGCCGAAATATCCAAATGGAACTAATGTGTGTGGGAGGCAAGCCAACAGACATTTTTCGGATACGTCATCATGGAAGAGTTTCATATTTCAAAAGCCTCCCTTTAGCGGTCAAAACGCACGCGCTTCGTATGGACGACAAGGTGCTCTTCAAAGAAAAGATGCGTACCGCAGGACTTCCAGTACCTAAAAGTAGAAGTGCGTGGCGACTTTCACAGGCACTTTCTGTATTTCACGAATTCGGCACCGTATGCATGAAGCCGCGTACGGGTTCAAACGGGAGACATACCTATCCGTTTATACAAACTGAAGTTGATGCAGTCCGTGCGTTCAAAAATGTTCATACAGTATCGCCGTTTGCGAGTGTTGAAGAACACCTGGAAGGTAATCTGTGTCGGGCAACATGTGTTGGTGGTAGATTGCTCGGCTTTCTTGAGTCAGAACACCCGTATGTTGAAGGTGACGGCAGTGCGACAGTAGCTGAACTGGTTGCTCGTAAAAATAATGCACGCGAAAATGGTACTGAAGAAATCGTACTTGATGCGTCTATTTGTGGGTATATAAAGCGACGAGGATATGGCCTTGAGTCAGTGGTACCGAATGGTGTGCGACTTCAAATCACGTACCGAGGTGGCAGGTCAGTTGCATCAACGAATCGTGAGCATGGTCGGAATATTCACCCGTCATTTATTGGACCGATAGAGCAGGCCGCTCGTGTGACTGAACTACCGGTGGTTGGCTTCGATATCATTATTCCTGACCCGCTCGCACCTGCCGATACGCAGCGATGGGGCTTCATAGAAGCAAACTCACTTCCGTGGATCGACCTTCATGCAGTACCGTACTTCGGTGAACCCTGTGACCTCTCAGGAGCGGTGTGGGACATGTGGGAAAAGCAGTACGCTGATTCTCGTACTACGTCGAATTCATAAAAATAGATACAACCCCTCTTTAATAGGGGATTTTACAATCCTCGAAGCAGTGCGCGTCTGGATTGAGTCTGTATATTCGTTCTCTTCCGCGCGCCTGTATCCCAACTGCGTTTACTGATTTAAGTATCTGCAGATGGTGGGTCACTGTTGGTTGCGTGAGTTTAATTCGTTTAGTCAGTTCACCCACAGTCATACCTTCTTTCGACTTACCAAGCATGCAGACTAGGTTATATCGACTGCGGTCACCGACTACCTTAAAGCAGTCGGGGCATAACTCTTCTTCATCACTCGTGACCCATGAGGGACGTGGGTACGTCTGCTCCTCTTTACCAGAGAGCGGTTTCGTTTTGTGATGCTCTTTCCCCAGGGTTTTCTTATTCATAGATACTCGTCTATATTAGAATGCATAGACCATTATCAATATAACGTATCTCTCTGTATGACTCAATCCACAACCTCCACACTTACTCTCATTACAAAACGAAATGGTGCCTCTGTCCCGTTTCAGCAGGAAAAGATTGTGGCTGCTATTAGTAAGGCTATGAAATCGGCGGGTGAGTTTGAAGAAGGTGCAGCAGAGACAGTCGCTCGCTCGGTGGAGAAGCGGCTTGAGGCGAAGAAGCGTAAAGATGAGGGGTTTATGCCTACGGTTGAGGGAGTGCAAGACGAAGTTGAGACCGGACTCATGCTCTTAGGGTTCCTCAGGTCTGCCAAGGCATACATTCTGTACCGAGCGGACCGGGCTGAGAAACGGTTAACGAGCACTGATATTCCTGAACATGTTCGTGCATTGGCTACAGAAAGTAAGAAATATTTCGAGGGCAATCCTCTCGGAGAGTTTGTCTACCTGCGTACCTACGCGCGCTGGATTGAGAACGAGAAACGTCGTGAGACCTGGATCGAGACGGTCGATCGATATATTGCATTCATGCGTGAGAATCTGGGCGAAAAGCTCTCAGAGAAGGAGTACGCCGAAGTGCGTGAAGCAATCCTTAAACAAGAGATTATGCCTTCTATGCGACTCATGCAGTTCGCGGGGGAACCAGCGCGACGTTGTAACACGTGCGCGTATAACTGCAC
>Ga0209277_10001857_pt1 | contig 10254 bp, 9 predicted proteins | sample JI81AbrownDNA_FD_187503 | JGI IMG/M metagenome (GOLD analysis project Ga0209277, IMG submission 187503) | Wastewater effluent complex algal communities from Wisconsin, to seasonally profile nutrient transformation and Carbon sequestration -... | ecosystem: Engineered > WWTP > Effluent > Algae... | reverse complement strand
TCGCGCACATGACCCGAGTGTTGACCGCGAAGTTGCGATCAAGGTTTTGCCGCGAGAAATGCTGCATGACCCGCAATTCCGCTCACGCTTTGAACGCGAAATCAAGATGGTGGCTGCATTGGAGCATCCATCCATTGTGCCGATCTATGATGTGGGGGATGAGGATGGACAGCCGTATTTCGTCATGCGTTATATGACAGGTGGCTCCCTCTCAGATTTAATCGAAAACGGTAAATTCTCAGTTCAAGATACAGCGCGCATTATTGAAAAAATAGCCCGAGGACTTGCCTATTCCCACAGAAAAGGCATCATCCACCGCGATCTCAAGCCCGATAACATTTTATTTGATGATAACGGCGACCCGTTTATTTCGGATTTCGGCGTTGCCAAATTGACAGAATCAAGCGGCGGGTTGACCGGAAGCGGAGTCATTGGCACGCCTGCTTATATGAGTCCCGAACAGGCTCAAGGGAATGAGATCGACAGCCGCAGTGATGTCTACGGTCTGGGTGTCATCATCTACCAGATGTTGAGCGGCCAGCAGCCTTATAGCGCTGACACTCCAATGGGCGTGGTGGTAAAACACATCACTGAGCCTGTGCCAGAGATTTTGAATCTTATTCCCAGCCTGCCCCACGAAGTGGATGACGTCATCAAGACTGCCATGGCGAAGGATAAAGCCAATCGATATGCTACAACTGTGGATCTGGCAAAAGCCTTAAACCTCGTTGCTTTTGGGCATGAGGGAAATATCACCTTCAATACAGGTACCGGTTTTGGCACCAAAGTTCCAGGCGGACCCACCACCCAATTCGGCCGCGGAAAAACAGGTCTTGTCATTGCAGGGATTGTCCTGCTGGTGGCTGTAGTCGGCTTTTTCCTTTTGCGGAATCAATTATTGGTTCCAGATCAGCCTGCACAAACCGCCGCCGTTCCAGCCACAGAAGCGCCAACTTTGGTAGAGTTCACTGTGGAGCCTACTGTGGAAGTCGCAACACCGACGTTAGATGTGGCAGCCTCTTTTGCCCCCGCTTGTGCAGAGGGAATTACCTTCCCTGCGCCCGATGCGAAGGTGACCGATAACTCCATCTGCCAGCAAAGAGCGCCGTATGCCAGTGTGATCATTTCCAGCGATGCGTTAGATCCCATTGTCTTGAACCCTGAAACAGGCAGCAAATGTATATTCTCAGCGCTACGAGATGATGGAAGACGGGTTTTTTCCTGCACGGGACCTAATTTCCAACTTATCGAATTACAGGTTTGTGCGCCTCCTGTTATCGCCAACGAAGACCTCGGTAAATGTTCAGCAGACGGAACATACAACTCGGCTAATGAATGCTGCGTGGCAGTGCCGCCAGCAGAAGCAGGCTGCATCATATTGCCGGTTCAGCTAAAAGGTTGTGAATAAAAATCGGGCGCCGAAGCGCCCGATTTTCTTTTCCCTAAACGGGATGATAAAATAACCCAATGGGAATTTTGTATCTCGTTACAACACCGATCGGCAATCTGGAGGACATGAGTCCGCGCGGCGTGCGAGTGTTGCGCGAAGCCATCCTCATCGCGGCAGAAGATACCCGTCACACGGGCACGTTGCTCAAACACTTCAACATCCAAACTCCGCTCACCAGTTATTTTGAACACAACAAATTAAACAAGCTCGACCTCATCCTTGAAAAACTTTCGCAGGGTGATGTGGCATTGGTTTCGGATGCAGGGACTCCGGCGATCAACGACCCCGGCTACGAACTGGTCAAAGCTGCCCTCGCCTCGAACTTCGACGTTCGGCCTGTTCCCGGTCCTTCATCACCCATCGCCGCCTTGACAGTCTCCGGCCTGCCCACGGATTCCTTTTTATATCTCGGCTACCTGCCCAGCAAAGCCAACGAACGCCGCAAAGCGTTGACTCAATCTGCCGACCAGCCCCACACTCTCATCTTCCTCGAATCCCCTCACCGCATCGTGGACTCGCTCGAAGACATTCTCTCCACCCTCGGCAACCGCCGCATCTGCGTCGCCCGCGAGATGACCAAGCTCTACGAAGAATACTGGCGTGGAGAGGTCAGCGGTGCGCTTGAATACTTTGGCTCAAAGGAAGCAAGAGGGGAATTTACACTGGTTATCGAAGGAAAGAAGAAAGTGGAAAGTGGAAAGTGGGAAGAGACTGAATTGCTGGAAGCGCTCAAAAAAGAATTGGGCGGGGATAAATCTACAAAGGAAATTTCCGCAGAGTTGGCAGAAGCAAGCGGCTGGAACAAGCGTGATGTGTATAACTTGATCGCAAAGCATCAAAAGGGATAGGTCATTTCTCATGGAAAATCAATCCGTTGTTGAGGCGAAACCGCTGCCTGTTCCACAATCCATTGGCTGGCGTTTCTTTTATGCGTTTGTTGTCACCATCCTTGCCCTGCTTTGCTTTTTCGTCGTCAACATTCTAAAGCCCGAGTTCCAATCAGGAAAATTTACAGATTACATTTCCCTCTTCCTTGCTTTTGATTCTTCGTGGGTGTTTCTGCCGCTTGTGGCATATTCATCTGCAAGTTTGATTTTGCTTTTCTTTTCACCACAGCAATCTGTAAACAAATTTTGGATTCGCCTCGGAATTTACACAGGCGCATTGCTTGCATTTCAATTCACAGTATTGACCTTTCTTGCCTTGCTGGAAACCTTTTATATTATCCTTGCCTTGTGGGCTGCATCTCTGGTTATTGTTCCGTTCTATCGGTTTTTGACGAAGCTCATCGGTATTAAGTTATTCTTTCTTGTATTTTTCATCCTGCCATTTCTGGCTTATTGTTTTCTGTTTTTGATTTCCAGTATTTTCCCTGAGATCAATCTCCCTTTTATTGGCTCCGAACTCAGCGCTCCGTTTTTGTTTCTTGCCGCATTTTTTCTGGCTTGCGCTCCGTTCTGGTCTTTCCTCATCATGGCACGGACAAGTTATCTGCTGTTGAAAGATTACGAGACGGGTTTCACCCTCTTCGGCGGTGTGGGGCTTCTCGCATGGCTTGGCGGTTTCACAGGCGCGTGGACTTTTGCCGTGCTGCGGACAATTCAGACCTACAACGCCCTGCCGCCCCAGCCGCCCGATTGCTACATCGCCACCGCCGCCGCAAAGGGGCATCCGCGTATGGTCGGCTCGAGAACCATTGCCCAGCCAAACGGGAGTCAGATGCGGGTAAATCCTCAATTGCAGCGGCTCAAATGCGTAGAGTTGGCAATGTTTGCGGTGTTTCCCAAAGTCCACAGATTGATTCGCAAAATCTATGATGTGCTTGGCAAAAAGCTCGCAGCCCACATCCAAACCCCCATTCTCGCGGATGTTGCTTATTTGCTCCTCGTCCCAGTAGAATGGATTTCGTTCCTCACTCTTAAAATATTTATTCCTGAAATTCAGGATGTTTCAAAGAAAATATATTGTTCGTGATTCAAGGAGCCTCACATGCCCGAAAAAAAGGAAACCAAGCCCGAAGTGAAGAAAGAAGAAAAGCCAACCCCGAAGGATAATCTTGTCGAGACCAAACATTCGATCAAGATCGGCGGCAAGGTTATCAAGTACACCGTCACCACAGGGACAATGGTGCTCAAGGAAGAAGTCAACGATAAGGAAAAAGACGCGGAGGTTGAAAAGCCGCGCGCGCAGATTTTCTTCACCGCTTACACCATGGACGGCGTAAAAGACAAAGGCAAACGCCCGATCACTTTCTCTTTCAACGGCGGCCCTGGTTCCTCCTCTGTGTGGCTGCACATGGGCGTGCTTGGTCCGCGCCGCGTTGTCCTCACCGATGATGGCGAAATGCCCCCGCCGCCATTCAAACTGACCGATAATCAATACTCCATCCTCGATGACACCGACCTCGTTTTCATCGACCCGATGAGCACAGGCTTCAGCCGTCCTGTGGAAGGGGAGAAATCCAAAGATTGGCACACCTTCACAAAAGACATTGAATCCGTTGGAGATTTCATCCGTCTGTACACCACTCGCTACAATCGCTGGCTCTCGCCAAAATTCCTTGCGGGTGAATCCTACGGAACCACACGCTCGGCGGGACTCTCTGGCTATTTGCAAGACCGTCACGGTATGATGCTGAACGGACTCATCCTTATCTCTGCCGTGCTTGATTTCTCGACCACTGATTTCAACCTCAACAACGACCTGCCGTATATTCTTTTCGTCCCTGCCTACGCGGCTACCGCCTGGTATCACGGCAAATTAAATTTCAAAGCGCCGCTCGAAATCGTGCTCAAAGAAGCCGAAGAATTTGCAATGGGCGAGTACGCAACCGCCTTGCTCAAAGGCGCATCGCTCACACCCGAAGAACGCGCCAGCGTCGTTGAAAAACTTTCGCGCTACACGGGCATCTCGCAGGAATTCATCCAACGCAGCGATCTGCGAATTCTCGACCAACACTATTTCAAGGAACTTCTGCGCGAGCGTGGAAAAACCGTCGGACGACTGGACAGCCGCTACATGGGCATCGACCGCATCGGCGTCACTGCCACCCCCGAATATGATCCGCTCTTCGCACAGGTCAACGGCCCGTACACCGCCGCGTTCAACGATTACATCCGCGCTGAACTAAAATTTGAAACCGACACCCCGTATGAAATTCTCAGCGGAAAAGTTTGGATGAACTGGTCGTACAGCTATTTTGAAAATCAATATCTCAATGTGGCTGAAACGCTGCGCGGCGCCATGCACTTCAACAAATATCTCAAAGTCTTCGTCGCCAACGGCTACTACGATCTCGGCACGCCCTACTTCGCCACCGAATACACTTTCGATCATCTGGGTCTCGATGCCTCACTTCGCAAAAATATCAGCATGGCCTATTACGATGCGGGACACATGATGTACGTCCACATGCCTTCGCTTAAGAAATTGAAGAAGGACATGACGAAATTTATCAAGGACGCAAGTTAAAACGACCACAGACGATGGACGACAGACCGTGGTCCATCGTCTGTGGTCTGTGGTCAAATCTCACGTCACCTTACCCTTTACATAAAACCATGAACCTAGACGACCTCGACCTCTTCAAACAAATAGACTCCCGCAACATGCTCACCCAAATTGACGGCCTTCCCGATCAACTACAAGCCGCATGGGAATTGGGACAGAATCAAACGCTGCCAGCTTTTGCGGACATCCAAAACATCGTCATCGCTGCGATGGGTGACTCTGCGCTCGCTGCCGAACTGGTAGCTGCTTCTGTTTCCTCAAGCATTCGCCTCCCCGTCACATTGCACCGCGGCTACGGCATTCCCGCCCACGCCAACGGACAGCAGACTCTCGTCGTCTGCATTTCGCACTCTGGCAATTCCGAAGAAGTGTTGGATGCGTTTGAAGCCGCGCAGAAAAATAAATGCAGCGTGTTGGTCATTTCCACAGGCGGCGAGCTTGCCAAACGCGCCGCTGAAAAAAATATCCCCACTTGGATATTTGACAGCAAAGGCGTTGTAGACACTGCCGCAATTACCTATCCCTTCGCCTTGCTGCTTGCTTTGCTCTCCCGCCTCAACTTAATTCCCGACCCATCCGCTGATGTAGCCGAAGCCATTGCCATGATGAAACGCTCGCAGCAGCACATCACCGCGGATGTGATTGCCGCGAAGAATCCCGCCAAGCGTTACGCAGGTCAATTGGTGGGACGTTGGGTCACTTTCGTAGGAACTGAAACACTCGCCCCCGTTGCCCGCCGCTGGAAGATGCAGATCAATCAACTCGCCAAAGCTGGCGCGAACTTCGAGGTCATTCCCGAAGCCACGCACAACACCCTCATCGCTACGCTCAACCCCAATCCCACCCTCAATTCACACACCATGACACTCTTCATGAAAGCGCCCAGCGACCATCCGCGCAACAAACTGCGCTCAGACTTAATGCGCCAAGCCTTCATGCTCGAAGCCTTGAACACCGACGTGATCGAAGCACGCGGAGAATCTGTCATCGCTCATTTGTGGACGTTGATGATTTTCGGTGATTACATGGCCTATTATCTCGCCATGGCCTACGGCGCTGACCCCTCTGAAGAAGATGCGTTTGTGAATTTCAAACGGTCATTGGGCTAAAACGTAGGGGCGACTCGCGAGTCGCCCCTACGTAATTACGCAAACTGTTCCAAATTAACCGCCACCAACGGAAACGCTTCGTCCACGAATTTTTCGAGGGCGGGGCGTTTTTTCATGTGGCTATAGTGAGATGCCAACCCGTAGATTGCCCAGGTGGCAACGGTGGCGGGGATTTCGGTGGGGACTTTTGATTTTCGCAGCCAGTAGGATAGCAGATCGAATATTTGTTTTTTGATCGTCCCTTCGATAAGGGACTCAAATTGCTGGTGAGGCTGGGCACATCCAGTGTGAATGCGGGAGAGGAAATCCACAACGGCAAGGATCAGGTTGCGCAGGTTATCTTCACTGTAACTGCAAACATTCAGCGTCCGCTTTTCGATCTCTGCCATGAACATTTTTTGAATGGAATAATCGAGCAAGGCGTATTTATCGGGGAAGTGCGCGTAGAACGTAGCACGGTTCACCTGCGCTTTGTCGGTCACATCCTGCACGGAGATGGATTCGAATCCTTTTTCAGCGAGGAGAGATTCGAAGGATGACAGAATCAATCCTCGGGTACGTCTGACGCGGGGGTCCAGTTTTTCATCGGGGTTAGGCAACATATTGTCTCCTTTGTTGCTTAGTCAACAGTTATCGTTATTTGTTGGTTGACTTTCATTGGGTGAGTTGGTAAAGTATGCAACATCTGTTGTTTATGCAACGGATGTATATTATCAAATAACTCAAGGAGAGTCAAGATGGTTATTGCATTATGGATTGCGCAGGTTTTACTGGCTGGCATGTATGGAATGGCAGGCGGGATGAAAACCTTTCAGCCTGATGGCGTACGCAAGAATCCGCAGATGACATGGGCACACGATAAACAGGATGGCTATATCCGCTTTGTGGGTATTTCAGAATTGCTGGGCGCGCTGGGTATGATTCTACCGATTCTCACCGGCATTCTGGTATGGCTGACGCCGCTTGCCGCAGTAGGTCTTTCGATCATTCAAGTGCTTGCCATTTTTATGGTGCATTTGCCAAAGAAGGAATATCAGGTTATTCCGATGAACGTGGTTTTACTCGCGCTTTCTATTTTTGTTGCATACGGACGTTTTGCAGCGTAATCAAAATTAAATATCAATTAGGAGAAAATAAAACATGAACGTAACAATTATCGGAGCAGGAAACATGGGACGCGGGATCGGAACCCGCTTGGTCGCTGGTGGACACAAGGTGACTTTTGTAGATGCCAACCCCGAAACCGCACAAAAAGCCGCCGCAGATTTGAAAGCCGAAGCTGCCACGCTGGATGCCCCTCTGGGTGATGTAGTTGTACTCGCTGTGTGGTACGGCACGAACATTGAGATTGCCAAACAACTTGGCAGCAAACTCGCTGGCAAAGTGGTTGTGGATATTGCCAACCCGCTCAACTCCACCTACGATGGTCTCGCCACCGCCGCTGACTCTTCCTCTGCTGAAGACCTCGCCAAAGCCGTCGCTGCTGGCGCGAAGGTTGTGAAGGCTTTCAATACAACTTTTGCAGGCACGCTCATTGCTGGTGAAGTTGGCGGACAAAAACTGGATGTCTTCATCGCTGGTGAAGATGCCGATGCAAAAGCCAAGGTTTCCCAGTTGGTGACCGATGGCGGTATGCGCGCCATTGACGCAGGCCCGTTGCACCGCGCCCGCCAGATCGAATCCATGCAGTTATTGCACATCGTTTTACAGGGCACCCTCGGAACCAATTGGGGCAGCACCGTCAAGATTCTTGGATAGGAAAAAATATGTTTGCAGCCAATAAAGATATTGCAATCACCCCGGTTGAGGAATATGCCAAACGGGCAACCGATGAAAAAATTGAGCGAACTTCAAAAGCTCTCGAAGCCAATGGCATTCAAACATTGGTCGCTGAAAATAGCGCAGAAGCGAAACGTCTTTTTCTTGAGTTGATTCCCGAAGGATCAGAAGTTTTTCTCAGTTCTTCTGTAACACTTGAACAGCTGGGCCTTGTTGCAGAGGTGGATCAATCCGGACGATTTGACGCGGTGCGCCCTAAAATGTATGCGATGGACCGCGAGACTCAGGGCCGTGAAATTCGCAAGCTGATCAGTGCGCCTGATTTCGCTGCGGGCAGCGTCCATGCAGTAACTGAAGATGGGCACGTGCTGATCGCATCTGCTACTGGCAGCCAGCTTGGCCCGTATGCTTCTGGAGCAGGTCGGGTGATCTGGGTGGTCGGCGCTCAGAAGATCGTAAAAGATTTGAGCGATGGCCTACGCCGCCTCAACGAGCATGTTGTCCCGCTTGAAGATGAGCACATGCAGCAGCTCTACAAAGTTGGCACAGCCGTTAATGAAATGCTGATCGTCAACCGCGCAACCCGCCCGGGCCGCATCACAATGATCCTCGTCAAGGAAGAATTAGGCTTCTAAATATGAGGGCTTGCGCCGAATGGATTTAATTCTGCGCAAGCCCTGAAAGAAATAAAACCTGCGATGGCGTCGTCTAACAAAAAGACGATTATCCTTACAGGAACGAAAAGAGAGAAAATGAACACACAAACAAACGCCCCCGCTAAAGATGATTTTTCGATTCATCCCGCCACCCTGCTTGGTCATGTCTCGTTGACAGTTGCCAATCTGGAAAATCAGATCGTCTTCTACACCCAGGCACTCGGGTTCAAACTCCACTGGCGCGAAGGCAACAAAGCTGGTCTCGGCGCTGGCGGCGCAGACTTGCTGCTCCTCACCGAAGAGCCCAACCTGAAACGCTATCGCGGCACAACCGGTCTGTATCACTTTGCGATCGTATTCCCGAACCGCCGTGAACTGGCTCTTGTGATGGCGCGTTTGTTTGCGTTGAAATATCGTAACTCTCCCACCGACCATGTCATGACCAAGACCACCTACCTTGATGATCCCGAAGGCAATGGCATTGAGTTGTACTGTGAATCCCCCGAAGACGGTTCATGGACGATCACTGACGGCAACTACGAAGCCCGCTGGTCTGATGGTCGCTGGAGTGATGGACGCGAAGCGTTGGATGTGGATGCACTCTTCAAACATATCAAGGAAGATGACAAGTTGGATGGGACCATTCCCCCCGAAACCCGCGTGGGACACGTCCACCTGCACGTCCGCGACATTCAGGAAGCGATTGATTTTTATCACGGCGTCATCGGCTTTGACGTGATGGGCGTTTCAAAAGGCATCGGCATGGGCTTCGTCTCCGCTGGCGGATATCACCACCATCTTGGCTTGAACACCTGGCTCGGCGCAGGCGCCCCGCCTCCTCCTGCGGACGCAGTCGGCCTGCGCCACTTCACCGTAGACTTCCCCGATCAACAAAGCCTGGACGAAGTAATTGCCCGGGTCGACGCAGCAGGCCTCCCGTCGAACAAGATCGAGGGCGGGCTGCTTCTCCACGACCCATCCCAGAACGGCGTCGTATTAAGAATCAAAAATTAATCTGCTTTTACAAAGTTCGAAACTTTTGCCACGGAGGCACGGAAACACAGAGAAAAGAACTCAGTGTCTCTGTGCCTTTGTGGAAAATTCTTTTAATCCGCCTTAATTTCCCTATGCTATAATCAAATTGCACGGAACGCACACCGTCATTCATGGGGATGACAGGCTTCGACGGGAGAGGCTGGTTCCGGAATGCGAGCCGAGCGCGCACCGACCTCGATAAATCAGTGCAAACTTTAAGTGCCAATCGCACTTCATACGCTGCTATGCCCCTCGCCGCCTAGGTGAGAGCGTGGTAGTACAGTCTCTTCGGAGACTGCGTCCGCCGGCACCGTCCTTTACCGGGTGACGGACCGGGCGAAACAAAGGTAGAGTGCTGCGTATGATTCTGCTAAATGCGCCCAAGATAAGCAGATGGTCACAGAGTTACCTGTCCGCCGAGATCTCTGTGATGACTAACTTCGGCAGACTACGCTCGTAGATTTCCGAGGGTCGAATCTTTCGGACGCGGGTTCAATTCCCGCCATCTCCACAAGCAGAAAGACCAGCAGTCACACTGCTGGTCTTTCTCAATTAAAGATCGTTTCAAAAAGGAAATGATATGAAAAATATATTCACAAATTTCATACTGCCCGCGATCGTCAGCTCTTTGCTCATACTTCCATTCGTGAACCTCGAATTGGTTAATAGACAGGGCTTCCATGAAGATTTTCCCGTTGTGCTATTTGCATTGATG
>Ga0209277_10001852_pt1 | contig 10264 bp, 10 predicted proteins | sample JI81AbrownDNA_FD_187503 | JGI IMG/M metagenome (GOLD analysis project Ga0209277, IMG submission 187503) | Wastewater effluent complex algal communities from Wisconsin, to seasonally profile nutrient transformation and Carbon sequestration -... | ecosystem: Engineered > WWTP > Effluent > Algae... | reverse complement strand
TCTCCGCATTGATGTTAGCGGTTTGACTACCCAATTGAGCGATCGACTTTCATTTCAATTGCAGTCTCTCACTGGCGAAATTCTCAGATTTGGTTTGGGTGCTGCAGACAGTCTGTTGAATTTCCTCCTCACAATAGTCGTGACATTCTACTTGCTCTTGCACGGCGATCGCGTATGGGAAGGCTTGTTTAAATGGTTTCCCTCCAAGCTGAGCCTTCAATTGCGAGAGTTGCTGGCGCGAAGCTTCCACAACTACTTCGTCGGGCAAGCAACTTTGGCGGGTTTGATGGGACTGTCTATCACTGTTGCTTTTTTAATTATGCGAGTTCCCTTCGGACTTCTGTTCGGTTTGGGTGTGGGTGTAATGACTATGATTCCCTTCGGGGCACCTTTCAGTATTTGCATTGTCAGTTTGCTAATCACATTAAACAACTTTTGGCTCGGAGTCACAGTTTTAGCTGTCGCTACAGTAATTCAGCAAATAATTGAAAGTGGCGTTGCTCCTCGGTTATTAGGCGGTTTTATCGGTCTCAATCCTGTGTGGATTTTAGTGGCGCTGCTGGTGGGGGTTAAGGTGGCGGGAATAGCAGGTTTGTTAGTTGCTGTGCCGATGGCTGGTTTTATTAAGAATACTGTTGATGTTTTGGAAAGTTCGAGGAAAAAGTCGAGGGAAATCGATTCGGTTAGTTCCATTGAACCGATGGAGCAATAAAATTCCTCCCTAGGTTCAAATTTTAGATTTGAAGAGAGTTTTTGCAGGCTATTTTGACTTAAGGTTTAGTTGGTACTTTAGCTTGAGGCTTTACAGGTTTTTTACTTCCTGCTTTAGGGTGAGGCTTTCCGGTGCTTTAACTGCTGTCCTTCATGGATGCAGGCGGGGTCAAAAACTCCGTTTCTACGTTAACCTCGATCGCTCACAACGAATATTTTGCGTAGAAACCTGGTTTTTTTGAGTGCACGATTGTTGTTGACTTCGGATATCAATCCTGTCAGAAACCTCAGCCTAAAGGCGTGAGGCTTGAAAGAGAAATCTAACAGGCCATTCTGACCAGACTAAGCTTTAAATAGCTACGTTATTTAGGTCACGACACCCGCTTGATGCGAAGCTAGTCCCTTGCTCTGTCGCTAGTGGTTAAACAGTCTTAAGGTCACGCTCGACAGTGCTGCTAGCCGGCGCAAGCCTTTATAACCTTGTCGAAGCTAACTTTACCCCAGAAATGGGAGTTTGGGGCAACCATTCCCCAAAAATCGGAGAGGTTGCATAAAATTCCCTCTCCGACCCCGAAAGGGGATTTAATTCAATGTAAAGCCGTCCTATAAGGACGGGGCTTCAGACCCAGTTTTTTGGTGAAAAGTTCGCGAGAAATGCGGAATATGCGAGCTGGCTACCGTAGTTTGTATTATCGCACTCACACAGCAATTCGCCAGTGCCGACCCAGTTCGATCGCACTCAAAAGCTCGAATCCACAAACAATTTGCCGGCGACTGTCCGGTTTCTACCCCAGCTTGTAGGGTAAACCCCACCAGTCAAGCAGAACTCATAAATGCTTGAATTAAAATTAAAGAACCTTTAGTTGTAATTTAATTACAGTAGGTGCTAAAAATGCAAAATCCTAATTATAACTCTCCCTCTAACTCCCACCAAATCAATACTATGTCAACTAAAAATATGCCTGCTACAACTGTGCGTTCTCGCCGTTCTTCTTTGCCGAAAAAACTGGCTTTTTTATCTCTCATTTTGCTCGGTTCCACCGCAACTGTTGGGTGCAACGCCCTAACTTCTCAAGTTCCTGGAAGTTCTAACGCCATTCAAGCTGAACCTTCAACTACAGCGCCAATCTCAGCATTGCCTGCCAATATACTTCCCTCTCAAGACTCTAATTTTGTCAGTAAAGTTGTGCAGGAAGTCGGGCCGGCAGTGGTGCGGATCAATTCGTCTCGCACGGTGACGAACCAAGTTCCAGATGAGATACCCGAGCAATTCCGCCGCTTCTTCGGTTCAGAATCTCCGATTGCGCCGGGAAATCGGGTAGAAAGGGGTTCAGGTTCGGGTTTTATTTTTGGTTCAGATGGCCGCATTTTGACTAACGCTCACGTTGTTAATGGCGCGGATACGGTGACGGTAAAACTGAAGGATGGCCGCGAATTTGTCGGCAAAGTTTTAGGCGTAGATACAGTTACTGATGTGGCTGTTGTTAAAATAGAAGCTAACAATTTGCCTGTGGTGAGTTTGGGCAAATCTGAAGAGTTACAGCCGGGAGAATGGGCGATCGCGATCGGCAATCCCCTCGGTTTGGACAATACTGTGACTGTGGGAATTATTAGCGCTACAGGCCGTTCTAGCGCCGATGTCGGTGTTCCCGACAAGCGCGTCAGCTTTATTCAAACCGACGCTGCGATCAATCCCGGCAATTCTGGTGGGCCGCTGCTGAACCAGCGCGGTCAAGTTATCGGCATGAATACGGCGATTATTCAAGGCGCTCAAGGATTGGGTTTTGCTATTCCGATCGATCGAGCACAACAAATTGCCAACCAATTAGTAACAGTAGGAAAAGCCGAACATCCTTATCTCGGCGTTCGGATGTTGAGCATTACTCCCGCAATCAAGAGAGAATTTAATCAAAATCCCAACACCAAATTGAGGCTGACTGAAGATAAAGGCGTGTTAGTTTTGGGAGTTGCGAGAAATTCTCCGGCGGCACAAGCTGGAGTTCGCGTTGCCGATGTGATCAAGAGAATCAATGGTGCAGAAGTCAGCGATGCTGGCAGCGTACAGCAAATTGTCGAGAAAAGTACAGTGGGCAGCGATCTGCAGCTTGAATTGAGCCGCGGCGGACAACCTGTTACTGTGGCGGTGAAAGCGGGTGCTTTTCCAGCGGATCAGCAGCGGTAGAATTGTTGATTGAAACTTAGATATTGCACCATTGTCAATAATCCTTTTAGGAACAGGCTTTCCGGCCTGTTCCACAAGAAAATTAATCTCTTGTGGAACGGGCCGGAGAGCCCGTTTTTGAGAATGCTGCAAGAGGTGAGTTTTAATCGGCTTGGTCTGTGAGACGGGGTTTAATCCCCCGTCGGGATGTGGGGGGTACTCATTGTTACCATAATTTATAGAAATCGAACATGAAAACCCCGTGACTTTAGTCCGGGGATGAAAGGGAGAAGGAGGCTTTAGCTTCCCAGTATCTTTCATTAGATATTAGGATTGCAACTTAGGATACAACTCTGTAAAGTCTTGTAAACACTTTGATGATATTAAGCTAGTGCTGTTAGCATAAGAAGAACGTGATGAGGTCGAAGTCATGCTAGTTTTTGAATTCAAAGCATACGGAAAAAAGCAGCAATTTGCCGCTGTAGACGAAGCAATTAGAACAGTACAATTCATCCGTAACAAAGCATTGCGCTTTTGGATGGAAAACCAAAAAGTCAACAAGTATGACTTGAATAAGTACAGTGCTGTTTTAGCTAAAGAATGGACGTTTTGCGATGAACTCAACAGCATGGCTCGACAATCAAGCGCAGAAAGAGCGTGGTCGGCAATCGCCCGATTTTACGACAACTGTAAAAATAAAATTACCGGGAAAAAGGGTTTTCCGCAGTTTCAGAAAGACAATCGGTCGGTCGAATATAAAACGACCGGGTGGCGGATGGCAACTGACCGAAAATCTATCACTTTTACCGATAAAAAAGGCATCGGAAAACTTAAGCTGAAAGGGACGCGCGACTTACATTTTTATCAGCTTACCCAGATTAAGCGAGTACGCTTAGTCAAACGAGCCGATGGATACTACATCCAGTTTTGCGTTCAAGTTGACCGTTCCGAGAAGATTGAAGTTACAGGTAATGCTATTGGATTAGACGTGGGGCTCAAAGAGTTCTACACAGACTCTAATGGTGTTACAGTCGAAAATCCGCGTTTTCTGGGCAAAGGAGAGCGCCGACTAAAGAAAGCCCAAAGGCGGCTTTCAAAGCGAGTCAAAGGTTCAGAAAATAGAAAAAAAGCTAGGGTAATTCTAGGAAAACGCCACCTCAAAATAAGTAGACAGCGTAAAGATTTTGCTGTGAAATTAGCAAGATGCGTCATCCAGTCAAACGACTGTGTAGTCTATGAAGATTTGAGAATCAAAAACATGGTGAAGAATCACTGCTTAGCTAAATCGATTAACGACGCATCTTGGTATATGTTTCGAGTGTGGATGGAATATTTCGGTAAAGTATTCGGAAGGATTACAATTGCCGTGCCAGCCCACGGGACGAGTCAAGAATGTTCTAGCTGCGGAACCATGGTTAAGAAAAGTCTATCAACGCGAACTCACGCTTGTCGGTGTGGATGTGTATTAGATCGCGATCACAACGCAGGTAGAAATATCCTAAGTCGGGGATTAAGTACGGCGGGGCACGTCGGAACTTGGATCTTAGATCCGAACGCTTGTGGAGAGTTGACCGCTACCGATGTTGAAGTAATTCTGCATCGGCAAGTTGATTCTGCGAATCAAGAATCCCCTCGGCTTTAGCCAGGCTGCGACTCGTTCTCCTGAAAGGGTAGCAATGCCCAAAGATAGGAGGCAAGGAACATAGAAAGGAGTAATCCTAACTGAACCTTGACAACTTGATAGCCATGAGGGTGAGTCTCCTGCCTAATAACAGAAAGACAAATCCCTCCCCACAGGTGCAGTGGTGAAAGCACGATCCCTACTGAGGAGACTAGCCATCAAATTGGTAAAGCGGGACGAAAGAAGGTAGCTGACAGCCTAAGTCAGCAATCCCCTTTAGCGGGACTTAAACATAAAATACGATAAAAATAGGTTATAATGCTTACATAGCAAGCATATAACGTTAAAAAATGACCCATGAAAGAGACAACCCCTGCCGCGATGCCCCCCTGCTTCGATAGATGGTGTCAAAGATTTGACGATATTTTTGGTCATCTTGCCCAAAAACGAGAGTTTAGGAACTATTTAGGGGGATTATTGGGAGAAAGTGAACGAAAAAACCTGTCGCAGATGGCAGAAAATGCCGTTGGAGTAACTTACCACAAATTACATCATTTTTTAACAACAGCGCCTTGGTCATTCAATGAGCTCAATCAACGTCGCTTAGACGTAATGAATCAGTGTAATCAAACCAAGATTAGTCGAGGATTTAGCCTGATAATAGATGATTCAGGTCACCGAAAAAGTGGTAATTTTACCGACGGTGTAGGCAGACAATACATCGGACAAATCGGAAAAACCGACAATGGGGTAGTAATAGTTACAAGTCATCTATATGATGGTAAAAAGAGCCTGCCATTAGATATTGAATTATATAAAAAAGCCGACTCATTACCAGAGGGAGAGGAAGACCCAGAATTCAAGAAAAAGCCAGAAATAGCCATAAATTTAATCGACAAAACCTTAGCGAGAGGCTATAAACCAGGAATAGTGTTGATGGATGCAGGGTATGGTAATAACACCAGTTTTTTACAAGAATTAGAAAACCGAAAATTAAAATATATCGGAGGAATTGCCAAGAATCGCAAAGTAATAATAAAAAAAACAGTAGATGAAACAGAAGAAAGGAGAGTAGATAATTTAGCGAAAGCTTTACCTGTAGAAGCTTTCACAAAAATTCAACTGGCTCTCGAACGACCGAGAACAGTATGGGTGGCAATTAAAGAAGTCGAGTTATCAAAATGCACGGGTACGAAAGTAATAGCTATCGTCATGAATGCAGAAACTTTCGATGCCGCCACTGAAATAGATTATTTGATAAGTAATGTTGACTTATCAACAGCGACAGAGGAGTGGATAGTGAAAACTTATTCACAAAGAAATTGGGTCGAAGTTTTCTATCGGGAAGCCAAGGGCTGGTTGGGGTTAAATGAATATCAAGTCAGAGATGAAATCAGCCTGAAAAGACATTTCATCATGGTGTTTTGTGCCTACACTTTCATTCTCTGGCATACCTTAACAGGAGGATTAAGGCGCAAATGGGCAAATAAACCTTTAAACACTTTTAATGATGCACTTGAAGCATTTCGGACAGCCATATCTTTTAGGTTTGTAAAATGGTTGAACCAAAATTGGGACGTATTCTCCGCTTATAAAGCCAGTTTAGGCTTTGTTTGGGCTTAAAATTTGTTTAAGTCCCGCTAAGGCGATCGCTTCCGATTCACTTGGCAAGAAATCGAAATCTTGGGGCCAGTGCTCGCCAAAGCATTCAACAGTACCGCACTCTTTAATAGAGCGGGCGAGCGTGTCCCTTTGGCGCAGCGAATAAACAGTCGCTTCCATCAAAACCCAGAGTTCTGGGTCGGCCATCGTTTCCACGGATGCCAACAGCGAAAGATACAAAGAAGCGCTCGTCACCCCTGGCGTTGCAGCAGCAGCGGACACCTCAACCGTTAGCGGTATCGGTATTTGTGTCATGATTGAAAAACCTCATTAATGTGAGTGCCACACCCCGCCCTTTGAGATTTCCAGTCATGGGGGGCGGGGTTTGGTTTGGTTTTTTTGTCTGCCCGCGAACGCCAATCTGCGAAAGTGTTGCGGGCCTTGGGTTTAAGGCGCTTTTGAGTTGGTGCGCGGGCATTCCCTTGCCAGAGTTTACGGATGACCGTTTTACGCTCTTGGCTGGCTCTGCGTGCGTCTATGAGTGTTAGTATAATCTATAAGTTGCAAAGTAGCAACTTCGCACTACGAAGAAGTTGCAACCCAAACCGCGTCGGAGCCTTATGAAACAATGGAGAGAGAAGTTGCGAAGTTTAGTTTTAGCTACCGTGCCAGCAAAAAAAGAAGACCCAGGTTACGCCGCCCTTCGGGGTCACATACCAAAAAGCCTATATAAACGGTTTAAAATGTTTTGCCTTGAACGCGGTGTGGACAACAGCCAAGGTCTAGAAGACTTGATACATGAGTATTTTGAGTTGAAAGATCAGCAAGAACAGGAGGCTTCTATCCCAAAAACGGCAGAAAGCAATACGTTCAACGCTAGCGGCTGAGGAATTGCCTGTCGGAGTTTCCCCTCTTGGGCTACCAAAAGCAAGCAGGGCAAAGGAAGCAAAGAAGCTAGTTAATGTCTAGCGGATGTCTAGTAATGGAGAAACTTTGACGCTACCGTCAAAACCAACAAATAAGCTAAAAGCTTTAGCTGACCAAGGTTTTAGGTACGACCCGGCGTTTCAAACTTTTTGGATTCAAAGACCCTCAAACGCTTACTGGGAGAGACTGAAGGCATTTCAAAATTGGAGCTACGAAAACGGTTGGTTTAACAGGTTGCACTAAGAATGCCCTCCATAGGCTATAAGCCTTGCAGCCCGGATGTTTAACAGGTTGCACAACCATCGGTAAGTAGGGTGGAAGACCAATGAAATAGACAACTGTCTAGTTAATGTCAAGCATTGGAGTAAAACTCAGTGACCGAATCATCAGTTAGAGCTGTCCGCGCCCTTGTGCAGATAGGCTCCCTCGCAGTCGATGGGTTCATGTTGCCGAATGGCTCCTATCGAATGAGCCAAACACAGGCGACCGAATGTGTTGGCTTGAAAGTTCAGAACGTCTCAGATTTTTGCGCTCTAAGGCATTCAAAGCTTTAGCGGGCGACGGTTATACTCCTCAGATTTCTGAGATAGAACCAGCGGGAGAACAACTTAGAGGACAAGCAAGGATTAACGCGCTACCGTTAGCAGGAGAGTAAAACTTAGTGACTCAATCAGCTATAGCCATAAACACCACCATCCAGTTAAGCGACACCTTGTCAATTGACGTGTACATGATGCCAGATGGAGAAATTCGAGCTGAGATAGCCAGCGCGTTAGTGTTATTAGGCCACGCAAAACACTGGTTTAGCAGGTTACGTTCTGGGGCTTCACATAAGCTAAAAGCTCTACAAGACCTAGGTTTTACGGGTGACATTGTTGTCATCCCCAAAGAACCGGGGACTAGAGAGGCAAAAGCAGGTTCAAACTATCAACCTCAAAGACCTCACTGCACTAATAATGGTTGAGGCGGTGCAAGGTAACAAACGAGCGATCGTACTTCAAGAGACATTTGCCCAAAAAGGACTGGACTCTCGGTTCAGGGATGCTTTTGAAGTACAACAGCAGACATCAGATGAAAAGCGAGGGTTCTTTGGTCTGACTTATCGGGAGTCCCTTGAGGCCCTTGCGGAAAACCGGACTGAACTAGAAGACTTGAGGCACAGGAGAATCATGATCCAAACCCAAACAATCCCCCAAACAATCCCAAAAACAGTCACATTTGATGAGTTCGCAGCCTGGTATCCAGAGAACTCTATTCGCCGCTACGAACTACACCACGGAGTTATTGTTGAAATGCCTTTAGGAACCGGCAACCATTCCAACGTTACAGGCTTTATCTGGGGCGAAATCAATTTTGAAATCAGGCGACTGCAATTGCCTTACTCCATCCCCGGTGACTGCCTGCTCAAGCCCATCCGCAACGAAGCTGGCTACCAGCCAGATACCATCGTCCTAAACCAAACTGCATTTGCTTCCGAGCCGCGCTGGGAAAAAGAATCAATCATCACGATGGGGTCTTCGGTACGACTGGCTGTAGAGGTCGTCAGCACTAACTGGCGGGACGATTACCATCTCAAATTCGCCGACTACGAAGAAATGGGCATCCCCGAATACTGGATCGTAGACTACCTCGGTTTGGGAGGCCGCAAGTTCATCGGCACTCCCAAACAACCCACTCTCTCAGTTTGCCAGTTGGTAGATGGGGAGTACCAGGTCAAACAGTTTAGAGGCTCAGACACAGTTGAGTCGCTGGCGTTCCCAGAGTTGAGGTTAACTGCCGAGTTGATTTTTCGAGCCGGTCTGCCTCCAACCGAGCCGAGCTAGAAGGACTGGGGGCGATGGCTTGTATCATCCAAAGGGATTGGGGAATTGACTCGCTGTGAAAAGCCTGACAGTTTTGCCAGCCCGGCCCCCAAAACTTTGTCGAGCAAAAAGTTATACGTCGGCGATTTTGACGCAAGTATGGGTTTTTGTGCTGACAACCTATCGCTCAAAAAACGAACGGCGTTTCAAAACACATCCATTTAAAGGAGTAACAAAAATGATTGGATGGCCGTTTAGCAAAAGCGAAGATGATGGCTCGGATGAGGAAAATAGGCATTGGGCTTCATCCGAAGAAGATTGCAAAGCAATGCAAAAGAAGTATGGATGGGAACTCAAAAGAGTCGAGCATCACGACGGCGATTCAGATTCTGGAGTCGATTGCGTTTTCAAAGGGAAGCAAACTAGCTTCTGGGATATGTGGGCAGACCACCAAGATTATAAGGAAGAATAGGCTATGACTTCACTCGAGCAGATGGTGCCAACAGAAGAACTCGAACTTTACGACCCGCTAGCAAGCAAGTCTACGCTGAGCCTCTACCTAGTCAAAGAGCAAGAAAAATGGATTCCTATCGAGAGCAAAGAGCTTGTGATTGGGAAACAGTTGACTCGACTGTTACAGCTTTCTCACGATTCGCGTCCTCTACTGAAGCGCAAGGTCAAAGTTGGAGAACGGCTAACTTACCACGTTAAAAAAGAGGGTAGCCCTTGGAAAGCTTACCTTGTCACTCCCTCGGACTGGGTAGTGGTCAGAGTGTTTCGGTACGAAGCTGACCTATCAGAGGTTGAAGGGGATATGCCAGAGTTTCGGGACGTACAGATTGCTTACTGCGAGCGCCAGCCTTTGATGCCAGAAGAAGCTGAGGCAATGACTTATGAGATTGTCAGCCAGGTTTCTGTGGATTCATGCGGTGGCGATAAGGAAGCTTATCAGAAATTCCTTGCCAGCGAGCAATCTAAGCGATACGTTCGAGTTTAAAATTGGAGGATCTATCAACTCATGGAATTACAGAGGCTCTTGGCAACAACCAAAGAGCCTCGCAGCCCAAGACCAGACCAAAAAAAAGAGTCCGCTATCTATAGAAGAGACGGCGAACAACTAAATTAAAAACTTTAGATTTATCATAGTTCATTTCTGCCATTACCGCAAAATTTGCACCTTTGCACATCAACGGTAGTTACAGCAGAGCCGTCTCTTCTACATTTAGCGGGTTTTTGTAAAAAAAACCAGTTAGCACCGCTATGAGTAGCGAGAGAGGCATCTATGAACGTTGTTGCAAATCAATTTTTATCAACTACCGCGTACCTTTGCCCCAAACACAAGACCCACATTGAGAGCAGAGGACTGCTGAACAAGTGGAGCTACGCCAACTGCCGAACCGTGTCTGCTGACGAGGCATCAGTATATCTGGGCTACACGGC
>Ga0209277_10001849_pt1 | contig 10267 bp, 10 predicted proteins | sample JI81AbrownDNA_FD_187503 | JGI IMG/M metagenome (GOLD analysis project Ga0209277, IMG submission 187503) | Wastewater effluent complex algal communities from Wisconsin, to seasonally profile nutrient transformation and Carbon sequestration -... | ecosystem: Engineered > WWTP > Effluent > Algae... | reverse complement strand
TCAGAATGGCTTTTAGCGTAAAACCTCCTGCCACGATCAAACGTTCATCAGCCTTTGCAATCAGGCTAACCTCCATTTTCTCCTGCAAATTGACCATGTCTCCGTAGCAGAAGACATTCGTTTGGACTTCTTTATCTTTCTCACATTCATAAACACTTTCCCCAGCAGCTCTTTTGATCTTCAAATAAAAAGTGGGAAGCTTACGGTCTGGTGAAAATATATTCACCACCATATTCTCGTCCACATCCCTTCCAAAGGACAGCACACATAACTCCTCGGGTTCTGCCCCGCAATAGCCGATCTTGATAACTGGCTCAGGTACAGCCTCTGAAGCGGCTTTTTGCAACGAAACGATCCGCCAAGCCAGCGCAAGCAAGGCAAGGATGACAATACCTGCCAAAATGAACCAGATTGTTTTTCGCGAACCGAAATACGATTGAAACATATGGAAAATTCTACCACTATAAAAATTGGGATATAGCAGCCATGATAGTAGGCGTAAAGCATACCCATCTACAGAATGGCTACAACGTAGTCATTTGGCAGCTTGTCCACACTCTTGGATTACTATAAACTCATTCCAAGGAAACGCATGCCATGAATCAAAAATCCCATACCCCAATCGGTAAACTGGTAGAAATCGATGGACACAAAATGCATATTCTTTTATCTGGCGAAGGCAGTCCAACCATCGTGTTTGAATCCGGCGGTGCAAGTTGGTCTTTAGACTGGCACCCAATTCAAAAGGAAATTGCACAATTTACCGGAGCTTGTTCCTATGACCGTGCAGGGTTCGGCTGGAGTGACCCGGGACCCAAACCTCGTACCAGCCAGCAGATCGTTAAAGAACTTCATTCTTTGTTGTCGAAAGCCGGAGTTAGAAAGCCATATATTTTCGTAGGCGCATCTTTTGGCGGCCACACAGCCAGACTCTTTGCCCAAAAATATCCTGACGAAGTAGCGGGGATTATCCTATTGGACGCGAGGCATGAAGCCCTCAATTCAAAAATGCCTTCATCCTGGAAAAAATTAGAGACAACTGGAAAAGGAATGTATCAGTTTATGCTGGCAGCATCCAAACTGGGCGTGCTGAATTTTTTAGGCAAGTTAATGGGAGATAAAGCTGTTCCGCCGAACGTAATGAAACTGCCCTCTGAAATAAGATCAACCTATCTTAAAGTTGGATTTCAGCCCAAATATTTTCAAAGCAACCTTGATGAGTTGGCGGCAAGCTCCGAGAGCGATAAACAATTGGCTGCCACAGGCTCACTGGGGAATATTCCTCTGACCGTCATCAGGCATGGAATCCCAGATCTGTTTTCCAGCATGCCCGCTACGCATGCGGAGCAGGCTGAGAAAGTTTGGCAGGAATTGCAAATAGATTTAGCCAATCTTTCTTCGAACAGCCAATTACTCGTTGCTGAAAAAAGCGGTCACGGTATTCAGGTCGATCAACCTGAAATAGTCGTGGAAGCAATTCGTAAAATGGTGAAGCTTGTCCATAATGGCTCAGCCGTTTTATAAACCTGTAACCCTCTCCATCACCATTTCCTCCCTCTTTACCCAAGTCAATCGTTCCACATCTTTGCGCGCCTGAGCGCCCAACGCCAACCTACGCGGCTCATCTGCCAGCAAAGATTCAATTTCCATTTTCCACTTTTCAAAATTCCCAGCCTCCACCAGAACCGCACAACCCACATTCAACACCTCGCGTATCGAAGGCAAGTCTGCCGAAACAATGGCCCGCCCCGCCGCCATGTACTCGAACATCTTCATCGGGTTGATGACCTCGGCAATATCCTGCCCACTGCTGGCTTCAATGGAGCGGCTGTACGGCATGAGCAAAATATCTGCGGCGGCTTGATAAAGAGGGATACTTTCGTGCTTCACAAAACCCGTCATCGTCACGTTGGTCATCTTTACTTCGTTCAACTTGCTGCGCCAAAACTCAACCAGCTCCGGCGTGCCACCCACCCATAAAAAATTCACATGCGGCATTTGCCTCGCAAGCTCAAACAACAGATCCGCGCCGCGCCCGGGATAAATGTGACCTGTGAATCCAACGGTCAAACCTTCAGGCAGGTTTAATTGATGACGCGCCTCAACCGGATTCGGCAACCCGTCATATTTTTCCAATTCGACGCCATTCGGCGCGAGCAGCACCGCCTCATCCTTAAACTGGAAATTGGTCGAACGTTCCAAAGCATTTCTCAACGCTGACGTAGTGACCGTCATCAACTTGCGCCCGCCTGACTTCCAGAATTGGCGCATCCACCACACACCCAATCTGCCGGAGTTATCAGCGTGCATTTCGAGGACAACAGGATAACCAGACCATGCTCCCAACGCAGCGGATTGCGGCAGCCATGTGTAAATTAATTCTGCGCCAAATTTCTTCGCGGCACGCTGGGCATGGAAGATAAAGTCAAGGCGTTTGAGTCGCTTGATGGATGGGAGCAGTTCAAGGCGGGGAACGAGGCGCAGCCCATAATGAGCAAGCAAAGATTCTTGAGTGGCGGGTTCTGTCTCGGCGGGCGCATACATCCGCACATCATGTCCCAATTGCATTAATGCCTGAGCAACCTTCATCGCCTGAATCGAGTTTGCAGTGAGGGATGGGATACGCGAGTTAGTGATGAGAGCGATTTTCATTTTGTCCAATTTTCTGCACACCGCGCAAAGCCATGATGCCCACCGATGCAATGTAATAAAAAGAGAGCAGTGCGCCTGCGGCCACAATGCCATATTTTGGAATCAGCCAAAAAGCCAGCGACACTTTGAAAATCCCAACCGCCAGCGTAACCCAAATTGGAAAATCTGGCAGACCCAGCGAAAGCAGGAGTGGGCGGTTCCAAAAAAGTATGTAATTGAAAACCATGCCGATGGTCAATGCAACCAAAGCAGGGTATGCTCCAAGAAATTCACTGCCTGAATAAATTAAAATGATCCAACGGCCAAACACTGCAAAGCCCATTCCGATCATCAGGTTATAGGCAAATGAAAGCGTGGTAATCTTGCGAAGAAAATCTTTAAGCTGCGGCCATGCCTTTTGGACGATCAAACGATTAATTTCGGGGAACGTGGTGGAGATCAACGGGTCGGCGGGAATGGCAATAAAACTGACGATGGCATAAGCCACACTGTACAAACCAACAACGCTGGTTGGAAGAAAGAGTGCCGCCCAAAGAAGCTCGCTCTCGCGAAAGATCTTGATAATAGTGGCGCTGATATTTGAACTGACAGCAAATCGAATCAGTTCACGAGTGGAAGTAAGATTGGAAAGCGAGACCTTCCACCAACCGCTGCCGAGATGCTTTTGCAATTGCATCTGTGCTGCAATGAACATGCCAAGCCCAAGAATGACTTTACCAAAAAGGTAAGCGCCTAACACAACCAGCAAAGTTCCATTCCACAAAAAGGCCGCACCGATGATCAATGTTGCAATGATGTTTTGCGTAAGATTAAACACACCCTGTAATTCGATTTTGTGCGTTACCTGCAAAACTCCTGTGGATGTTTCAAGGTTGAAACTTGCCAGCAGACCCAAGGCATAGATCGTGAACATCCATGCAATGCCTGTGGTTTCTGTGAAGTATTTTTCAGCAACCCCCGCCGTAAAAAACACAACGATAAAGGCCAGCAACGATACAAGCGCCTCCGTTATCCCCGCAGCTTTTATGATAGCTGCGGCTTTATCCTTTTCATTTTTGGCGAGATATTCGCTGCCATAGCGCACGACTAACTCGCTCATACGAAAGGAAAGGATACTATTCACAGTGGAGGCATAGACCATGATGACCCGAATCAAACCCAACCCTTCAGGTGCGAGAAGCCGCGCAACCATCACACCCTGTAGGACGCTTAATCCCAAGCTGATGGTATTTGCGCTGAGTAGTTTGCCGCTGGAACGAAGCACTTTACCAAACAGTGGGTCATCTTTGAATTTTGAAAGAAGGGACATGCATGAAATTATAAACGCTCTGGAAGGGCTTAGTCCCTTCCAGAGCGTTGGCAAAAAAAGACCTCCGAAGTTTTGAAAACTTCGGAGGTCTTGGTGTTACGCCGTAATAATATCCTTCGCCCAGCTTCGTTCTGCCTTGTACCATTCGATCAGGTTGCTGATGCCTTCACGCAAATTTACCTGTGGATTCCAGCCCAATACATCGCGAGCCTTGCTGACATCCGCCTGATTCATGAACATATCCGCAAGGTTGGGCGGGCCGTATTGGACATTGGCTTTCTTGCCCGTCAGGTCTTCGACCAATTCCACCAACCCGTTGATGGAGATGACTTCATGTCCACCGAGGTTGATGACTTCATAGCCAAGCGGCTTAAGCGCGGCAATCGTCCCACGGGCAATATCATCCACATAGGTGAAGCCGCGAGATTGATTTCCATCGCCATTGATGCGGATCGGCTCGCCTTCCAAAATCCATTTCACGAAGCGGAAGATGGCAAGGTCAGGGCGGCCAGCGGGGCCATAGACCGTGAAATAGCGGACGATGGTCACATCAATATCATAAAGATGGTGATAGGAATGAGTCAGCGCCTCGGCGCCTTTTTTACTCGCCGCATACGGCTGCATTGGCTCGCTGCTGGAGGCTGTCTCTGGCGTCGGGTATTGCGGATTCTCGCCATAAATGCTGGAAGTGGAAGCAAGGATAAACTTCTTGCAACCAAACTGACGGCAAACCTCCAGCATGTTCAACGTCCCCATCACATTGGATTCAACGAACACCCAGGGATTGTCCACGCTGAAACGCACACCCGCCCGCGCCGCAAGGTTGATGACACCGTCAATTTTTTCATTCTTGAACAGGTCAATGGCAGATTTTTCAGAAATATCGTGCTTGTGGAATTTGAATCCCGGCTGCGCTTGAAGGTTCTTCAAGCGATATTCCTTGATGCGTGGATCATACGCATCATTGACATTGTCAATGCCAACAACAGTGTGTCCCTGCTCAAGTAGCATTTGCGAAGTCCGCGCACCAATAAAACCTGCCGCGCCAGTTACCAGATAATTAGCCATATGCCTCCAAAATCACAAACCAAGTAATCCACAAATCAAAGTCGTTCAACTTTTTCGTGATATTTTCCGAATTTACCCGTGGCATTGCGCGAGTCAAAGACAAATTTTGAAGCCTCAATGATCGCCTTGTAATCATATTGCTTATGATTAGTCACGATCACCACGGCATCTGCTTCCTTCACGGATTTCATCATGTCTTCCACGCTATCCATACGCCAGCCGTCATATTCATGATGAATGTGCGGGATATACGGATCGTGATATTCCACGATCGCGCCTTTCTTCTGCAATAGACCGATCACATCCATCGCAGGAGATTCGCGCACATCGTCAATATCAGGTTTGTAAGCCACGCCAAGCACAAGCACCTTCGAACCCTTGAGCGGCTTTCCGCGGTCATTCATTCCTTCCAAAATACGGCTGACGACATAGCGCGGCATATTGGTGTTGATCTCGGAAGCCAGCTCAATGAAGCGCGCATTGTAATGAAATGACTTCATCTTCCATGAAAGATATAGCGGGTCAATCGGAATACAATGGCCGCCCAACCCGGGTCCCGGGGTAAATTTCATAAAACCGAACGGCTTGGTGGCAGCAGCATCGATCACTTCCCACACGTCCACACCGAGGCGCTCGCACATGATCGCCAATTCATTGACCAGACCAATGTTGATCATACGGAAGGTATTTTCCAGCAGCTTGGACATTTCCGCGGCCTCTGCCGTGGATACGTGATGAACGGTTTTGATCGCGCCTTCATACCAGACAGTAGCCACTTCACCACATACCTCGGTAATACCGCCCATCACCTTGGGAGTGTTGATGGTCGTGAAATCTTCACGGCCCGGGTCCACACGCTCGGGAGAAAATGCCAGGAACCAATCCTCACCAATTTTCAGATCATGTTCAACGCCAAGTTTCGGCAACAACAACTCGCGGGTCGTGCCAGGATATGTGGTTGATTCAAGAACAACCACCATGCCCTTATGCATATATTTCGCAAGTTCTTCCGTTGCAGAAATAATAAAGGACATATCCGGGTCACCCGTCTGGCGCAGCGGAGTCGGCACACAGATACTAACCGCATCCATCTCCTTCAAAACAGCAAAATCTGTTGTGGCTATGAACATGCCATCTTTGACAAGTTTTTCTACATCTTCAGTTTTTACATCAGGGATATACGACTTCCCAGCTATCAACGCATCGATCTTGCGTTTGTCAGGATCCACCCCAGTGACATGGAACCCCGCCTGACCAAACACAACAGCCAGAGGCAGCCCCACATATCCCAACCCAAGAATGGCAATCTTTGCATTCTTTTCTTTTAACTTTTTTACAAGAGTTTCTTTTGTAGACATTTATGTTTTCCATTTCTTCTATATTTTCTAAACACGAGTCAAATCCACTTAACCCGCGTATCCAAAAATCTGTTCTCTAGAATAGGCTCATTTGCTGCGGCTTATCATCTGGCTGTGCAGCCGTCTCTTTTTTCTTTACAGCCACAATTTTCCTACCTAATGCAGCACGTGCTTCATTTAGTTGATCTGGCAGTTTCGCAAAATCTGCAAGGATGGACGGCTTCAACGGCGGTTGATGCAATGCCGCCGCAGGATGGAACATGGGAATAACAAACCGTTCGCCTATTTTCTGCATCTGCCCGTGAATCGTGCTGATCTTCGCGCCGGTGATGAACTTGTTCATCGAGAAACGCCCCAGCGTCACAATAATACTCGGATTAATAGCCTTGATCTGCGCTTCCAGATGAACGTCACACGCCGCCAATTCTTCAGGCAGCGGATCACGATTCCCCGGCGGACGGCACTTGACCACATTCGCAATGAACACATCCGCACGGGTCACATCGGCTTGCGCCAGTAATTGGTCTAAAAATTTACCTGCCGCCCCAACGAACGGACGCCCCTGCTCGTTTTCGTGAAAGCCCGGACCTTCGCCAATGAACATGATCTCCGCGGTTGCAGGCCCATCTCCCGGCACGGATTTCTTGCGGCCTTCATGCAAGGCGCAATTTGTACAAACCGATACATCCTTCGCGATCTGGGCAAGTGTCTCTTCGGCGGTCAAGTCATCCTCCGGGCAATTGATCGAGAGACATCAAAATAGCGTCCTCGCCATTATCCTTGTAATATCCTTTGCGGCGTCCATCTTCCACAAAACCAAAATTGCGATACATATTCTGCGCAACTTCATTACTTTCACGCACTTCCAAAAATGACTTGATCGCGCCCTCTTCCTTTGCCACACACAATGCGTGCAAAAGAATTTCCCTGCCAATTCCCTGACCGCGAAATTCGGGGTGAGTGGCAATCGTGGCAACGTGAAGCTCATCCACAATAAACCACCCGACCAACATTGCAATTATTCGCCCATCCAAATCCGCAACCCAACAGCGGGATGCTTCATTATCAGTCACTTCAAACCGAAAGGATCGCGCAGGCCACGGCAGACTAAACGAAATCTGGTCAATCGCAACAACTTGCTCCAGATCGTCCATCGTCATTTTTCGGATCACATGGCTCATGCAATTGGCGTCCCAGCCACATGCAAATAGATCGGCGCAAGCGCAGCCGCATCATCCACTTCATCATTCTGCCAGCGCGCCCACGCCAACTCCGCCAACACAGACGGGCGGCGCAAGCAAAGCACAGGTGATGCCAGCAGCACATTTTTCTTTTTCGAGAATTTTTTGCGATCTTCAGTGGATAATTCACCAGCGACAACAGTTGGACTCTCGATCTCGTTCAGCAATTCATCCACCGTCCCGCTTCGGACTCCGCCCTCGGCCTGCCACGTTTTCTTCTCGCTTTTATACACGCTGAAAGCGATTCGCGTCCGCCCGGCTTGCAGCAACGCCACCAGTGGATGTTTCGCCACAGGCTGCGCCGCCGCGATGATGTCCAATGTTGGGATGCCCACAATCGGCAAACGGCGCGCGAGCGCAATTCCCTTCACCAAAGACAACCCGACTCTCAGACTCGTGAAGGAGCCCGGCCCGATGGCAACTGCCAAAGCGGAGAGCATGTCCATAGAAACCGCCGACCGATTCAAAAGTCCAGAAAGAGCCGGTGCCAATTCAGTCGTATGATGCTGACGAGTGGACCATGTCATCTCGCCGAGCACTTGAGTCCCATCATATAAAGCCAGCCCAACTTGCGCTGTGGATGAATCAATTGCAAGAAGCATGTTACGCCCCTCCAAACATGGACTGGCGAATGCCATCCAGCAAAGTATCGTAGCGTTTTCCGCGCGCGTGAAAATTCATCTGACGGTGTTCATCGGCGATGTGATCAAGTTGAATCCATAAATTTTCTGCGGGGATTAAATTGCCGAGACGCTCCGGCCACTCGATGAGAAGCGCGCCTTCGGAGAGCATGTCATCAAGATCAAGTTCTTCGCCTTCAGGAATGGATTCGAGGCGGTAGGCATCGAGGTGAAAAATCTTAGCGCCGTCAGCGCGGCGATATTGGTTGACGAGAATAAACGTCGGGCTTGAAACAGAATCAATGGAACCCCAGCCTTGCGCCAACCCCTGCACGAAAGTGGTTTTTCCTGCGCCGAGGTTGCCTTGCAAGCAAATGACATCCCCCGCTTTTAATGAACCGCCAAGACGCATACCGATACGGCGCGTCTGTTCCGGGCTGCGGCTGAAGAACTCCAGCATGTGTGCATCTAAAATGGGCATCGCGAAAGAATTATACACCGCCCCCATTCATAAACAATACAAGCTGCCCCCGCTTGCACCAACTACAGGAAGTTGAGAGCAAAACCTTTTGAACCACGGAGGCACAGAGGAAAAGCCATTAAACCTCCGAGACTCTGTGCCTCCGTGGCAAAACGCCTTTGGCGCTTTTGTAGGAACTCTATTTTTTCTTTTTTGTATTTCGCGGCATTATTTTCCCGATCTCTGCGCGGATCATACGGTTGATACGCCTCGGGATCTTATTCATGCTGCTCATATTGTTCGAGATCATGCGCTCGAAGAAATTGCCGCGCCAATTTTGCAGAATGGCTTCGAGGTACAACTTCTCCAAAGCCTTCACCTGTCCTTCGATGGAATATTTTTCACTCAGCATCATCGAATGTTGCCCAAAGCGTTCCAGCTTTTTAGAATCGCTCAACAGGTCGGCAATCGTATTCACATAGGTTTGCAAATCCAGCGGAACCGTGTACCCGTTCAGATCATTTTCGATCATGCCTTCAAAGGCTTCGTCTGCCACAGCCACCAGCGGCTTGCCCGAGGCAATCGCTTCGATAACTGAAATGGGATGCACTTCCGTTGTGGAAGCGGACAAAAATACCGTCGCATCGTGCAGAATATCAGGCAAGTCTACACGCTTGACCATGCCCAAAAAGTGGATGCGGTCTTTTGCGCTCGTGCCGCTCACCTTTTCTTCCAATCCCTTGCGCGAGCTGCCATCCCCGGCAAAGACCAAATGCGCATTCGGGACTCGCTTCGACAAAACCTCAAACGCATCCACGATGAAATCAAGACGTTTCTCCGGGTCCATGCGACCCACGGTGAGAAGGATCGGCGCATCGGACTTAATCCCAAGCCTGTTTCGCAAACTACCGGGATTCTTCGCCGCCTTGAAACTGCTTAGATCAATTCCATTCGGAATGACATTGATCGGGCGGGTCACTTTTTGTGCCAACAGCAAACGCTGGAATTTCGGCGAAGGCACAACGATCTGATCGCCGAGATTGGTGGATGCCGAGCTGAACCAACCCGCCGCATATTTGATGACCCGCGTTCCGCCGATGAATTTGATGTAGTGAGTGTAGTCCGTGATGGATGTGTGATAGGTGTAGATCAACGGCAATCGTTTCGTGGATGCCGTCAGGTAAGCAAGCAATCCCATACTCGCCGGACTGTGCGCGTGCAGCAAATCGAAGTGCTTGCGCGTCAGCGACCATGTGGAGCGCGGCGAACCCAAGACCGCCACATAGATAGGCGGATTATTCAAATATTTGAGCGAAGGCAGGCGCATCACATTCGGCTGGTCATCTTTGTAGCCGGGGAAACGCGGCGCAAAAATGGTGACCTGATGTCCGCGATTCTTGAGTCCCTCCGAGATCAATTGCAGGGAAATCGAAACACCGTTCACCTGCGGCGCATACGTGTCTGTGAACAAGCCAATACGAAGCGAGCCAATCGGAAGCTGCTGTTCTGTGTGCTGTGATTCCATGAAATCTCCTGATAGACCCTAAAGGTCTTAAAGA
>Ga0209277_10001848_pt1 | contig 10270 bp, 9 predicted proteins | sample JI81AbrownDNA_FD_187503 | JGI IMG/M metagenome (GOLD analysis project Ga0209277, IMG submission 187503) | Wastewater effluent complex algal communities from Wisconsin, to seasonally profile nutrient transformation and Carbon sequestration -... | ecosystem: Engineered > WWTP > Effluent > Algae... | reverse complement strand
TATCCAGTCAATCAGTTCCCATCTAAAATCTAAAATCTAAAATCTAAAATCTAAAATCTAAAATCTAAAATCTAAAATCTAAAATCTAAAATCTAAAATGGTAGAAGCTGGAGGCTTGACCGAAAGAGAGGGTACTATAAGTGCAGGACTCACGGGTAGTCACAAACCGGGTTTTTTCATAGCAATAGTTCGTTATAGCCCGCCAAAACTAGCAAAAACCTGGTTGCGAGGCGTCGTCCATGCGTCCAGGATTGTACTAGAAACCTGCTACCTGAGAATCTTGAGACTGTCACCAGTAGCAGGTCTAGTTATAAAAAAGAACTAAACTGTCTGTGTATAGTAGTCTAAATGATGGTACTGGATGCTTCTAGGCATCTGTAAACCCTCTGACAGCTAGTGGCTCAAGGATATACATACGGGTTTTGCAGGGTTCCCGGCTGATGGCGCTAAAAACTCTGCATTTTTGACGGGGAATGTAGTCCCCGTGTCGTGTTCCTCTTTGGACTAAAGTCACAAAGTTTCTATACTTCCCATATTTATTTATGAAAACCGTTCTGATTGTAGAGGACGATTTGGTTAATGCTCGGGTTTTTTCCAAAATTCTGACTAAGCGGGGGGGCTTAGCCGTGAAACACACGGAAAATGTTGAAGAGGTGATGCAGATTGCTGCCAACGGCGAAGCTGATTTGATTTTAATGGATGTGTCTCTTTCCCGCAGCGTGTACCAGGGCAAATCTGTTGACGGCATTAAGATTACTCAACTGCTCAAAGCTGACCCGCAAACAGCCTCGCTGCCGATTATTTTGGTGACTGCTCACGCGATGGCTGGTGATAAAGAAACATTTCTAGATCAAAGCGGTGCCGACGGTTACATCTCTAAGCCTGTGGTAGACCATCAAGAGTTTGTGAATCAAATCAAGGCTTTGCTACCTGATTGAGTGAACCATACATGAAAAAGGAATAAGAAGGAAAAAGGAAAAAGGAAGAAGGAAGAAAGAATTGTTTGTTTAAACCAACAAACAATTAAAACTCTCTTATTTACAAAGTTTGTTTAAACTCTGAATCTTTCTTCTTCCTTCTTCCTTTGGATGTCTCATCGCACAATGCTATGAGTTCGGACTGTTAATTAGTGAGGATAATTTGAGATTTTTCAAGTCATGAAATCGAAGTGTGCGGCGCCCGTGGAACCAAATTATCCTCAGCGATCGCAACACCATTCACTCACTTCATGCAGCCTCAAAACTGCGATTAATCCTCATCCTCATCAAAATCAAAACCAATATCATCCTCATCATCAACATCCGAGCCCAAAGCATCATCCTCAGTCTCAGCGACAAAATCGTCCTCATCAACCTCAACTTCCTCAAAATCCTCATCAGGCTCAAGATCGGACGGACGCCCAATCTCATAACCGCTCTCGATCGTATAAGCACGACGCGCAGTGCGATCGTCAAGCACCACATCCTCCTGCAAATCGTGGATATCGTCATCAAAAACAGCACCATCAAAACCCGCATCCTGCACCCCAGCATCCTCATAGGCATTGAACCCAGTACCCGCAGGAATCAGGCGGCCGATAATCACATTTTCCTTCAGGCCCCGCAGCCAGTCGGATTTACCCTCGATCGCAGCCTCAGTCAACACCCGCGTAGTCTCCTGGAACGAAGCAGCGGAAATAAAGCTATCAGTATTCAGCGAAGCCTTAGTAATCCCCAGCAACACCGGAGTATAATCCGCCGGTGCTCCACCAGTAATTGACATCGCCTCATTCACCTGCTCAACCTGCCGCAACTCCACCAACTCGCCGGGGAGCATGGTAGTATCGCCACCATCCTCCATCCTGACTTTGTTGGTCATCTGGCGGACGATTACCTCGATGTGCTTGTCGGAAATATCCACGCCCTGAGACTGATAAACCGACTGCACCTCATTCACCAAAAACGTCTGCACCTGTTGGAAACTCTCCAAAGCCGCCTCAAAAGTAGACTGCCGCTCCTTAAGCACGTGGAAGAACACCTCCAGAATTTCGTGGGGGTTAGCAGGCCCATCGGTCAAAGCTTCGGCGACGCCTACGCGCTGTCCGTCGGAAACGATCGGGTTTTGACCGGGCAACAAAGGATACTCCTCAATCCGGCCATCATCCTCAATCACCGCAAGTTCCACAACGTCGTCATCCGTAACCACGCGAGCCGTCCCCGGCCGCTTGGCTAAAATACAGGCTTCCTTGGGCTTCCGTCCTTCCAGAAGTTCCTCAATCCGTGGCAAACCTTGGATGATATCCCCAGTCTTTGCCCGCTCAAACACCAGAATCACCAAGTTGTCACCCCGCTGCACCAAGTCGCCGTCGTCTACGTGCAGCACGGCACCGGCGGAAACTCGGTAAGGACGAGCTATTCTGAGCAAGAGTTTGGCCGGTTCTGTCTCTGAGGCAGGGACAACCTTCACAACTTGGCCGGATTCTTCGAGAACGACGCCTGGAGCTATTTCGGTACCAGCTACCAGCAGTTGACCCGGACTTACATCCGGCGTGCTGGCGACAGAGATGGAAATAGAATCCGCATCTCGCATCACCAACAGTCGGCGCACTGGTTCGCCCTGGCCCTCACGGATGCCCCGCACGATACCCGCTTCTTTGCAGAGAATCTCTGTGCGGGCGACTACTGCCCCGGGCGCGATCGACTGCCCATCCTCCACCAACAGCCGCGTGTGAGTGCTGCCCTGAGTCGGATCAGCAGACACATCCCGCCGAATTACTAGCGATTCCAAAATGACTAGCTGCAAGCGGAAAGTCTTGGAAACTCGATCGCCCCCATCAGCCACAGCCATGGCCAACTCTTGCGACGCACTAACGTCTTCAGGCGAACCCCAAGCCGGGCCCGAACCGTCGGCTCCAAAAGCCATAGCATCGTCCTCATCCGGCAGCAGCTCGATATCCGCCGCCAGTTGCGGAGCTCCCGAACCAATTTCCAAAATAAGCTGAGTCCGCAGCAGTTCCAATCCCTCGACAGATTTGACGCGCTCCCCATCCTTATAAGGGAGTCGCTGCACTGCTTTCAAAGAGATCGACTCATTCAGCGCCGTCTGAGAAGGCACTGGTGGCTTATCCGGCACCGGGAACTCCACCACCGGCCGCAGCAGCAAAGCGGGGCCTTCGGGAGTTTCGATATACTCGGCATAGCCCAACTCTTCGGCAATCAAGCCTGGGGAAATCTCTTGACCGGCATTGACGATTTGACCTTCCCCGAAAGTTAGCGGCGGGCGGTCAACTACATGGAGTGTGCCCGGCTTGATCACAATTTCCCGGAGGATGTCATTTTTCTGAGTGATTTCCACTGCCCCGCTGGTTTGGCAGAAAATATCCTTAACGACTTCTGTACCGGCCTCTACGTACTGGCCATCTTCCACCAGCAGCAGAGAAATGTCTTTATTGACTTCGTGGCACTCTTCCGGTATCCAGAGCAGAGTCCCCCCCTTCACGACTTCGTAGCCAAGTTTAGCTTTGCCGCGCTTGTGGACTTCGACTCCGCCGTACTTGACGATGCCTCCTGTAGCTGTGCGGTAGCTGTCGTCGAGCAGTTCGGCGACGACTTCTCCGTTGATGACTTTGCTCCCAGGAGCCGTCTTCAGGGAAAACCGCTGCTTGGAAGATGTTTCGATCGTGTAGTGGTCGCGGCCGCCTGCACTTTCGGCCCGCACGACTGCTTGGTCGAGCAGGACTTGGGCGGTGATAATTTCGATTTCTCTGGGGTCAGCGATGCGGACTACGCCACCGTGTTCGGAGACGAGTTTGGTTTCGGCAATCACGCTTTCGGCCGGAATGCGATCGCCATTTTTCACTGCTGGTTCGGCGCCGGGGGGTAAGTTGTAGACTTCTCCTGAGAGAATCCAAATCAGCCCGCCTTTGCTGGCTGTGCGGGTTGTGTTCCCTTGGCGGTCGGTTTTTTCTTCTGGCACCAAATCAGCAAATTTGGCTTCTCCGGCTAAGTCGGAAGCTACGTCTGTAGTCACTTTTTCCGTAGTTTTGCGGGCGGCGCGACCGACGATCGGCACTTCTGCCAAAACTTGACCGGGAATGGCGCGCTGTCCGTCTTTGACCATCAGAGTCGAACCCTGGACGATCGCCAATTCGATTTTCAGTTTTTGATTTTTGGCACCGGATTTTCCTTCTTCAAATCCGTCGCCTTCAAATACGAGTTTGCCGTTGTTTTCGGCTACCAGTGCTTCTTCGCCGTGTCTGGTGCGGAAGGAGCGAGTACGCAGGTTCTTGAATTTCACTACGCCGCTTGTAGGGGCGCGTTCTTGTTTGGCGACTTCTCCGGTGAATACGCCGCCGGTGTGGAAGGTACGCATGGTGAGCTGGGTTCCCGGTTCCCCGATCGACTGAGCCGCAATAATCCCGATCGCTTCTCCCATGTCCACCATTTTCAAGTGGGCTAGACTCCAGCCATAGCAGTGCTGACAAACCGATCTGGTTGATTCACAAGTCAGGGGCGATCGTAAATACACTTCTGCCACCCCAGCTTTACCAATTTCCGTTGCCAACTCATCGGTAATTGGCTGATTTCGGACGGCTTTTTCGCTGCCGTAAGTCACGATTTCCCCCGTTTTGGGGTGCACCGCATCCCTCGCCAACACGCGCCCTAGCAGCCTGTCCTTGAGGGGAATCAGCACTGTTGCTCCGTCCGTCATCGGCCGGACTCGAATTCCCCGCTGGGTGCCGCAGTCTACTTCGCGCACAATTACATCCTGGGACACATCCACCAAACGGCGAGTAAGATAGCCAGAGTCTGCTGTCCGCAAGGCTGTATCTACTAAGCCTTTGCGCGCGCCGTAGGAAGAAATAATGTATTCGGTGACGGTGAGTCCTTCGCGGAAGTTGGTTTTAATTGGCAAGTCAATAATTTCCCCCTGCGGGTCTGCCATCAATCCGCGCATTCCCACCAACTGCCGCACTTGAGAAATGTTTCCCCGCGCCCCGGAGAAGGCCATCATGTAGACGGAGTTTAGGGGGTCTGTGGCTCGGAAGTTTTTGACTACTTCGTCTTTGAGGTCTTCTGAGGTGCTGTTCCAGGTGTCGATTACTTTTTGGAACCGTTCTACTTCGGTGATTTCGCCTCTGGTGTATTTTTGTTCGGTGATGCGGATTTCTTCTTCGGCTGCATCTAGGAGCGATCGTTTTGAGGGCAAATAAAAAACTTAGGTTGTGGAGGCGTCGGTGCCCCTCCCCACAGATAACTTTTGGGCGAAGTGCAAGACTTAGAGGGGGCACGGGCGCCGGAACCGAAGACTTTATGTACTCAATACAGGCTCGGAGCAAACACCGCTAGTAACCTTTGAATTCACCGACTAAATTTGGCGGTGTTTGCTCGGGGCCGGCAACGGGGACAGATAGCGCTGGTGTACTTCGATCGAACCAACACGGAGGTTTTTTCTGGGGGAAATTTTATGAAGGGCGATCGAAATAACAGATCGAACCCCCAGAAAAAGCTGGAGTAACCGTTTAGTTTTCAAGCTTTGGTTGGCAGATAAGCTTTCGATCGCACTCTTCACCCAAATACTCAACTAAGCATCAAAGCGGGGGAGCAGCCGCCATACCAACCAACCAAGCAAATCCAACTCTTAATTCTCTCCAAGAAGCGAAACGGGTTTCGTTTTTAAGTTTGTCTACCAATTTGTCCACCGCTTCACTGTACAAGTTAAAATTGTCTAGTGGACAAACTTAAAACTATTAATTATGACTGAACTCCATGCTGTATCAAGCTTGCAGGAACGCTACAACTTAGCAAGCCGTCAAGCTGTGTACGATCGACTCACAGCCCTCAATATTAAACCAGTAAGCAGAGGCAGATTGTCCACTGACCAACTGGACAAACTTGATCGACTGGACAAATGGCTCAAAGCTAATCCCCACAGTGCGATCGCGGATTTTCCACAGGAGCCTGAAGTAATGGAGCCGGAATCATCAGTCATTAGTCATCAGCCATCAGTCAGCAGCTTGTCCAGTGATGCGCTGGACAATTCACAACAAAGCTTTGACTTGCTTGAACTGGCTGAATCATTTGCTCGACATCTCTCCAAGCTGCGCGACCCGCTGCAACATTACGCAGCACTGGAACGGGCGATCGCGTCGGGCTGGTTGTTGTCAAGTTCAGAAGCTCGAGCGCTCATTGGAGTTAAACCCGGTGGCGATCGATTTCAACGCGGCTCGTTCGTATTTATCAAAGCTGGAAAAATGGGCAATCAAGCAGCGTGGAGAGTTGCCAAAGTTGTTGAAGGTGGTGGCCGCTACACAGTTTGATTAGCTTGAGTTGCCAGACTGCGAACAATATCGATCGCCCTGCGATAGCCAGTGCGCTGCTTAACTTTTTCTGTCGATACCGGCAATCCCATCATCTCGGATTTCTCCCATGCTCGCGATCGCATATACGCCAACTCCTGCTCAGTTGGGAGAAGTATTTCGGGCTCAGGGGCCGGCTGCGGAGCTTGGGCGATCGGCGCACTATTCAGTTGATATCCAGCAGCAGTATGGAGGAAAGCTCGAATCCCAGCTTTGAGCATTGCTCTTGCAAGCGTCGGATTATCTTTCACAATCCAGTCAGCAATGATGTCTTCAGTAAGTAATGCAACAACCTTAACTCCATACCCTGTATCGATTTCAGAGTTTAAAACAGCCCCAGATGCAACAAGCTTTGAGCGCCGAGAAATGGTAGACGCGCTTTTTCCGCTTAAGCGAGCATATCCTCGAATCGTAGCAAAGCTTTCTCCGGCTTCGTTGATAACTAGCTCAACGCCGTCTTCAGTCTCAAATCGTGATAAATTCATGGTAGTTGACCTCTTGCTTAGGTTAATGTCCCTGGGGCCTCTGGTGCAACAACACCGACCCGCGAGGGACTCTTCTATTATATTGAATAAACAACAAAAATAGGGCTTTCGCTAATAGAAAAGCCCTCAATATTGAATAGACTTTTAAAGTAACTTAGCTAACTTTTTCTCGATCGCGCTTCCATTCAATAAGCGCATTAATCACAGCCTGCGGGTCAAAGGTTGAATTAGAGTTTTGAATATTAACTGCTACTTCCGAATTCAAACTCACAAATGGGCCTGCTACGACAGTTAGCCCGCTGTCAGCAAGTCCAATCACGCGCGATCGACTGTCAACTGGCAAGCTTTTAATAGCATTTGATAACAGTTGCTCCCTATCTTTCAAAGGGATTTCTTCAATCAACTTTAATATTTGTTCCACACTATTAAACCGAACATCTTTGCTGCTCATACATAAGCCTCAAGAAAGAGTATAAGATTTTACCCGCTCTCTACTCCTTAAGGCATCCGTAGATTTACTAAACATCCTTTGACCAATCAGCCGAAAAGCTTCCTCTAACTGTTGCTCATCAGCCGAATCGATCGCCTCTTTCAAACCAAAATTTGAGCCACTCACTAAACCAAAAAGATGCCGCTGCATCTCTGCTGGCAACGCCTCAATTATAGATTCAAGGCTATCTGAGTAAATTCGCTGTTTGCCATTTTTAAATTGGCTAATCATTGCCATACTCACGCCAGACTGCTCCGACAACCACTTTGCCGAGATTCCGTAGTCCCTCAGCGTCTGGTTTAGCGCTTCATGAAACTTCATAATTCTTAATACTTAGTTTGAGTAAATACTAAAACTACGGGCTATAATTTGAGTATTCACTTAAAGATTTATCTAGTGAACAAACCCACTCTAGCACAGGCGATCGAGAATTTGCCTAAATTGGCTGAAACTCAGTCGGCGATTAACTTTCACAAGGAGGACTAATGAATTTATTTAACGAAGACAGCGAAGACGAAGAGGAAGAAGAGGCTCAATATGACGAAGACGGCTATGACGAAAAAACGGGAACTTGGGCAGACCCTGACTTTGGCCAAGACGGAGTTTTGACAGATCCAGACGGGACTAACTAAACGCTAACAGCCTCGATCGAACTGCAATTGGCTCGATCGAGGCTGTTAGCCAATTAAAAAGGATAGCAATGAACAGCAAAACCAAGCCTCCATTTTACCGACTTAAAAATGACGAATGGCTATCTGTAGCTAAAAAGCTTACTCACAGCGAGCTAGTTGTGCTTTATCATCTCCGAACTTTAGAACCTTTTGGAGACAGACTAACTGACAGCACTACTAAGGATGTAGCTGAAGCAACTGGAATCTCTCAAAGGTCTGTGCAACGAGCACTTATCAAACTTGCTGAATTTGAGCTAATCGATTTACACATTCAAAAGTTTGCTTTCAGACTTCGATCAAAACACGCGACAGAGATGGCGGATAGCGACAGCGCTGTCGCGACAACGACACCTGCGTCGCCAACTCGACAGCGCTGTCGCGACAACGACACCTGTGTCGCCAACTCGACAGCGCTGTCCGATTCGTCGCCTGAAACCGTTGCTGCGTCAGACTTCCAGGTCTCTAAGACTCTTAAGACTTATTCAGACTTATTAAAGACTCTCTCAGAAGAGACGAGAGAGAGTTTTGAAAAGTTCTGCTTGAAGAAAATTGAGGATTGCTCTTTCAAAATCGGGAGCCGGAAAGCATGGCTGAACAAGCATGGAGCCGAGTATTTGGAGGAATTCAAAGAGATGTACTCCGAGGCTTTATCTAATCCAGAGAGGATTGCTCCCAAGGCTGAGCTTGCTCCCCCAGATATCACTACTTTGAAAAAAATGTATGGGGAAAACTGGGAATCGGCCGCTAGTTACTTTGGTCTAATTTCCCCGAATTCTTCCACTGTAGAAAATGAGGAGGTAATTGAGTGGTGAGCGACTGGATAGAGGAACAAATCACAGACGTTGAAACCGAGAAATTCAACTGCTACCTCGACTTGTTTGAATTCAACGGGTTTAACCCACCTAAGCTTTGGTTTGGTGACAAAGTGAAGTGTTTTGGCGATGAAACCCGAACAGGTGTAATTCTTGGTTTGGAATGGCGAGACGGCGAAAAGATTTTAGCCCGTGGCGGTTCTCAAAATGCAGGCTGGTGGTATCAGGTTTGTTTGCAAGGTCGCCAGAGCTTGATGGGCTTTCACGAAGCCTCCTTGGAAAGATTAGAAGAATAAAAATGTGAGGTAAACCCATCATGGTAATCAAAAATGGAAAAGCACCAGCCCGCCGTAAATCTGCATCTAGCAGTGCCAAGTCGAGCCGATCGAATTCTGTACCGAAAAGTAATTCTCGCAGCAACAACGGCAAAGCGGCCGACAAACTGGATGGAAATTTCGCTGGCATTGAAAGCCCCGCCGTGGAAAGTGAAGCGGGCGATCGAGTTTTGGAGATTGCGGGGACTGCTGAAAGTGCATCAGGGAATGATTTATCCAGCGAATCAGTTGAATTAGAGCCTTGGAATTCTGATGATTTTGGGGAAGTACAGCACAAAGCCGAGGCAAACGGGCAGCTTAATTTATTGGAGTGGGAAGGCAGCGAACCGCCTGACCCAGATGATTATGTTGGTTCGATCGAACAATTTGAGGCAGCTTACAAAGCTTGGGTTGATGCTCAAACCGATGAAGCCGAGGAAGAGCTAGCAAATTTTGGAGAACAGGAATTATGCAACACATTGACGGATGGCTCGATTTGTGCAGTGGAGTTGGCGCAGGATTTCCCTATTCAGGAATCAAATTATGGGAGCGATCGCCCAACTACTTCTGCGAATGGAATAGCTATTGCAGAAGCATCCTTGCTCTCAGGTATCCCGGCATCTACAGAATTGCCGATATCCGAAAGTGTGACTTCAGTCTCAGCAGCCGAGTCGAGCTCATTAGTGCATCTCCACCATGCCAACCCTTCAGCGTTGACGGAAAACGGCTCGCAGCCGAAGACACCCGAAACTGCTTTCCAGATGTCCTCAGAGCTATCCGAGAACTCCAGCCAAAATTTGCCGTTATCGAAAACGTCGCCGGACTCCTCAACTGCCCCTACTCTCCCGGAGATAAACCAGGAAGCTACTTCGGATTTATCCTCGACACCTTATCGTCAAGCGGGTACGATGCGGAATGGATTCGCGTCGGGAGCGACGAGTTTGCCGCTCCGTGGCGTAGGCAAAGAGTTCTTATTATTGCGATCGCCCGGAGCATTGAGTGGAAGCACGGGAGTCCGGCCCCCTGGCAAAACCAGATTAGAGAATCAGTTGCAGGAATTGAGCCTGATTTCATCACAAGAAGTCGTGGCCCCGGAATTCCTAGAAGCTGGCTACAACTTACCGATCGGATTCACCAATCCCAAGGAGAACCGGACAGCTC
>Ga0209277_10001847_pt1 | contig 10273 bp, 8 predicted proteins | sample JI81AbrownDNA_FD_187503 | JGI IMG/M metagenome (GOLD analysis project Ga0209277, IMG submission 187503) | Wastewater effluent complex algal communities from Wisconsin, to seasonally profile nutrient transformation and Carbon sequestration -... | ecosystem: Engineered > WWTP > Effluent > Algae... | reverse complement strand
GCAAATCGGTAAAGATAATTCTTTGTTGAGCATTCGCTGTTAGTGTAGGCAGTGAAGCAGCAAACAGCGCTGGGCCATTTAAGATTTTGGTGGATGGAAGCAACGCTGCAATCGTCCTTTCAAGAAACGGATAATGCGTGCATCCAAGTACCAATACCTCGGGCGGATTCGCGATAAGTGGGGCGAGATACCTTTTTGCAATGCTCTGCGCTTCTGGAGAGTCGGCCATCCCCTCCTCTACCAATGGCACAAAGAGTGGACACGCGATCGCTTCAATGCGCGCATTCGCCACGGATTCACGTATAGCATCTTGATAAACACTCGAGGCTAAGGTGCCTCGCGTCCCTAATACGCCGATTGAGGCTGGTTTGAGACGTTTTATCTCTTCTATCACCGGTTCAATAACGTTATAGACGGGAATTTTAGGAAATTCTGCTCTTAATGTCTCCGTCGCTGCAACTGAAGCCGTATTGCAGGCAATACCAATCGCGGTCGCGCCATTCTCGATCAGCCAACGCGCATTCTCTATCGCGTATTGTTGGATGAGTTCACGACCCTTATTGCCATAGGGTGCACGAGCCGTATCGCCGAGATACAGCAAATCCGTTTGAGGATGCTTTTCTAAAATAGCTTTGGCGACGGTGAGTCCGCCTAGACCTGAATCAAAAAGACCAAGCATGTTAAGCGTTAATCAAAGCGATAAGCTCAGCTTTATGTACCTCCATGTCTTTTGCGGTCGCGGCTTCGAGATTCAAACGCAAAAGCGGTTCGGTATTCGACGAACGCACCGAAAACCACCAACCGTCCATATTCATACGGATGCCATCAATGGTGATAATCTCTTTTGCTTGTGCGGCGAAGTGAGAGTGAATGCGTTCGAGCGCGGCTTTTGCATCGGTGACCTTGAAATTAATTTCGCCAGAGTGTGCGTATTTCTTGAGTGGCTTCCAAAGTTGTGAAAGCGGTTTGCCTTCACGTTGCACGATCTTGAGAATGAGGAGCAAGACGAGATCCGTCGCTTCAGAGCCGTGCAAATCACCGAAGTAAAAATGCATCGAGAGCTCGCTTGCAAATGCGGCGTTTTCTTCGATGAGTTGTTTTTTGATATGCGCGTGCCCGACACGGCACATTTTCGCCGTGCCACCAAGCGATGCAATCAATTCAGGTAAACTCGATGAAGAACGCAAATCATAAAGAATGGTCGCGTTAGGGTGATCGCGCAAAATCTCTTGTGAGAGCAATGCCGCAATCATGTCGCCTTGAATCGGCGTGCCTTCTTCATCAACGATGCCGATGCGATCGCCATCGCCATCAAAGGCAAACCCAACGTGGCATTGGTGTTTTTTCATCACGTCGCGCAATTCATCGAGCGTCTCGGTTTTTACGGGATTAGCTTCGTGATTAGGAAAGCGTCCGTCGAGATCCCAGTAGAGCTCTTCAACGTGTGCGCCATGCAAGCGCCCAAGAAGTTTTGGCAAGGTGTGGCCGTTCATTCCATTGCCCGCATCTACCGCGATGCGCAATGCAGAAAAATCTCCTTCGAGGCCTGAGAGTTGCCAGACTTTTTCGATATAGCGTTCAAGAACGTTGTCATCTGTTGTGACGTTTCCTGTTACTGCCGCTTGCGGGATCGGGAGTTCATTGCAAGCAAGATCGCGAATTTCTTCCATGCCACCCCCCTGGCCGATTGGTAAGCCATTGCCGCGCATCATTTTGAAGCCATTGTATTCAGCCGGATTATGCGAAGCCGTTACCATCACGCCTAAATCAGCTGAGCCTTGCGCCTCGAACATCGCAAAATAAAACATCGGCGTAGAACAAAGCCCAATTCTGACAACGTCGGCACCCTGTGATCGAAGGCCTTCGATCAACGCTTCTTCGAGTGCTGGTGAAGTGGTGCGCATATCATGCCCAACGATCACACGCTTCGGTTTATGGATGGCGCCCAGCGCACGCCCAATTCGCTCAGCATCAGAAATCTCAATTTCTCCCGGTGAAAGCGCGCGGATGTCGTAGGACTTGAAGATGGAGGGCTGCATATGGTGGGAGGGTAGCATAAACGCCTGCGTTGCTCGATTATCGTCGGTTTTTGTCAAGAACCTAGGCGGTTATCTTTATAAGCGGTTTGTCATGGCCCAACTGATTTAAATAGACCGTATCTTTGGCAAGAGGACTATCGGTACAGGACAGGGTGAGGAGGCTATCCGGTATATTCGGAAGCGCTTCGATAGCCGTCTTATGAACAGCAAGAATCTCAAGATTTTGAGGTAATTCTGGAAGCGTGGCAACGAGTGAGTTGCCGCAGTTAAACTTCTTTAGACTTTTTGGAAGGTTTGGAAGCATTGAAAGCTTGGCATTGTTCGGACAATGTAGCCATTCAAGTCCTTCGTGAAGTTCGGGAAAGGTTGTTATCGATGTTTTTTGGCAGTCAATCTCTTTTAGGTCTGATGGTAATGCGGGTAAATAGTTCATCGAGAGTCCTGCGCAGACCAGTCTCGTCAACTCTCCCTCTTCGCTGATTATTGAAAAACCGCCACTGGACGGTAAAAAATCTCGCGCTTCATTTTCACCGATTTGTGCGGCGAGTTCTCCAAAAAACTTCCGAGCCTCGTAATTCATTTTTTCACCAAGGTACTCTTTGATCCCGTACTTTTCATCAAGTGTATCAACTTCTTCAAGTGAAGCGACGATGGATTTCTTTTCGGGAAATTTTTTCGAAAACATCGAAACAGAAGGGATCTTGTTTTCGGCGAAGGGGTTGAAGTTCATAGGAGTGAGGGTTAATTGATGAACAGAAGTTTTGGATGCTTCTCCTTCAGCTCGTCTATGAATGCTTCATCCTTAGCGAAAGGTATTCCGGTTAATCTAAGAGTTTTTAACCCAGTAGGCAGCTCAGGGAGTGAGGTGATTTGCGTGCGGGTACAGTTAAGCTCTATCAATCCAATTGGGAGCTTAGGAAGTGAGGTGATATTGGTGTCGCTACAATTAAGCTCTATTAACCCAGTTGAAAGCTCTGGAAGTGAGCTGATTTCAGTGCTGAAACAATGAAGCTTTGACAATCCAGCAGGCAGCTCAGGGAGTGAGGAAATTTGGGTTTCGTTGCAATATAGCCCTGTTAATCCAGCAGGCAGCTCAGGGAGTGAGGAAATTTGGGTGCGGCCGCAAGTAAGCAACGTTAATCCAAATGGGAGTTTTGGCAGAGAAGTGATTTTGGTGCCGCCGCAATAAAGCTGTATCAGTCCAGTTGGGAGCTCTGGTAGTGAGGTGATATCTGTGTGGATGCAGTTAAGAACCTCCAACCCAGTAGGTAATTCAGGGAGTGAGGTGATATTGGTTCTAAAGCAATAAAATTTCGTTAACCCAGCAGGTAATTCAGGGAGTGAGGTGATCTGGTTGCCGTTACAATCAAGTTCTGTCAACCCAGCAGGAAGTTCAGGCAGTGATGTGATTCGGGTGAAGCTGCAATTGAGTTTCTTCAAACCAGAAGGCAACTCGGAAAGCGAGGCAATTCCTGTGTTGCTGCAGTCAAGTAACGTCAGCCCTCCGATTTCATTGAATCCTGTATCTTCATTGCTAATAATCTCCATCACGTTTTTCTCCCCTATCTGACCTACGAGCGCTTTAAAAAAGGTTAGCGCCTCATTATTCATCTTCACACCCAAATACTCTTTGGTATCAAACCTCTCCTCAAGATCCTCCACCGCTTCCGCGGTGGCTTGTATCTTCTTCCGTTCTTTGGCGAACATCGAAACAGAAGACATTTTGTTTTCAGCAAAGGGGTTGAAGTTCATAATGAAGTGTCGCTTATGAAACGATATGCAAATTCGGATATCTTGTCCTCAGATCTTCAATGGCTTCAGAGTCCTCTGCAAGAGGTGTGTCGTAGCAAAAAAGCGTCTCCAAGCCTTCTGGTAGCTCTGGAAGTGAAGTGATTTGGGTATTGTAGCAGTGAAGTAACTTTAGACCTTTTGGCAATTCTGGTAATGAGGTGATTTGGGAGTTCTCACAATAAAGCCATTCTAGCCCTTCTGGGAGTGCCGGTAATGAAGTCGCTTTGGTACCGCTGAAATAAATTTCTCTCAATCCCTTTGGTAGTTCTGGTAATGTGGTCATTTGGGTAAAACCACAACTTAGTCCTACCAAGCCTTCTGGTAGCTCTGGCAGTGAAGTAATTTGGGTATTTTGGCAATCAAGCCAGCCAAGTCCTTCTGGCAGTTCTGGGAGCGATGTGATTTGGGTATTTAGGCAGTGGAGTTTTTTCAATCCCTTCGGTAATTCTGGTAATGAGGTGATTTGGGTACTTTCGCAATGAAGCTCCTGTAAGCCCTCAGGCAACTCGGGAAGCGAAGTAATTTGAGTATGGCTACAATAGAGCTTATTCAACTCCTTGGGGAGTTTTGGCAGTGAAGTAATCTGTGTACTGCTACAATTAAGCTTTCGTAGCCCCTCAGGCAACTCGGGCAGCGAAGTAATTTTAGTGCTCTGGCAAATAAGACCCTTCAGTCCCTTTGGTAGTTCTGGAAGAAAAGTTATTGGGGCGTAGCTGCAATCAAACGCTATCAAATCTCCAGTGCCATCGAACTCGGTGTATTCATCGCCATCAGAAAGAAGTTCCTCAGCCTTCTCCTCCCCGATTTGCTCTGCCAACTCCTCAAAAAACCCTCGCACTTCAGGGTTCATCATCCTACCCAGATATGTTGTGACGCCATAATGGCTTTCAAGGCTATTAGCGGTCTCTTGCTGAGTAGAACGTAGTTTCTTCTCAGCTTCTTTTGCAAACATCGAAACCGATGGGATCTTGTTTTCAGCGAAGGGGTTGAAGTTCATAAAGAGTGAAGATTATATGCGGACATCTAGCTTTGGATACTTCTTCTTTAGCTCGTTTAAGAATGCCTGATCTTCAGCGAGTGACGTACCTTCAATAGTAAGCTCCTCCAACCCAGCGGGTAGCTCAGGAAGTGCAGTGATTTTGGTATAGCCACAATCAAGCTCCAGCAATCCATCAGGAAGTTCTGGAAGTGTAGTGATGTTGGTATAGGCACAGTACAGCTTTTCTAGTGTGCTAGGAAGTTTTGGGATCGTGGCAATTGAGGTGTAAGAGCAATACAGCGCATTCAGCTTGGTTGGGATTTCAGGTAATGCAGTAATTTTATTGAAGGCACAATCAAGCTCCATCAATCCGGCTGGGAGATCTGGTAGTGAGGTGATTTGCGTCTTCCTGCAACCCAACCACTCTAATCCAGCTGGGAGATGAGGGATGGTGGCGATCTTGGTGTCTCTGCAGCTTAAGTACCTCAACCCAGTAGGAAGTTCATCAGGGAGTGAGGATATTTCTGTGTTGTTGCAATAAAGCTGTTTCAACCCAGCAGGAAGCTCAGGAAGTGAGGAGATTGGATTGTCGAAGCAATGGAGTAGGGTTAATCCACTAGGAAGCGCTGGAAGGGAGGCGATCTTGGAATGTTCGCAAGAAAGCTCCGTCAGCCCTGGAGGTAGCTCAGGGAGTGAGGTAATCTGAGTATGGAGGCAACTAATCCTCCTCAATCCGCTCGGCAGTTTAGGGAGCGAGGTGATTGGTTGGTTGAAACAAATGAGCTCTCTTAGTCTCCCAGCATCATCGAATTTGGAGTGTAATTTTTCAATGATTGTTCTCACAACTTGCTCCCCTGTCTGATCGAGTAATTCTTTAAAAAAGACTAAGGTCTCAGGATCCATCTTCACGCCTAGATATTCCTTGACGCCAAACCTATCAACAAGGTCCTCCACCTTTTCTGTAGTGAATTTTGGTTGTTTCTTCGGTGTTTCTTTAGCAAACATCGACCTTGAAGGTGGTTTGTTTTCGGCGAAGGGGTTGAAGTTCATATCGAGGTGAGGATTAGGTGACAATTGATAACCCTGGATGCTTTTTCCTTAACTCGTCAATAAATGTCATGTCGTTTGCAAAAGGAGTATCATGGCAAAATAACCTCTCCAATCCGACAGGTAACTCAGGGAGTGAGGTAATCTGGGAGTTGCGGCAAACAAGCATCGTTAACCCACTTGGTAGCTTAGGGAGTGAAGTGATTTTTGTATTATAGCAATAAAGCTCCCTCAATCCGGCCGGTAATTCAGGCAGCCGGGTGATTAGTGTGTTGCTACAATCAAGCTCCATTAATCCAGAAGGAAGCTCAGGGAGCGAGGTAATCTGAGTATTATTACAGTCTAGTCTCATCAATCCTCCGACCGCGTCGAGTTTCGTATACTCACTTCCAATGATCTTCGTTACGAGCTCTTCCCCTATCTGACCAGCCAACTCATTGAAGAATGTTCGTGTCTCATAATCCATCTTCACGCCCAAGTATTCTTTAGTACTGAACCTTGCTTCAAGATCCTCCACTGCTTCTGCGGTGGCTTGTATCTTCTCCCGTTCTTTATTGAACATCGAAACCGAAGGAATGTTGTTTTCGGCAAAAGGGTTGAAGTTCATAGGATGAATTTAATCAGCAATAATTTCAACATTTGGATACTTTTGCTTTAAAGCCGTAATCATCTCACTCTTTTCTGAGAGAGGGGTATCTGAGCAATATAACTTAACCAAGCTTTCTGGAAGCTTAGGCATTGAGGTAATCTCGGTAAATGAACAATTTAACTCTACAAGACCTTCTGGTAGTTCAGGGAGCTCTGTAATAAAGGTGTCAGAACAGTCAATTTCTTCAATTTTGGAATTGAGCTTTGGCAAGGTCTTGATAGCTGTGCCTGAGCAATCAAGTGATTTTAGGCTAGCGGGAATCGATGGAAGGATCTCAAGAAGGGTATGGGCACAACTAAGGCTTTCTAAGCTATCTGGTAGCTTAGAAAGTTCAGAAATAGAGGTTTTATGGCACTCTAATTTCGTTAGGCCGTTTGGGAGTATTGGAATGGATTGCAGGTTGCGATTATTGTAACAATAAAGTCTCTCAAGTCCTTTGGGTAGCTCGGGCAATTCTGTGATTAACGTATCTGTGCAATTAATCGCGATAAGACCCTCTGGGAGTTCGGGTAAAGCGATAAATGCATTATCTGAGCAGGATAATTCTCTAAGCGTTGTTGGAAGCGCTGGTAAAGAAGTGAGCTCTGAATCTATACAACTCAGTTTTTGCAGTCCAGCGGGCAATGCGGGTAGACGTTCGAGTCTTAAACGGTCACAATACAAAACGAGCAATTTCTCAGGGAGCTCAGGAAGTCTCTTCACTCTTGTATTGGAGCATTCTAATTCTTCAAGTGTATTTGGTAATTTGGGCAGATCGGTCAATAACGTAGAAAAGCATTCTAGAGACTTAAGTCCTTTTGGTAATTCGGGCAAGAATGATACGTCGGTATTTGAACAATTAAATCGCAAGAGCTCTCCTTTATAATTTACAAATTCTGCATTTCTTTCTAGTAACATGGAGACCACATCCTCCCCTGCCGTCTTTATCAATGACTTAAAAAACAATAACGCGTTTGGGTCCAAGTCTACATCAAAAAGCGTCTCTTTATTGTAGTCTTTGCTGAATTTCATCATCTCCTCATGACTCGCAGATAAGGATTTATCTTTTTTCGCAAACATTGAAACGGAAGGAGTCTTGTTTTCGGCGAAGGGATTGAATTTCATATCTAAGCGTATCACCAGGTGATTTCTAGATTCGGATACTTCTTCTGTAGGTCGGCTATGGCTTCATGGTTGTCCGCAAGAGGCGTATCAGAGCAAATAAGGACTCCAAGACCTGCTGGAAGCTCAGAAAGCTCCTCTATATCGGTAAAGGAGCAATTTAACTCAATCAGACCAGTCGGGAGTTCGGGTAATGCTGAAATATTGGTGTCAGAAATATTGAGCCTTCGTAATCCGACGGGCAGTTCAGGACAGGTATCAATTGAAGTGCCTGAACAATTAAGTATATTAAGGTCCTCGGGGAGCTCTGGAAGATTTTCAACGAACTTATCGCTAAGGGTGAGCTCTCGCAATCCTTTTGGGAGTTTAGGTACGAGTGGTATTTTGGTGCTTGAGTAGTGAAGTGCTCTAAGCCCTTCTGGGAGCTCTGGGATGGACTCTAGGTCTGGTATGTTTGAGCACCAAAGTTCTCTAAGGGTTGAAGGAAGCTTAGGAAGTCTAGATACTTTTGTATTGTCACAGTTAAGCGCCTGTAATCCTTCAGGGAGTTCTGGAATCTCTCGGATGGATGACGTTTCGCAATTAAACACGGTGAGATTGCTTGGTAGTTTTGAAATAGTATGGATTGGCGTCCCAGAACAATTCAGCTCTTTAAGACTGTCAGGTAGATCCGACAATGTTTCAAGCGAGGTATTTGAGCAATCCAGTATCGACAAGTTTGGCGGTATCTCAGGAAGCTCGGTCAAACCAGTATAAGAGCAATCAAGCTCAATCAAGCTTGCAGGCAGGTTCGGAATCGATGTGAGTTTTTCGTTACTTGAACAGTCGAATTCTTTGAGAGTATCAGGGAGCTCTGGAAGTTGCTGGATATTCGTACTGAAGCAAAACAAGCTTTCCAATCCTGCTGGTAACCTTGGTAACTCGCTGATCATCACATTAGAGCAAAGCAAGTGTTTGAGCCCTTCGGGAAGTTCGCTTAATTCTTCGATGAAGCTACCTGTGCAGTGCATTAACTGTAGACTGGATGGGAGTTTTGGTAATTTAGCAATAGACGTATCAGCAAAACAAAGTTCAGTAAGGCCTTCAGGAAGTTCTGGAAGGACGCGGAGGCCACGACTATAAGAACACTCGAGTTTTTGGAGTCCGGTTGGGAGTTTTGGGAGGGAGTCGAGTGAACGGTTGTAAGAGCAGTCAAGTATTTGGAGCCCCTCAGGGAGTTCTGGGAGAGATTTTAATAGGGGGTTATTCGAGCAGTGAAGCTCTCGTAACCCAGCGGGTAACCTAGGTAAAGGATCGAAGATCTCATTTTCTTTGCAAATAAGGACTTCAAGACTTGAAGGTAGTTCAGGCAGGTTTCTGATCTTTGAGCTATATGAACAGTAAAAATGTGTTAGTTCACCGCGAGGGTTAATAACATTATCATCCTTTTCTAAGAGAATTTCGATATCTTCATCCTCTAGCCAAGTCGTCAGTGCTTTGAAAAAACGTTGCGTCTCATTATTCATTTTAACACCGAAGAGTTCTGTGATGCCGTATTGGGTATCAAGCGAGCTCAACTCGGTATCTGAAGCTACTACCGTTTTTTGTTTAGGCCTCTCACGTGAGAACATCGATTTTGACGGCGGAGTCTTTTCGTTGTTAATGGCAAACGGATTTAAAAGAAATTTTTCAGACATAGGGCTAGGCAGCGATAAAATCGATCAAGGATTTCGCTAAATGCGCGGGGAGCTGTTTTAAATCGAGATTACCTGTGCCATTTGGAGAGTACGTTGTGTCAACGCTACCTGTCCCCTGGCCAAGGCCCACGCCAAGGATTTTGACATTCGGCGCTTTATTACATGCACGATAAATCTGAGCAATTTTGCCTGCAATGTCTTTATCAGACTCTCCGTCCGTTAAGACAATGATAAGTTTTTTTAGTTCACCTGCGCTAATGATGTCGCTCTTGTCTCTAACGTCATGTAAGATTGCATCAAGAGTATCGATCTCATTATTACCACCACCGGTTAGTGAAGAAAGTCTTTTTGATAATGAAACGCGGCTCTTATAATCGAGCGTCTCGTTGAATTCTTTTAAAACAGTATCTTTGTCTGAGAACTCACGTACCTGGGTTTTTAAATCCATAGAGATCTTTTCTCCCTGTTGATTTAATTCATTCGCTTCGTCTTGAAATTGCACGATTGCCTCTAGAAGCATGACGGTAGCTCGTTGTTGTGCTTTTAGTTTGCCGGGATCTTGCATGCTGCCAGATCCATCAATGACGATAGTGAGCTCAAAATCGGTAAAGATGGGCTTTTCGATAAGCGTGCTAATCTTTTTTTCAAATACAGGCGCTTGGTCAAGCTCCCCTGCCCTGGCTCTGATATAAGCCTCATTCAATCGAGCAGGAATAAGGTCACCATCGGTGCGAATTTGTTTTGTGCGTACTTCTGTTATGCGTTTGCTGATAAATTGTTTGAACAGCTCTACCGTCTCTTGCACTTGCGGCTCAATAGAGCGATAAAGCTTGTCATAAGAATCTTTTTCTTCTTTTGTGACACCTAATAGCTTTTCATACGTCGCATTTTTTTTGCCGGTGATGCTTTCGTTAATCTTCTCGATGGCATCGAGTAAATCATCATGATCAATCTGATCGAGAGATCCTGGCACCTCATCGCCCTCACCAGG
>Ga0209277_10001845_pt1 | contig 10280 bp, 7 predicted proteins | sample JI81AbrownDNA_FD_187503 | JGI IMG/M metagenome (GOLD analysis project Ga0209277, IMG submission 187503) | Wastewater effluent complex algal communities from Wisconsin, to seasonally profile nutrient transformation and Carbon sequestration -... | ecosystem: Engineered > WWTP > Effluent > Algae... | reverse complement strand
CGCAACAGGTGATGACGTGTGATTCACAGCATGAATAACCGTCGAAATTTCAGGGAATTGCGCTATGAATTCTCCGCCAAACCATGCCGTCATACGTTCATCCTCGGGCGTAAGAATCGTACTCGTCACAAACACCACCATAATCTCGCCGGACGCCTTCGCCGTTCGGAGAACGATATTGCGGAGGAAACCCTGATGTTCGCGGGAATTATATGCTTTCGCGCCGAATTCGAGCGCTGCCTCGCGCGTTACCTTGAGCAGGCGACCCGCAATTTCGGGCGCGATATGGCAGATATCGACATCGAGAATTTTATCAAAGCGTCCGGGAATATGCAGTCCGAGCGCAAAATCTTTGTGCAAAAGGTCGCCCGACTCAACGCCGATTTCTTCATCCGTCAGCCAGCGTGAGGCACCGAAGGAGAATTCCATTTTATTCCGATAATGGAAGCTGCGCGGCGAGGCAAGCGTTTCGGTAAGCTCGCCGTAAGGGATTTTCCCCAAACGCTCGAAGCTGTCGGCGACATGCTGACGTTTCCACGTGCGCTGTTCGGTAATTTGTAAATTCTGCCACGAACACCCGCCGCAGACGCCGAAATGGCTGCATACGGGAGTTTCTCTAAGTGGAGAATAATGAAGAATTTCCTTGATTCTTGCTTCAGCATAGCGGGATTTTTTCTTGGTAATTTCGGCGATGATGACGTCACCTGGAACGGCATTTTTCACAAAGTGAACGATATTTTCACGGCGGGCTATTGCTACTCCTTCGAATCCTATCGACTCAATTTCGAGTTCTACAATCTCTCTTGGGCGTTGTTTACGAGACATTTATTTTCCTGTTAATTTCAAATTTTCAGCAAAAATACGGTTAAAAACACTCGGAAAAACGTAAATTTGCCGTGTGTGTAGCAGAAAACAACCCTCCGGATGATATGAACAGCAGCCAATCGATTATATTCCCGCCGCTTCCGGCTTGTTTCCGGCTGCTATTGCCATTGATTATGGCTGTCTATTTTCCGATTTTCGGGCAAAATGTAAGCGCAATTACCGTTGTTCTTCCGTCCGAAAAATCCGCGCAAATTGCCCTCCGAACAGTGAATAATCGTGGTTACGCATCGCTTGCGCAGCTCTCCCGAGCCGCATTTCCGGGCAGCGTTTGTGCTCCATCCCGCAATGAAATCAGCTTCAAAACCGAGCGCCTGCGCTTTGCGCCGTCATCATTTATGGTGCTCCGCGAGAATTCCACCGGCAGCCGCGTCGCGCAGATGAATGTGCCGGCGATTACCTTGGACGGCGAACTCTACGTACCGGCCACTCAATTCTTCCCGACACTTGAAACACTTGGCTTGTATAAAGTTACCATGGCTCCCGGACGCGTCGTTCTGCGGATGTTCGGTCAAGCACCGCCAAGCGCCGAACTCCTCGCGCCGCCGATTGATTCGTCCATTCCCAAGCCCAAAGCCAAGCCGATTCTTTCTGAAAAATCCTCCGCAGCGCCATCCTCGGAGATCGATACGCCGGGCGACGAACATCTCTCAGCCGAGCCGCCGGTGATTGTGCCCGGACGCTATACTTTGCCGCCGGATTTGGTACGTTCGGCCGAACCTCAGGCAGCGAAAATCACGCTCCCGAAATCGAGTGAAACGCAGAAAATCAATGTAGCGGTAGCAGCAGAACCAAAAGCATTACCCAAATCAGTGCAAAAGCCGAAGCCAAGCGCGCCGAAGCAAGAGCGTCACGCAGAAGCCCCCGCCGCGCAACACCCTGAAAATACAGTCTCTCACACACCTGAGAATACGACCGTTGAAGCAGAAAAGCCATCGACAAAAGCAACTAACCATCCATCAGACAATCATAAAGCAGACAATCATAAAGCAGACAATCATAAAGCAGACAATCATAAAGCAGAAGAAAAGCCACGGGCGATACTCGCCGAGGCAGCACCGGTAAATGTTCCTGCGCCTTCACCCGGCAAGCCCTCCGCGGAGGTGCCGGAAACGACGTCCGATGCCTCATCATCTCTTGAGAGCGCCGAAGTGCTGGAAATGGAATCAACTGCTGCTGATATTAGAGTTACCTCTGTCGCTGCATCTCGAAAATCCTCCGAAAAGACGGAGATTTTATTCCGGTCGAATGTGCCGATTCCTACCTTCCAAAAGCCGGAAATTCACGGAAAAGAGATCACGATACGCTTCCCGCAGGTCGCCAATTCGGTGAGTTCATTTGATGAAATTGAGCGTATATTTCCGCTCAGCGAGGTGCGCGCCGAGACGGTGAAGGGCGTGCTGAATCTGCATCTTGCGCTCAAGATCGAACCCAAAAGTTGCGAAGCGCGGCGTGTCGGTGAGCGTGGAATCGCGCTGTCGATCGAGTATCCGCCGTCCGAGATGGGCGACAAGGCGACGACCGAAACCACGAAGAAACGCTGGGATTTAGACGTGATTGTGCTCGATGCCGGACATGGCGGCGAGGATGCAGGCGCGGTGAGTATTAATGGATTCAAAGAAAAAGACGTAACGCTCGCAATTGCCAAGAAAATCAAAAAATTACTCAAAGAACTTCTCCCTAAGACGAAAGTAGTGATGACGCGTCAGGACGACACGTTTATCGAGCTTTACCGGCGGAGTCAGATAGCCAATCAGGCAGGCGGGAAGCTGTTTTTGAGTATCCACTGTAATTCTATGCCATCGAAGCCGCATCCTGCAAATGGTTTTGAATCCTATATCTTACGACCGGGAAGGAACGACGACGCCGTGCGCGTTGCCGACCGTGAAAACGGCGTTATCAAGCTCGAAAAGCGCAAGGACAAGTATCAGGAATTGAGCGAGGAAAAATTGATTGTTGCCACGATGGCGCAGAGCGCATTTGTGAAATTCAGCGAACTCTTCGCCTCGAACATTCAGGAGGAAGTCGGTAAAACGACTGCGCTTCATAATCGGGGCGTCAATCAGGCAGGATTCTACGTTCTCGTAGGGTCGTCAATGCCCAATGTCCTCTTCGAAACTGCCTTTCTTTCCAACACCGACGACGAGAAATTCATCACCTCCGACAAGGGTCAGGAAAAAATCGCCGAGGGCATTGCCAAGGCAATCAAGCGCTACGCATCCGAGTATTCGGCACTCATCCAAAAGAGCAAGTAAAGATTTCCTATTGCCGCGTCAGGAAATATCCGTAGTTTTGCACTACATATATCGCGGGGTGGAGCAATTGGTAGCTCGTCGGGCTCATAACCCGAAGGTTCTAGGTTCAAGTCCTAGCCCCGCAACAACAAAAAACGCAACTTTTAAGTAAAATTAGAAGTTGCGTTTTTTTATGTGTGTCTATACTATTGGCAATTGGCAACGTAATTCATAAGAAAACCTTAGTAGAAGAAACAGCCCTACCAATACTCACCAACCTTATTACCTTACGTGTGGTAGTCGCTGTTGTTAAATGTAAATCGTCAACGTGATAAAGGTAATGAGGTTATAGTCTTTACCTGTCTTTTTCTACTAAGGTTTTACATCCTGACAGATATGCTAATCTAGCAGAGTAGAATTAAATTAGTCCTGATTTTTTGAGCATAGCTGCTATTTTTTCAGCAAGTCTATTTGCTTCTGCGGTAGATTTTTCAAGGTCTCTTGGAAAAATAGTAATACCTATAAACGTTTGCTGGTGGAGAGTAATGATTTCAGATTCGACCAAAAAGTCCCAATATACCGAGTCAAGACCGTTTAGTTTTTCAATGATCGACGCTTTATATTCGGAAACAATTCTATCAGCTAGTCTTATAAACAAAGAGCTGTCCGGCAGCTCTGTAAGTATTATTTCCGAGTATGATTGTGTCATTGTATCGTTCCTGACAACATATTTATAAAAGTGAATTTTACTCCCACCCACCAGCTAAAACAACCAATTCCCCCACTCCTTGCGCCACACGATCCGGCAATTTTTATCACTGCAAATATTGTTTGCGCTATACGCTCAACTTTAGTTTCTGTACAAAATAGGCAGTTAGACGTTGCAAAATCGTAAACACGAAGAGTCCCACCGCACCGCCGGCAAAGAGTCCGCTCGCTACACCGATGAGTAAAGCATACTCTACTGTCCACCAATGAACGAAGTCGTTGAATATCCAGCAACCTGCAGTGCAGCATACCAGACTGCCGATAGTCGCAGCCAACACAACAAACGACTTACAACCCTTTGCAAATGATTTTTTGTAGAGCCCGATAATGATTGAAGTCGATATTATTCCGAAGGATACAAGACCGAAGAGTACGAGAAGCACGAGAACTGTTAGCGCCATACCGGCTCCTATGCAAGCCAAAGCGACAAAAATTACAAACATTAGTATGAAAAATAGTCCCGGTGAAAAGTGGTCATCGTCAGAGCCATCGGTGTTACTAGCATGCTCTATTGAATTATTTTGTGTACTGACTGTATCTTGCTGAATAGTGTTGATTGCTGCACTGTCAGCGACTTGCCCGAATACTACTAAGTATGTCAGTAGGAAGAGTAGAATTATTGCTATGTAGGATGCTTGTTTCATGAGGTGCCTGATTGCTGGTAATATTTCGGCTTGTAAATTTCACTAAAGCGGTCTGTAAACTTAGTTATTCAAAATTGTGTTGCACCAACTAAATAGGGTTTCCGCATCAAAACACCTTTTGACAACTCACTTTCCAGGAAGCCCTGTATGAGCGAAAGAGTACTAGAAATCACGTCCTATAATTCATACAAGCTCCATCGGAGCGACATAGTTGGTGGATTAATCATATTTGTGTCGCGCCTATGGAGCTTTATTTCTTCGAATTATCCCAGATGCCGTATCCAAACGGTTGAAACCGTAAGATTGGTTGTATCTACTGTTGAGAATGGTTGCAACCATTCTCAACCTTCAAACCGTTAAAACGGTGAACGAATTTTCGTCGCGACCGTACCCCATGATTAAAATCATGGGCTATAGTTTGCCTTGTTTCATTGTTTTTGATAGGGGAGGACTTCTGCCCCTTACGATCTCAACATGACTACTTCAAGCGACTTCTTATCTCAGCTAACGTATAATCAATCAACAGCTTGCCGTCGCGGAAGACTTCTTTGAGTTCGCCCTGACGCTCCTCTTCCCATGACACCTGATCATGGAGAATATAAGAGCCATTTTCCCGTTCAATCTTTATCAATCCTTTGGCTGATTTCTTGGTGCCGTCGTCGGTCACGGGGTCTTTGAATATCTCCCTGCCCTCACCGAGAACTTCGCCGTAGGTAGCTTTCATGGCGAAGCCGAAGGTGTCGCGGGTGTTGAATTGATAGGTATAGGAGCCGATTCCAAAAACTATATTCGTCGAACTAAACCCTTTTTTTTTAAGACGTTCGCAGATCTGAACGGCGCGTTCTACCGTGATGCTGTCACCATAGATTGCCCCGATCTGCGGCGCTAATTCTTTATATCCTTTCGCATTCGTATGCCCGCCGAAGGTTTCCCAGAGTAGCTCTATCACTCCCTTGCGTTCAACGTCGCTTTTGCCGTGAGGGTCGCCGCAAATTATATCCACCGGATCGCCGCTGTCCGGACGAATCACGACTTTCCCATCCCGTGCGAGAATTTCATTTTTAAGCGCCGGCAAATACTCAGTGAGAACTTTCCATAAGTCCCATGTATCCGAAACAATGGACACGATTCCTTTGGGGTAAATGTCACACACCAGCCGTCTGAATGTCTCAAGCTCGCCGTCGGTCGTGCCCATGCACATGACGGAGTGTTCGGTCGCTGCTACCGAACCTCCGATAAGTTCCTTATCAGAATCAGCATTATAGTAATTCTCAAGCAAATTGATAGCCGGAATGGTATCCGTACCCGTGAAGCTAAGCAGGTGACCACATGCTGAGGTGAGGCCGGCTTCGATACCGGACATTCCCCGCATCGAGAAATCATGTCCCTGCCATTGAACAAATTCCGGAACAGACGATGTTTCTTGGGCATAGCGGTCTAATACCGTGCGATATTGCTTGGCTATCGTCGCCGAAGTGCATGGCATCCAAATAATTGCCGACAACAGCGTTTCGAAGTAATTGGTCAGCCAGAAAAATTCCGGCTTGGTATTATACATCGTAAACATCGGCACCCGCAGCGGCACCGAAGCGCCCTCGGGAAGTGACTTAATAACCATCGGAATATACCCCAAGTCGTGGAGGTCTGCAATATGCTTCGTACCAACCTGATTCTCGCCTAAGTAATTGTTAATTCTACGGCTATACTCAGCAACAACCTTTTCTTTCGGTTGCTTGAAAAAGTATGTCTCGAAATCCTCAAGAATGTACTTCTTGATAAAATACTGCAGCCCAAAGAGCACCACTTCATCAATATCACTATATCTGCTTTTCCGTGGTGTCCAATTAGAATAAACGAGCGTGGTTCCTGTCGGGTATTGCCGGCGATGATCTACTTTGTAGCCATCTGTTAAGAGGAGAGGATTCATAGGGTTATGTAGTTAAAAGTGAATGATACAAGGCGTAATTTTCATCGTCAAAACAAACAAATGTGACCGTCTCAAGCCGCGATAGTTCCGGGAAATTTCTCACCGAAGCAATCGCTATCCGCGCAGCTTTGTCCTTGGGAAAGCGATAAATCCCAGTACTGATTGATGGGAATGCAATTCCGGTAATTCCATTATTTATAGCAAGTTGCAAACAGCTTGTATAACAGGAAGCGAGGAGGCGTTCGGCTTCTAAGGTATCGTTGTGTTCGTCATTCCACACCGGTCCCACGGTATGAATGATATATGTTGCCGGAAGATTCCCGGCTGAGGTAATGACAGCTTCACCCACCTTGCAGCCGCCCTGCCGATTGCGAATTGCCTCACATTCTTCGAGAATACGCGTTCCGCCTTTGCGGTGAATTGCACCATCGACACCACCGCCGCCGAGCAACCCAGTATTAGCCGCATTCACGATGGCTTCGGATGGAAATTCAGTAATATCGGCTTGTATGGCTTGTATGTTCATGGCTGGAGTGTGATATTAATTCGTTTGTAAAATATCACGTAAGGGTATTTGAATCAATCGATTGCTAGCTTGATTGCGAATAGAATCTGTTGTGAAAATTGTCTCGAAACATGCTTCTACTTCATCAAAACCCCGACTGAAAATCCCGTGACTGACCGCGAGATACAGCTTGCCCGCATTCTTACTTTTCAGCACATTCGCCAGCCCGATAAATGTGCCGCCACCATCGCAAATATCATCGACAATCAGGCAGTCCTTACCGCCAAGATCATCAGCATGCACCGTGAACCCGGCGAGATTGCCCGTGCGCACATCCCGACGCTTGCCGCATTCGACCACTTCGATTCCGCCCAAAAACTCAGATACTTTATAGATTTTCTTCAGCGCACCGGCATCGGGAGAAACGAGCAGAACAGGAGAGGTGATTTTCTTGGTGATTAATTCTATAAATCTATGATTAGGAATGACTTCGCAGTTATTCAACACAGCAGGAGTAACATCCGAATGCGGGTCAAAAACAATCACTTTCCGAAAACCCAGCATATTGATAATATCAGCATAGACCTTCACCGAGAGCGGTTCGCCGGGCACCATCGCACGGTCCTGCCGCGCCGCCGGAAAGTAGGGAATGCATAAGGTAGAAATATCCGCGCCCAACCTACGGAGCGCATCAACAGCCAGGCACAGCAACCCAATATCCTGAAATGAATTGAGCCGGTGCGTAATTGTCACACTCTCCGACCAATCATTCGCAGGATTAATCTTGATGTGAGGTTCGCCACCGGAGAAAACAAATGTCTCGAAAGTAATTTCGTTGCCGGCAATCGGTTTGAAGGAAGGGTCTAAATGAAGTATCATATTGCTCTCAGTTTGTGTAATTTTTACGCAAAACTACGGTTTTTAGGAATGCGCTCCAAATATTTTGTGTAATTTTTACGCAAAATTAATTTCAAAAAGAAATCCATTTTCAACTAATTCATTGTATTTCAATTTGTTGAAGGTAAATAATTTTGCAGGACGTCCGCTTTTTTTATCGCCGAATTCATTTGTTTCTTCGACAATACCAAAACTCAGCATCTTCTTGCGGAAGTTTCGCCGGTCAATTTCCTTCCCTAAAATCGTAGTGTAGAGGTGTTCGAGTTCGGAAAACAAGAACCTCTCCGGCAGTAAATCGAATCCCACCGGCTGATAGGTGAGTTTGCTTTGCAGGCGCTGGTGTGCAGTACGGAGGATATGCGCGTGGTCGAAAGCGAGCTCATCAGGCACGGCGTCAATTGGAAACCATGCGGCATCTTCTGCATCGGTATCTGCTTTTAATTCAAGGGTAGTAGAATTCACCAATGCAAAATAGGCGACCGATATCACCCTTCCCCGCGGGTCACGGTCAAGCGCATCGCCAAAGGTGTAGAGCTGTTCGAGGTAATTGACTCTAATTCCTGCTTCTTCATAGAGTTCCCGGTGAACAGCATCAACGAGTGATTCGTCATCTTTGACGAATCCACCGACTAATGCCCACTTGTTTTTCAGAAGGCCATACTTTTGCTTGATGAGGAGCACATGCAGCTTGCCGGCAGTATAGCCGAAGACGATAGCATCGACCGCAACGTGAATGTTTTGATTGAGTTCCATAATTTATATCAATACAGTATTCATACATAATGACCCGTAAAATTGAGAATATCCCACCCAAAAATCAAGGTTCACTGACATATTTTATAGTTTGGTCTATTCCATCGTAGGGGCGAATTGCATTCGCCCGACCCTAGCACGACCAGGGCGAATGCAATTCGCCCCTACGGCCATAAAATATGTTCCACAAAAATTGCTGAAGAACTAAAAATCAACAAAGCCCTTGACTGCAAGAGAAGGGCTTTGGTAGTTTTAATCATGACATGAGTGATAATCGCTGTAGTATTACTCCACCTTACCATCCGGCTGATCTCCGCTCAGCAGCTTTTTCAATTCCTCTGACAGATGCTCTTCGACGTCTTTGGGAATACCGTCCGGCGTGAGGTCGGTGGCTTCTTTGCGGGATTGTAATTCTGAATAAACGCTCTTGATTTGCGTGCGAATTTGTGTGAATTCTCTCACTAAGAATTGCTCAAACGCCATTAATTGAACGAGTTGCATGTCGAGTTCTTTTTCGGTCAGATCTTCCGGCGGCGAGGCAAATACCGTTTTATTCTTGATGGTATCGACCAAAATACTGACATTCGGCTTGCGAAAGTCACGGAGATCGATATTATTAACGAGCATCAGTTCCTCGTCCGGCTGCAAAACATTGAGCATTTTCAGGAGCTGATGGAGCTGTTCTTTGTTGATGATGTATTCTGTCATACGTTTGTAAGATTATGGAGTAGTTGTAGTTTGCATAAGTTGTTCGATTTCCTCCGCTTTCCGCGGGAGCTTGCCTGAGAGATTCACGGGATCAGCGTCGGTAATTAAAATATCATCCTCGATACGCACGCCCGTATTCCACCATTTTTTCGCGCATGGACTGCCCGCAGGAATGTAAATGCCCGGTTCGACGGTAATTACGGAGTTCACCTTCAGATTGCCGCCCGAACCCGCATCATGCACGTCAAGCCCTAAATAATGACTCGTGCCATGATTGAAATACCACTTCGCTTCCTCCGGCTTTTTGATGATTTCAAGTTCCATAAGTCGCTTCTGTACCACCGCCATAGCGCGATTGTGGGGTTCTCTGAATCCATTCCCCGCCCGACAGGCAACAATCCCCGAATCCTGCGCCTCGAGCACGATATTGTAAATTTTCCGCTGTTCATCGGTGTATTTCCCGCTGACCGGAAAAGTGCGCGTGATATCGGCGGTGTAATTTTGATATTCCGCTCCGCAGTCGGCGAGCACTAAATCTTTGTTGTCCGTGGTTTTACGATTGGACACATAGTGAAGAATACACGCATTATACTCCGAACCCACTATCGACGGATAGCCCACATCTTCGGCGCCGAGACGCTTGAAGGTATATTCCATCACGGCTTCGATTTCGTATTCGGTCATGCCGGGTTTGGCGGCTTTCATGCTTGCAAGGTGACCTTCGATGCTGATGTCAATCGCTTTCTGCATCATACGGAGTTCGTCGGGATCCTTGATTTCCCGCATTTTACTCAGAAGTGAATACGGCGATTTGATATACAGATCGGGATATTTATCCTGTAGTGATTTCCGCGCATCTGCATCAATATACACGTTCTTACGGCTGATCGGATTCTTCACGTTCGGTGTGGGGAAGGTCGGCACATAGAGCGTATCGCGCCCTTTGAGCGCGCTTGCAAGCA
>Ga0209277_10001842_pt1 | contig 10286 bp, 13 predicted proteins | sample JI81AbrownDNA_FD_187503 | JGI IMG/M metagenome (GOLD analysis project Ga0209277, IMG submission 187503) | Wastewater effluent complex algal communities from Wisconsin, to seasonally profile nutrient transformation and Carbon sequestration -... | ecosystem: Engineered > WWTP > Effluent > Algae... | reverse complement strand
ATCCTCCTTGTCGGGCTGGTGTTTATAACCCAAATCAGCTGCAAGAGCATGTAGCTCTTTGTTTTCTAATTTACCACTGTTGTCCTTGTCATAGTGTTTGAACGCAGCTTCTGCATCACCTTTGAATTTATTTTCAACGTGTGTCCAAATTTCTTTCCCGACTGACCCGCCAAAGCAAGTTGACTCAAATTCCTTATACGTGAGCTTGTCATCGCCTCCGCCGAATTTTTCTTTCACTCGATCAACAAACCTATCATCCTCCTTGTCGGGCTGGTGTTTATAACCCAAATCAGCTGCAAGAGCATGTAGCTCTTTGTTTTCTAATTTACCACTGTTGTCCTTGTCATAGTGTTTGAACGCAGCTTCTGCATCACCTTTGAATGATGTTTTGAGATGTTGCCAAATTTCTGTCCCGACTGACCGTGCACTTTCTTGTTGTAAGTTTCTGCCGTGAATTTCGGATGAGCCTTGTTCATACGCATCTTGAAAATCAAGGATTTGAATGAAATTATTAAACGTGAGACCTTCGTTCTGAGCATCTTGGCTAGCATAAACTTCTCCTGGGGTTGTGAGTGTAACCAAGGCCAGAACTGATGCTAAAATGGATGTCAACATGATTTACTAAATTGTTTCTAGAATATTATGACTCGAGACCGAGACAAGTCAATGGAAGATGAGGTCGTAAAGAATTTTTGAATCGGTACTTTTATTAAATTTCTTCCCTTATATTTCTTTTCCAAATTTGTGAGGCATCGCATTATGGACTGCAAATTCTGTCCATGCTAAAATAGGCTTTGTCATATAAAGCCTGGTCGAGTGAAGACCTTTTGTTGAACTATCAGTTATCTATGATACGTCTTGATATTGACAAAGATATTTTTATTCTCTCGCATTTTGGCAAGGCTTATGAAAGATAAGCGCGGCGAGCAAAGGTACAGGAGAGGCAGATGGAAGATGGAAGTGGTACATTTGAGCAATTCAGTTTGCATACATTCTACCTAACTCTATTAGTGAGACCAAGGAATTTGGCAAATCATTCCTTCGCTTTATATTTGTGTAAAGGCATGAATGCTCTCTAACACGCTAACTACATAAAGTTATACCCAAAGGATGATGGTATGTGACATGTAATTAAAATTAATTTTTATGTGTTTTGCGGTGCTTTGCATCATGATATTAGCAGAAGCCAATTACATATATGTTGTTTTCAATTATCAATGGAAACATGCAAAAGAAAAGAATATAATAATGGATCAAGAAAAGAATGTAATAGTGGATCATGCATATGTTCAAGTCAGAAATGGGATGACAATATGTAAGAGGTCTCGCCTCTCAAAATGTGGCTCGCGTCTTTATTTCATGATCTTTTATCGGGGTTAATTCTCAAAAGCCCATCATGAATAAAAATATATGAGAAAAAGCCCCATATAATTAAAAAAATACTTTTTCGCCAGATATAGTATAGCCACCGGATAGTCACAAATATAACTTAGAAAACCGCCCCATATGTCACAACGTGAGCCGTGTTTGTACCAAGCTTCGCGCTCACATAAACACGCACAAAATCAGTTGAATATTGCCCCATGTGGAAGTAAGCAAGACACACAGAAAAAATGCTGTTAAGAACAAAATTTAGTCATGTAGAAAAGTTTAACCAATTGTCTTTATTTCATTAATGCAAGTTTAATTTATTAGCAAGCATCTTCTTTCTATTAATTAAAGCAATGATGTCACATTGGATATCATGCTTTAATAGCTCATTTGTTTCCCTGTTCAGTGCAGCACTTAGCTGCTGGATATGCAGGCCAACATGTTCCCATTGACTGTATTTTCTCTCGCCATAGGTTGTCCTTCATTTTTTTGTCCTTGCAATCCACTTGCATGTCATCCAGCAGATCAATTACTTCACTCTTGTCGCCTTTACATTTTGTTGTCAATGTACTGCTTGCTGAGGATATTCTTGAGGGTGGTCTTCCTGTGCTATCAATGTGTGCTTCTTCAGGCAAATCCACAGCCACAGTAGAATTGAGGTTGGGCTTGGCCTTCAGATCCTTCCTAAGGTAGTAGATGTCATGTTGGCCATGACAGAACTCAAATAAATTGGACATAGTGCAGGCGCTTGAATTGACTTGATCCTGCCATGTTCAATCACCACTTCATCCCAAGTCAGATCATCAAAGAGCTTGGTGGCTTCCATCTTAATTTGGTGCTATTTTTTGACTTGTTAGGTTGATATTGGAATGTTATGATCAATTTTTTTCATGGGCAGCTGTGTATAATATGATTAGTAATCAGAAAAGCTGTGGCTCTTCTTGTTTGCCATTGATGCTGTGCCTCTACCAAAAAAAATCATGGTAGTTTTTGGTAACTGCTGAAAATGCCAAAAATGCACAGATTTTACCCAATTTGTCCCCTTTTTAGCCCTGTTAAGAATGGCCCTAAGAAGGTAAACAATTTGTGACTAAATTGTGATCAAATAGTTCTGCATCCTGCTGAGAGTACATACTTCAATTATTTAACACTTGGGAGACAATATTACTGCAAAAGCACGGACTAACTAGTTTTAGGGCTGTTCTGGTCAGGGGTAAAATTTGGCTACCGGGGAGTGGCGCGCGACGAGACTTAAAAATCCATTCTTATCGACAATTTGTCGTTGAAGGTGTGGTTGCGGCATAAAATACGCTTTACGTAGTGCACCAATGAACTGTTTTTTTGTGCGTTTCACGTAGTTTGCTGACATAAAATTAGCATTAAAGTTAAAAATATGTCTTTGAAATCTAGATTTCAAATGAATATATTTGCTAGATGATTCGGAAGCAGGAGCTTAATCAAAAAGTTTCCCAAAAAGCCTCTGTCATTTTGATAAGTACAAAATGATTCACAGGAGGATTGACTGTGCCAACTAACTACGCATATGATTTTTGCTTGTAATGTCCTTAAATTGTATATAACTAATGTGACCCAAACTCTTTGCAAAAGCTCAAGACTGTTAGTATATTTTTACTTTCTTATGACACATACTAACACCAAAGCAGGAGCTTAATGAAAAAGTTTGTAAAAAAGCCTCTGCCTGGTTGATAAGTACAAAATGATTCACAGGAAGATTGACTGTGCGACTCTCAAAATTTGTTACTTTTTGAAAATGTTGGAGTTTTATGTAGTTTTCAGGAACCAAAATGGTTAGAGCAAGTTCACGAAACCAGATTATCGGCAATCGGCAATCAGCAATAGCATTTAAAAGCTAAAAAAGATTCTACTTTGAAAGTCATATTTGTACTGTGACCATTTAGAAAGGTGCATAGCAAGTCATCCTCTATTTGTTGCTATATCTACTCTTGACTCTAATCACTTACATTTTATTCCTAGGATTATTTGAAAGGCGGGAGGACGGAAGCTTTTTTCAAAGTTAATTCAGAATTCTGATCTGTTGCCGAATTAGCCCGTTCAACCTCATTATTCAGCATGTGAAATTAGCACATAGGCTGCGGATTTGTGGCATTTACGAATGAGTAGCTGTTTGGAAGCATGCTTGTGGTTCGCATGAACCTTCTACGATTTAATGAGTCTGTGTTGTACATCAGAAATTTCATGAGATAAAACAAATTCACCTCTCAACTTACATTACACTGTTACAAAGTGTACCTGCTCTAATAAAATGCCCTCTCCATTAGTATGCACTCTCCATTAATGCGCCCTTTTGTCAGATGGCTTTGTGTGTGAACGCCCTTCCCAATTGAATGCGGTAGTTTTTATTTTTGCTCATTGTTTTTCCATGACAAGTAAGAGGAAGTCGTATTCTCTTGAAGATAAGAAATGGGTGATTGAGTGGATAATCTCAGAAGGTGATGGGATACCAACTCATGCCTCAAAACAGTTCAAGCTTCCTCCTGGTACAGTTTGCTCCTGGTGGAATTCAAGAGAAGGAGTATTGAATGCTAGTGCCTCTGATCTGGATCGTGGAATATTAATTGGTTCTGGAAGAAAGGGAATGATACTTGACTATGATGACGAGCTCATTGAGGCAATTTTGTATTTGCATGATGCCAAAGAATCGGTGACTTGACAAACAGTGAAAGACATTGCAATGGGCATATCTGAGAGAGAGAATATTGAGGATTTCAAAGCTTCTGATGGATGGCTAACCAAATTTATGGAGCATAATAAGTTTTCGCTGAATTTTAACTAATCGAAGGAGAAGAGGAAGACCCGTTCTTGCTCGAGGAAGGCTTACAGGAAACAATTGCGCTTGAGGATTAATTGTTGAAAATTATAACGCCCTCTCTAATAAAACGCTCCCTCCAATTAAACGCTCTTGAAATTCACGGCGTTGTAGTACAATGCCGGCGTTTTATATGAGTGGGTACATTAAATTGATTTTAAAGGGAAGTCCCTACGGGGTTCTCATGGCATAATTCTCAAGTATGTTTGTACTGGAAAGCCACTTTCATAGTGCATAGTAGTAAACACCACTCCATCATTTGCCTCAGTGCGCATAGAACGACCACCATAATTGTTCTGGAAACCATTTAGCAGCTTGCAGGCGTCACTCATGTTGTTAGGGAATGCGTCTTTCTTCTTAAGCATGTCATTTTCCAGATCTTCGACCACTCTGCCATATTCTGTCGGTTGACCATGTACATAAACAGTATGGAAAAGAATCTTCTACCGCCCTTTCCATTGCCTGCTTCAACTGCTCAGTTGTCAGATCTGTCACACCTTCTTTTTTTAATACAGCCCTCGCCCCTTGTTCGGATTGCCCAATCTTGAGACCCAATTGCTCACATACCTGATGCATTGTGGTGAATTGATCCCTGAAGCTCTGTAGCGATTGCCCCTTTTCTTGTCTCATCCAAAACAGTTGATTGTAGACATGACTTGATTATGGATAGTGTGTATATCCTCACTACCAATGGAGTACATGAACTGCTTTATGACCTGTAGCAATTTCAGCGTGTCCCTGGTACGTTTAATGTCTGCATAGTTGTCGTGTGCCTTCACCTTGTCCTTCATATTGGCATCACACAGTGACATCACGACTACATACAATGAGCGCATGTTCTGTTTCAGCATGTCTTCATTCTTGATCATTGCCGTTGCACGTAGGTCCCATAGCTTATCCTGGTGTGGTGTAGGGTTGTCCGGCAGGATTGGTTCTTCTGGTAGGATCAGTTCCTCAGCTTCTAGACACATTTCCAGATTGGCTCCATTCTTGTAGGTAGCGCATGCGTATACTCTCAATCTGTCCAGTGCCTCTAGGTACAGATCAGGACCATCTCTAGCAACAGTAAAGCACACTCCTTTAAGTAGGTCTGGCACTCTGTCCTGTTTGTTGTTATTAGTCATGTTTCCTTGTGTGACTTTCTTCTTGCTGAATCCTTCACCATGTGCTCCACTGGATGACTCTTCCTTAGTTGTAACCTGATCTACCATGGTAGATGAGGTGTATAATTTAACAATTATGTTGAACGCACAGATAAAGTTGTATTAACGCATGCTAATAATTGTTAAATTATGAGCTAGCCCGATTTCCTTAACTTTGTCATATTTTTCTCCTTTCGCGCATTTTTTCCTTTTTCTTTTGTCCCTGTTTTCTTCTCGACCATTCGTTCCACCACCTTCTTTGTTGCCACGTCTTTTCATGTTTTTGTTTTCCCCAACAATAAATCTGACAAGATCAATGTTGTGCTCCTTCCCTCCCGCTCTTGGTGCGGAGGATATTAATAACCAAACTCCGGTGCAATTTGCAGAGCAGCATGACGCACCATTTGCGTTTGTGGATCTACTGCACCGCTTCGTCAATTTGAGTTCCCAAGAAGAATGCATTGATAAATTCTCTGGAATTGATGTTGTTACCTCTTACAGTGATAACAAAACCAGAAGCATGCCAGAAAGAACTCCAGACATCAATGTTTTGCCGTCTCCTAATTCATTAAAGCATGATCTATCAGGGCTGGGTCGCGTGATTGATCAAGTGCATGATCATTCAAGACTGAGTCTTCTCGCACGTGGAGCATAGTTAAGATGCGCATCCCGTAATTGTCCTGTTTCTTGGGTTTATGTGTTCGATTTCCCAATGATAAAAATGCCAGTGTTTCAATTCCTGATTTTTGCATTCTTTGAATTGCATAAACTGAAATTAGAATTAGACGAAGATCATTGATCCTTTATCAATTAGTGCTAGGTTGGAGTTATTTTCACAGATTTATGAACAACACTATAGATGTTTAGTGAATGATCAACATTGGGCAAAAGTCAAAAATCAGAGACAAGACTCTTTTTTGGTAAGGGTTCTTGACAAAAAATCTAGTCAATTTTGTCATATGCAAGATTATACCAAAAATTGCTTTGAGTAACATAATTGTAGCAGACTTTTACTTGACACTGGTGCTATCAGGAAAAGTATGTTGCTCAGCATCAATATTTCTTCCAATAGTCAACTACAGATCCTTGTTAAAAGTTCCATTTAATAGTTAACGTTAAAATCTGCTTATTGATCCTTGATATTATCCCTTTCTAATGTGTGTTGTTAATTAGTCATACTCCTGCTTAGATCAAATTGTTAAGGCTTGTTGCCAATCACTCAATAAGTGGCAATGCTGTTGCTGCAATTTTACTGCACTTGGCATTGTTCCAGCTGCAATTTTTTTGTTCCATGTACCCTGTAGAAAACTCTGTACCATCGAAACTCAATGAGAATTCTTTTTTAATTTTCTCAAATGACCCAACAAACTCCTGCTATTAGAACAATTATATATGACAACATTATTGTTGATTTGATAGGTCCATAATCATATTTGGTAATGAAGTGAATTTTGAACAATAAAGTGATATGTCCTGTAATCAGCTACCATCACCTCTGTTGGACAATACTTCATAGAGCCTACTCCCGTTTTTTTCAGGTCAATGATAATTGTTGTAAACACAGAATTAACCTAGCCATGAACTAAAGTTAACTTATGCTCTAATAAAATTAGAAATTATGGTTTATGTGTGTTAGCTTTCACAATCCATGTGTCATTGCGATTTTACATTTTTAAAGAAAATTTGAATCTTTGCTTGATTAGTCCTGTCAAGATATGATTTGAAGTTTAAACTTTTGAATTCTGTTAGTGAGTCCGTTACCGTACAAATACTTAAAGCTTAATATTGCGTTAACCCTGGTTTTAATAATTTTACATTTAGTCTTAAATTCAGCCCGCATTTGTCAAATTGTCGAAAGATACTTTTTTGTCATTCGCCACCTCAGTGTTCTCCATTCCTGTCTCACAATTTTCTGTATAATTTGTGGACACGGTCTCGTTAATATTTTCTCCTTTACCTCTGGTACTAGAATTATACTCAATACCTTTTAACACCCTTCCTGTTGATAGAATTCTAGTTTCTGCTTCCGTTTTGTATTCTTCCTTTGTCCAAATCAATTTTTCTGAGTGTCTGCTAAATGTCTCACTTGTTACGTTCTTTGTGAATATGTCACTGTCGTTTTCACTGCTTCGAACAAATTCTACCATAATTGTTCCATTTTTAATATATTGGCGAATAAAATGATAACGGATATCAACGTGTTTTGTACGATCACTGCTATTCTGATTTTCTGCTAAGAATATTGCTCCAATGTTGTCAACATTCACACGAATAGGCAATTCGACTTCAATCTTCATATGCCTCAATAAATACACTATGAATAATAGCTCCTTTACCACCTCACTGCATGCTACATATTCCACTTCTGTTGTGGATAATGTAACACCTTTCTGTCCACGTGATCGTCAACCAATTGGTACACTCATAAAATAAATGACATAACCTGTAACACTTATACGTGTTTCTTTGTCACCTGCGAAATCTGCATCTGAATATGCCTTGATTTTCCATTTGTTGTCTGTATCTTCTGGTTGTAGTTGCAAGCCTTTATCTTTTGTTTCGATTGCATATTTTATGACTCTGCATAGTTCCTTCATATGCCCTTCTGTGGCCTTATCCATTACCTTTGATAATTCACGAGTACTATTTGATAAATCTGGTCATGTGTGCTTCACTAAAAACAACAACATACCTACTCCACTTCTGTACAATTTTTGATCATGATCCGAGATGTATATTGCCTCAGGAATATTGCGTACTACATGAAATCCTGGTGTGCTTGGCGTTTCTGTCGCTCGTTGTCCTTTTAACATATTGCCGAATTTCTTTTCTAAGTTTTTATATAGATCTGACTGAACAATCCATCCGCACGAATAATTTTCTGCTACATTGATCTCACAGCCTAAGTACTCCGTTGCTATTGGACTGACCGTCACACTAAAGACTTCTTTTATTTTTTTCGTCGCATTGTCAATTGCCTTTTTACTCCCAACAATTAAATTGTCATCCACATACATTACAATAATACATATCCCTTCTCCATCAATTCTATACATTAGACATGGATCTGATTCACATGGATTTTATCCCAATGTAATCAGCACGTCACTTAGACATTTAAACCATTGCCTCGCGGCTTGTACTAATCCATACATTGCCATTTTTAATACTAACACTTTTTCGTTTCCTGGATCTGCATATACTTCTTTATAACCCGTCGGAAATTCCATATAAATTTCTTCTTCCAATTTTCCATATAGAAATGCTGTTTCGACGTCTAGTAATACCGTGTGTAAATTGTATATTAATCGTAGTACCATAATGACCCTAAAAGTGATGTCATTTCCCACTGGTGCATAATTGTCGCTAAAATCCACTCCCGGTATTTGATTATATCCCAGACATACCAATCTGGCTCTAAATCTGCCATCATGATTTTCTTTAAATACCCATTTTGACCCAATCAATCTTCTCCGTTCCAGAATCGAGCCCTTTTCTACGACATCCCATACTCCTCGTTGAATCATATCTTTAAATTCTTTGCGTATTGCCACTCTCCAGTTCTGTCTTCTTTCTTTGTTTTGGTCATACCAAGCTTCTTGAAAGTTTCTGGGTTCGTCGTTTTGCCCTGTATTTGTCACTGCTGACATCAGTGCACAATCACTATAGAAATTTTCAAAATTTTCTTCTACTAGTTGTATAGCGTTCCTTGTTTGTTGTCGTGTACGACCAGGCATTATCTCTTGTCCTATGTCGATACTACGTACTTCATGTCTTAATTCCTTTCTGGATTCTATTGGTGGACCTATAGCCGTGGTTGATGTTGGCATAATTGCCTCTATTTCCTCATCTGTGTCGGATTTATTTGTACTAGTTTCTTCATCTGAATCAGTTGTTGTTGTGTCGTCATCGTCTACTTCTTCGTAACCCTTGATGTCTTGATATACATTTGAAATGACTGATGGCTAAACATTTTTTTCATTACCGTATTTTCTTTGCAACCATTTTACGTCCCAAGATAGTATAATTTTATTCGTATCTGGATTTATAAACCTGTACACATTGCCCGCGTGTTTATCTGCATAACCGATGAATATAGCCTTCTTTCCTCTATCACTGAGTTTGTTTGTCATATTTAACACTTTTACTATTGCCAAATTTCCAAATACTTGTAGATGTTGCGCATATGGTGCGTCACTACCATAGAATAAATAATGTGGTGTGCGCGACGTTCCCTTCCTAATCGTAATATTTTCCAAATGTGTCACTGTATTGGCGGCTTCTGTCCAGAATGAATGTCATCTTTTCTCGTCAAATCCTGCACCGTTGATAATAGCCCTTGTTTTTCCCAACATCGTTGCAAATGCCCTTTCAACTACTCCATTTTGTTGTGGCGTTCCAGGTGCTGTATATTCAAATATTATACCTAAATCTTTTTCAATACATAGGTCTTCAAGCACTCGATTTTCTCCTGCATTGTCACATCTAATGTGTTCTATTTTTATACCGTACGTATGAGGTAATTACTTAAGAAACGGGACAAAACTTTCCTTTACTTCTGATTTCTGTTTGAGAAACATGCTGAACTTCATGTGTGTTGCCTCATCTACTGCCAAAAACCAATACTTTGATCCTCCGGCGCTAACGTACTTGGATGATGTTAGGTCGATGTACATACGATATCCCGGTTTTGTCGATTTTTCTTTTGGTCCCATTGGCACGTTTTTTCTGTCTCATTTTCCTGATCGCGCAATTTTCACAATTTTCCATTTTCCCTTTGATTTTTAATTTCATGTAATTTCCCGTCAATTTTGGTACTTCTTCTTCCAGATGCCCCAATTTTTCGTTTAATTCGTTTATGTTGATTTTTGCACCGATTTCTGTGCTAATGTTTCCTTTTTCTCGTTTTTCAATATTTTTAATTT
>Ga0209277_10001837_pt1 | contig 10297 bp, 6 predicted proteins | sample JI81AbrownDNA_FD_187503 | JGI IMG/M metagenome (GOLD analysis project Ga0209277, IMG submission 187503) | Wastewater effluent complex algal communities from Wisconsin, to seasonally profile nutrient transformation and Carbon sequestration -... | ecosystem: Engineered > WWTP > Effluent > Algae... | reverse complement strand
ACCACGACCCACAGCTGATGCTGGCCGCCGACCGCCTGCTCGACATCGGCCCCGGCCCCGGCGAGCGCGGCGGCGAGATCGTCGCCTACGGCCCGCCGGTGCAGATCGCCAACGATCCCGGCTCGCTCACCGGCGCCTATCTTTCCGGCAAGAAGCGCGTCGACACGCGGCGTCTGCCGCGCGCGGTGGCGGCCGACCTGCCGCGACTCACCTTGAAAGGCGCGCGCCAGCACAACCTGCAGGGCGTCGATCTGGCCATTCCGCTGCAGCGGCTGGTCGGCATTACCGGCGTGTCCGGCTCGGGCAAATCCACGCTGATCCAGGACGTGCTTTTTCCGGCGCTGGCCAAGCATTTCGGCCAGCCTGCCGAAACCCCCGGCGCCTTCGACAGCCTGGCCGGGCTGGACGCCATCAAGGGCGTGGTGTCGGTGGATCAGTCGCCCATCGGCAAGAGCGCCCGCTCCAATCCGGTGAGTTACGTGGGCGCGTGGGACGCCATCCGCAAGCTCTTCGCCAATCTTCAGGAGTCGAAGGACCGCGGCTACACGCCCGGCACCTTCAGCTTCAACTCCGGCACCGGGCGTTGCCCCACCTGCACCGGCTCGGGTTTCGAGCACGTGGAAATGCAGTTTCTCTCCGACGTGTATCTGCGCTGCCCCGATTGCGACGGCAAGCGCTACCGGCCGGAAATCCTCGCCCTGTCGTGGCAGGGCAAGGGCGTGGCCGACGTGCTGGAGATGACCGTCTCCGAAGCGCTGGTCTTTTTTGCCGACCAGAAGGCCGTGCAGGCCGCCCTCGCGCCGCTGGCCGACGTGGGCCTCGAATACCTGCGCCTCGGCCAGCCGGTGCCCACGCTTTCCGGCGGCGAAGCCCAGCGTCTCAAGCTGGCCGGCCATCTGGCCGAAGCGGCACAGCTGGCCGCCAAAAAATCGAAGAAGGGCGCCACCGGCATTGAACCCGGCCTGCTCTTCCTGTTCGACGAACCCACCACCGGCCTTCACTTCGAGGACGTGGCCACGCTGCTGTCGGCCTTCGAAAAGCTGCTTGATGCCGGCCACTCGCTGGTCGTCATCGAGCACAACCTGGACGTGATCGCCGCGGCCGACTGGCTCGTGGACCTCGGCCCCGAAGGCGGCAGCGGCGGCGGGCGGGTGGTGGCCGAGGGAACCCCGGCCCGGCTGATCGCCACGCCGGCGTCCCACACCGGCCGGGCGCTGGCCGACTACGCCGCCCAGCTCGCCGCGCTGCAGGCCACGCCGGTGGTGGCCGAGCCGGCGGTGCGTTACCGCGCCGTAGTCGAAAAAGCCATCACCATTCGCCACGCCCGCCACCACAACCTCAAGAACATCAGCCTGTCGATTCCGCGTGACAAATTCACCGTGATCACCGGCCTGTCGGGTTCGGGCAAATCCACGCTGGCCTTCGACATCGTGTTCGGCGAAGGCCAGCGGCGCTATCTCGAATCGCTCAACGCCTACGCCCGCCAGTTCGCCCAGCCCTCGGCCCGGCCGGACGTGGACGCCATCTTCGGCATTCCGCCCACGGTGGCCATCGAGCAGCGCGTGAGCCGCGGCGGGCGCAAGAGCACCGTCGGCACGCTCACCGAGATCCAGCCCTTCCTGCGCTTGATGTACGTGAAGCTCGGCACCCAGTTCTGCCCGGATTGCGATGTGCCGGTGACGCCGCAAAGCTTCGAGGCCATCGTCGCCCACATCATGCGCGATTGCGCCGGCCAGTCGGTCGAGCTGCTCGCCCCGCTGATCATCAACCGCAAGGGCCTCTACACCGACCTCGCCAAATGGGCGCGGGGCAAGGGCTTCGAGCAGCTTCGCGTGGATGGCGAATACCTGCCTACCCAGAAGTGGCCGCGCCTCGACCGCTACAAGGAACACAGCATCGAACTGCCGGTGGGCGTGGTGAAGGTCGGGCCGGACACCGAGGCGCTGCTGCGCGAATACGTGGAGACGGCGCTGGGCCACGGCAAGGGCGTGCTCAAGGTGCTCACCACCGCCCAGCCCGATGCGCCGCTCATCACCCTGTCCACGCTGCGTGCCTGCCCGGATTGCGGCACCAGCTTCCCCGAGCCCGACCCGCGGCTGTTCTCGTATAACGCCAAGCACGGCTGGTGCCCGGATTGCTACGGCACCGGCCTCAAGATTAGCGGCAAGGTCGACAATCCCGATGATCTCGACCTGGGCGAACTTGACGCCGAAACCTTTGATGCCTGCCCGAGCTGCAACGGCGCGCGCCTCAACCCGGTGGCCCGCGCGGTGCGCTTCCGCGACCTGGGCCTCCACGAACTGGCCTCGCTGCCGGTGGGCAAGGTGGCGGGTTTCTTCGCAGGCCTGGCGCTTGAACACCGCGAAGCCGAGATCGGCCGCGATCTGATCGCCGAAATCCGCGGTCGGCTCGATTTTCTGCAGCAGGTCGGCCTCGCCTACCTGGCGCTGGATCGCGCCGCGCCCACGCTGTCCGGCGGCGAAGCCCAGCGAATCCGGCTGGCGGCCCAGCTCGGGTCCAACCTCACCGGCGTCTGCTACATCCTCGACGAGCCCACCATCGGCCTGCACCCGCGGGACAACCGCCTGCTGCTCGACACCCTCGAAGCCCTTCGCGCCCGCGGCAACACCTTGCTGGTGGTCGAGCACGACGAAGACACCATCCGCCGAGCCGATCACGTGATCGACATCGGCCCCGGCGCCGGCGTGCGGGGCGGGCGGATCGTGGCCGAAGGCCTGCTGGCGGATCTGATGGCCGCGCCGGAATCCGCCACCGGGCGCTGCCTGGCCCATCCGCTGTTCCACCCGCTGGCCCCGCGGCGGCCCGTGCCGGCCGATCATCCGGCGCTCATCGTCAATGGCGCCACGCTGCACAACCTCAAGAACGTGACCGGCCGCGTGCCCCTGGCGCGGCTGACGGTGGTGACCGGCGTGTCCGGCTCGGGCAAATCCACCTTCGCCCGCGACGTGCTGCACGCCAGCCTGGTGGCTGCCGGGCCGGTGGGCTGTGCGTCGCTGGTGGGGGCCGAGCAGATCGGGCGCGTGCTTGAAGTCGATCAGACCCCCATCGGCAAGACGCCGCGCAGCTGCCCGGCCACCTACATCGGTTTCTGGGACACCATCCGCAAGCTCTTTGCCGAAACCAACGAAGCCCGGCTGCGTGGCTGGACGGCCTCGCGCTTCTCGTTCAACACCGGCGCCGGACGCTGCCCGGTGTGCGAAGGCCAGGGCCGCATCACCATCGAGATGAACTTCCTGCCCGACGTGAAGCTGCCCTGCGAGGCCTGCGGCGGCGCCCGCTTCAACCCCGAGACGCTGACCGTGCAATGGAAGGGCAAGAGCGTCGCCGAGGTGCTCGGCATGGCGGTGGAGGACGCGGTGGAGTTTTTCGCGGCCCATCCGTCCATCGCCCATCCGCTCAAGCTCCTGCAGGACGTGGGCCTCGGCTACCTCACCCTCGGCCAGCCCAGCCCGACACTGTCGGGCGGCGAGGCCCAGCGCATCAAGCTGGTGTCGGAACTCGCCAAGGTGCGTGGCCGGGCCGGCGAATCGGCCGCCGGCCCCGGCCGCCCGCTGCCGCCCGAAAAGCACACGCTCTACGTGCTGGACGAGCCGACCGTGGGCCTGCACATGGCCGACGTGGAAAAGCTGATCCACGTTCTCCACCGCCTCGCCGACGCGGGTCATACTGTCATGGTCATCGAGCACGATCTGGACTTGATGGCCGAGGCCGACTGGATCATTGATCTGGGCCCCGAAGGCGGCGACGGCGGTGGCGAGATTGTTGCCGAAGGCCCACCGGAGGCCATCGTGGACGTGGGCCGCTCACACACGGGCCAGATCCTCGGGGTATTCATGGCAAGTCGCTGCGCACCCGCCGAAATCAGGAGAGCAACACCATGAACCCGAAGATCACCCTGGCGGCAGCCGTCGCGCTGCTGGCGCTTGCCGGCAAAGCCGCTGCCGGCGATCCGTCCGCCTGCGCGACGCTTGCCGACAACACCGAACGCCTGGCCTGCTACGACGAAGCCGTCGGCCGCGCCCACACCGAGGCGCCGGCCCCGGTGGTGGTTGCAACCACCCCCTTCTCGGCCCGTTGGGAGCTCGATGCCGAGGACAAGAAAGGCAGCTTCCTGATTCGCCCCTACAAGCCCACCTATCTCCTGCTGGGGCGCTGGAGCAACTCGCCCAACCGCCTGCCCAACTCGCCCAATCCGGCCAACACCGGCCTCGAGCGCACGGAAGTGGACGCGGCCGAAGCCAAGTACCAGATCAGCTTCAAGACCAAGCTGTGGGAAGGCCTGGTCGGCCGTCACGGCGACCTGTGGCTGGGCTACACCCAGCAATCGAACTGGCAGCTCTACAACAAGCGTTTTTCGTCGCCCTTCCGCGAGACCGACTACGAGCCCGAGCTGCTGGCGGTGTTTCGCACCAACCTGGATGCCGGCGCCGGCTTCAAGGTCAAGATGATGTCGCTGGGCTTCAACCACCAGTCCAACGGCCGTGCTCTGCCGCTGTCGCGCAGCTGGAACCGGCTGGTGGCCCAGGTCGGCATCGAGCGCGGTGATTTTGCGCTGGTCGTGCGGCCCTGGCTGCGCCTGAAAGAAGACGCGGCCAAGGATGACAACCCCGACATCACGTCCTACCTCGGCCATGGCGACCTCCAGGCCATGTGGCAGGCGGGCGAGCACGGTTTTGGCGTCCTGCTGCGCAGCAACCTGCTGTCCGGCTCGCAGCCCCGCGGCGCCGCCCAGCTGGACTGGAGCTTCCCGATCCACCGCAACCTGAAGGGTTACGTGCAGCTATTCACCGGCTTTGGCGAAACCCTGATCGACTACAACCACCGCCAGACAACCCTCGGCGTGGGCGTATCCCTGGTGGATTGGCTCTAGCCGCCGTTCAGCCCTTCCGGCAATGCTCTTGCCGTGACTTAGTTTGTAATAAAGTGCAAACCGGATTTGTTAAGATCCATGACTTTCAGGTATTCCGCCAAGCAGTATGTCGTCCCGGCGGATGCCGGCAACCCGGAAACCCACCCGACAGAGGTTTTACGTAATGCTCCAGCAGACTCCGACGGCGACATCGCCCCGTTTCCTTTTGTCCTGTTGCCCGGGAGCGTAAGCGCATGGTCAGTCCATTCAAGCTCAGCGTTTGCCCCCACGACACAGCCAAGAACCTGCTCGGCTGGTTCACCCTCAACACCTACCTGCAGCGCAATCTCGGCACCGGCATCCACTTCGAGCCGCAGGACAACTTTCTCGTCGAGCGCCAGGCCGTGCTCGACGACGGCTTCCACGTCGTCTATGCCAACCCCTACAGCGCCCTGTGCTTTGCCCGCGACCGGGGCTTCGTGCCGGTGGCCCGGCCGGCGGGGGTCAAGGATGAAACCCTGGTGGTCGCCCGTGCCGGTGTGGTCGTGCCGGATGTGCCGCGCATTGCCAGCGCCACCGACAAACTGATCATTCACGACCTGGGCCTGCAGGTGATGCGTCGTGAAGGCATGAACCTCGATGGCGCCAGCTTCAAGTTCGTCGGCAACCACCTCAACGCCGCCAAGGCCGTGTTGCAGGGCGAGGCCGACCTCGGCTTCGTCTTCAACGAAACCTGGGCCGGCATGAACGCATCGACGAAAAGCGAACTGCAGGTTGTCGGCGAAAGCCGCGACGGCACCGCCTTCCACTGCTTCATGGTGGCCCGTGAATGGGCCGACAAGCGCGAGGCTATCCAGGGCATCCTGTGCGGCATGCACCTCGACCCGTCCGGTCTGCGGGTGCTCGAAGACCTGAAGTTCCAGCGCTTCGAGCCGGTTGGCGAAGAAGTGCTGGCGCCGCTCGGGAAGCTGATCGGGGCGTGAGCGCCTTGCCGGCTCAGTCGGCAGCTTCGTTGCGGCTGATGGCTTCACTATAGCTTCGCTCCCGGAGGGGATAGAATTTCGTCCCCTCCGACTGCTGGCACCCCGATGAGCGCAGCCACCCCTCTCCGGTATCTTTCCGGCTACCCCGTCCACCTGGTGGCGCAGGTGCGCGAGTTGCTCGACAGCCAGCAGCTTGGCCCCTTGCTGCGCAAGAAGTATCCGGCGCCCCATGCGGTTCGCAACGATACGGCGCTTTACGATTACGTGAGCGAGCTGAAGGCCCGCCATTTGCGCAATGCGGGGCCGTTGAGCAAGGTTGCGTGGGATGGCAAGCTGCAGACGATCCACAAGGCGCTGGGCACCCACACGACGGTGAGGCGGGTGCAGGGTGGCAAGCTCAAGGCCAAGCGCGAGATCCGCATCGCCACGCTGTTTCGCGAGGCGCCGCCGGAGTTTCTGCGCATGATCGTCGTGCACGAGCTTTCGCACATGAAGGAGCCGGATCACGACAAGGCTTTTTACCAGCTTTGCTGCCGCATCGAGCCCCAGTATCACCAGCTGGAATTCGATGTGCGCGCGTGGCTGAGCTTGATTGATGTGACCGGCGCAACGCTGTGGGCGCCGCCGCCACCGGCCGCCTGACGGGCCGTTTCTGCTTGTCCACGGGAAAGCCCCGGAGCGGCGTGTAGCCGGTTCCGGGGCTTTTTGCGTGTACTTCGCGGGCTTACAGGCTGAGGCTGGCTTTCAACTTGTCGAGCAGTTTGATGCCGATGCCCTTGAGCGTGAGCAGCTCGTCGAGGCTGGTAAAGGGGCGAGCCGCGACGATGGCTGCGGCGACGGCCTTGGGCAGGCCCTTGATGGCGGCCAGTTCGGCGGCGCTGGCGGTGTTCACCGAGATGCCGGCGGGTGCGGCCTTGGCCGCTTTCGGGGTGGTTTTGGGAGCCGCCTTGGGTGCAGCCTTCGGGGTGGCTTTCGGTGCTGCCGTGGCGGCGGGGCTGGCTTCGGCTTTCACCTCGGCCACGGCCATGGTTTCAGCTTCCGGCCAGCTGACCGGCAGCGGGAAGTTGACGTAGTCGCGGGTCACGAAGCCGGTCGGAGCCCATTCGCGCAGCAGCAGGGCGATGTGCCAGGTGCCGGCCGGGGTGGCGGCCAGGGGGAGTTCGGCGTTGATGTTGTGCCAGGCCTGCTGGCCGCCGAGGCTGCCGAGCTGGCTGGCGGCGAGCTGGACACCTGCCGGCGTGCCGCCGGTGTAGGGGCTGGTGAGGGCCCACAGGTCGAGGGACAGGGTGCCGCTCAGGTTGTCGGCAGCGCGGGGGTTGGTGATGCCATCGGCGCTGACAGTGACGGTCTTGTCGCCCAGCTCGAAACGGGCGCTGCCGTTGATTTCGGGCTGGGTGAAGCTTTCGGCGAGCGGATAGTTGGCGTAGTCGTGGACTTCGTCGAAGCAGCCGTCGTGGCCGGCGGCGAGCACCAGCACCATGGCGTGGCTGCCGTGGCCGGCCGGCGGGAAGCCGGGTGTTTCGGCGCCGACATACTGCAGCGATTCGGCCGTGAGCGTATCGAGGGGAATCTGGGCGACCAGCGTGCCTGCGGTCGGGTGGCCGACGAAGGGGGCCGCGCAGGCCCACAGCTGAAGGGCCCAGTCGCGTCCCGAGAGGCTGGCAGGGGCATCGGCCAGCAGCTCGGCATCGAGGCGAACCTGATCACCGTTGAAGCTGTAGGCGTGGGTGGAACCGATCCGGACGTTGCCGGTACGAAGGCCGGGAGTGGCCCGGAGAAGTTTGGGTGTTTGCATCGTGCGCGCGCCTGGCAGTGGTGGTTGCGGGCGATTTTGCGGGTGTCGGGAAGGTAGCGTCAATCGAATGGTGATCGATTTTTCCGGATGCACCGAGTGGGGGCAAAAACCGGCCAAAAAGCGCACCAATACCGGGATTTCACCAAAATGGTGCGCCCCTTCAAGGGGCGTTTACGGTGTCGCCGCCCGGTGGTTTTTTGATGGCAGGGCGGCGATTTTTTTCAAGCGTTTTTTAAAGCAGCACGATGTCGAACTGCTCCTGCCCGTAGCTGGCTTCGGGGTGCAGGGATACGGTCTTGTCGATGAAGTCGGAGAGCATCGCCAACGACTGGGATTCTTCTTCGAGGAAGAGGTCGATGACATTGGGGGCAGCGAGCACGCGGAATTCGCGGGCGTTGAACTGGCGCGCCTCGCGCAGCAGCTCACGCAGGATTTCGTAGGCGACGGTGCGGGCAGTCTTCACTTCGCCGCGGCCGGTGCAGGTGGGACAGGATTCGCAGAGCAGGTGGGCGAGGGATTCGCGGGTGCGCTTGCGGGTCATTTCCACGAGGCCGAGGCTGGTGAAGCCGTTGACCGTCATCTTGGTGTGGTCGCGGGAGAGCGCCTTGCGGAATTCGTCGAGCACGGCGCTGCGGTGTTCGGCGCTTTCCATGTCGATGAAGTCGACGATGATGATGCCGCCGAGGTTGCGTACGCGCAGCTGGCGGGCGATGGCCTGGGCGGCTTCGAGGTTGGTCTTGAAGATGGTGTCGTCGAAGTTGCGGGCGCCGACGAAGCCGCCGGTGTTCACGTCGACGGTGGTCATCGCCTCGGTCTGGTCGATGATCAGGTAGCCGCCGGACTTGAGATCGACGCGCCGGGCCAGGGCCTTTTCGATTTCGGCCTCGACGCCGTGCAGGTCGAACAGCGGGCGCTCGCCCGTGTAGTGCTCGAGCAGCGGGGCGACCTGGGGCATGTACTCGCCGGCGAAGGCCGCGAGTTTCTGGTAGTTCTCGCGGGAGTCGGCAACGATGCGCGTGGTGGCGTCGGTGACGAGGTCGCGCAGCACGCGCTGGGCGAGGTTCAGATCCTGGTAGAGCACATAGGGCGGGCGGGCGCCCACGGCGCGGTTCTTGATCTCGGCCCACAGTTTGCGCAGGTAGGCGATGTCGGCGGCGAGTTCTTCGTCGGAGGCGTTCTCGGCCATCGTGCGGACGATGTAGCCGCCGCTTTCTTCGGCCGGCAGCAGGTGGCTGACCCGCTCGCGCAGGGCTTCGCGGCCGGCTTCGTCACCGATGCGCTGGGAGATGCCGATGTGCTTGTCCTGGGGCAGGTAGACGAGCATGCGGCCGGCGATGGAGATCTGCGTGGACAGCCGTGCTCCCTTGGTGCCGATGGGGTCCTTGAGTACCTGGACGATGAGATTCTGGCCTTCGGCGAGGATGCGCTCGATGGGGCGCAGGGCGTCGCCGGCGTGGCGGTCGCTCCAGATGTCGGCCACGTGCAGGAAGGCGGTGCGCTCGAGGCCGACGTCCATGAAGGCGGACTGCATGCCGGGCAGCACGCGCACGACGCGCCCTAGGTAGATGTTGCCGACGATGCCGCGACTGGCGCTGCGTTCGACATGCACTTCCTGGACGACGCCTTGCTGCATGAGGGCGACGCGGGTTTCCTGGGGGGTGAAATTGATGAGGTATTCGTCGGACATGGTGCGGATGGAAAACGGAGATGGGTGATGGCCCGGCCGTTTGCGGCAGCCCCGCCATCACCGATCGCCGCTCGTCCGGCAGCGCCGACGCGGGTTCAGCCCGCGCCTTGTTCTGAATCGTGTCTCCTCACCCGGGCGCCGGAGCTGCTCCGGCGGCCAGGTCAGAGAGAATAGCCGAATTCCTGCAGCAAGGCGCCGGTCTCGAACAGGGGGAGGCCCATTATGCCGGTGTAGCTGCCGCGGATTTCGTCGATGAAAAGGGCTGCTCGGCCCTGGATGCCGTAGGCGCCGGCCTTGTCGGCCGCTTCGCCGGTGGCGACGTAGTGGCGGATCTCGGTGTCTGACAGCGGACGGAAGCGTACTTCGCTGGTGGACAGGCGCTGCTCGAAGCGCTGCCCGTCGGTGACGACCACGGCGGTCAGCACGCGGTGGGTGCGCCCGGAGAGACGCCGCAGGATCGCGATGGCGTGCTCGCCGTCGTCGGGTTTGCCGATGATCTCGTCGTCCAGCTCAAGCGTGGTGTCGGCCGAGAGCAGCAGGCGCTGGGGCAGCTTGCGCATGTGCATGCGCTGGATGCCGCCCTCGGCCTTGGCCAGGGCCACCCGGCGTACGTAGGTCACCACGTCTTCGCCGGGCTCGACGTTTTCCGAGATGTCATGGTCGCCGCGACTGGGGCCACGGAACAGCAGCGGCTCGAAGCGGACGTGGATCTGTTGCAGCAGTTCGCGTCGGCGGGGGCTGTTGGAGGCGAGATAGATCATTTCGGCGAGCGGTGGGGAGAAAGGGGTCTTGGTCGGCTTGGGACGTTGCACGTATCCGGCGCAGGCCCGTTACTCGCGGTGGTAGGGGTGATTCTTCAGGACGCTCCAGGCGCGGTAGATCGCTTCGGCGAGCATGACGCGGACGAGGGCGTGGGGAAGGGTGAGGCTGGAGAGGCGCATCGTTTCGTGGGCGGTGGCCTT
>Ga0209277_10001835_pt1 | contig 10303 bp, 10 predicted proteins | sample JI81AbrownDNA_FD_187503 | JGI IMG/M metagenome (GOLD analysis project Ga0209277, IMG submission 187503) | Wastewater effluent complex algal communities from Wisconsin, to seasonally profile nutrient transformation and Carbon sequestration -... | ecosystem: Engineered > WWTP > Effluent > Algae... | reverse complement strand
GTAAATCTCGTCGACGATCAGCACGCCACCGCGGGCGGCAACGGTGTGCTGCAGCGTGACGATTTCGTCGAGGCTCAGCAGCGTGCCGGTTGGGTTGGCCGGCGAGGCGACCATCAGCCCGCGGGTGCGGGGCGTCCAGGCGGCGGCCACCTGGGCGGGGGTGGGCTGGAAGCGGGTCGATGCATCCACCGGCAGGCCTTTGGCCACGCCTTCGAAACTGCGCACCAGGTGGCGGTTGGACGGGTAGCCGGGGTCGGGCAGCAGCCATTCGTCGCCGGGGTTGGTGAGCACGGCCAGCGCCAGCATCAGCGCGCCCGAGGCGCCGGGGGTGATGATGATGCGCTCGGGGGCCACATCGGCGCCAAAGCGGTCATGGTAGAAACGGGCGATGGCCTCGCGCAGCGCGCCAAGGCCAAGGGCCGGCGTGTAATGCACGTGGCCGCCGGCGAGAAACTGCCGGGCCGCCTCGACGATGGGCGGCGGGCTGGGAAAATCCGGCTCGCCGACTTCCAGGTGAATGATGTCGCGCCCGGTAGCCGCCAGCTCGTGGGCGCGCTTGAGGATTTCCATCACGTGGAAGGGCTGGATGTCGGCCATGCGGCGGGCGATCGGGTTCATCGCAAAGTCCTGAACAATGTTAGCCGCCCATTGTAGGGTTTTCTCGGTGCCCGCCGGCGTCCCTCAGAACAGCGTTGTGATGCGGGTCCAGCTTTCGGGCAGCAGGTTGAGCACCTGTGCTTCCAGCCATTTGTCGCCGCCGGTGAGGATGGCGAGGCCGGTCAGCCCGATCAGGATGCCGAGGATCTTCTTGATGCTGTCGACCCGCGCCAGCACCTGGCCACGGGCCCGGGCGAAGCCGCTGCGCGAGGCGTAAGCCACGGCCACCAGCGGCGTTGCGGCACCGATGCCGAACAGGCCGAGGATGAGCGCACCACGGCCGGCGCCGCCTTCGCTGGCTACCAGCGTCAGGGCCGAGGCGAGCAGGGGGCCGGAGCAGGGGCTCCAGACCAGCCCGAGCACGCCGCCGAGCAAAAAGGCGCCGCCGAGGGTGCCGCCGTCGAGCCGGCTGGATGCCGCATTGGCGCTGGAGGCGATGGGCAGCATCAGATGGGTGAAGCGCTGGCCGAGGGCCGGCACCAGCATCACCACCGCAAAGGCGATCAGCAGCACGGCGCCAAAGTTGCGCACGCTGTCCGAATCGATGCCGAGGGCCGGGCCCAGCGCGCCGAGCGCGAGGCCGATGGCGGCGAAGGACGCGGCCATGCCGGTGCCCATGGCAATCGGCGCCAGCCGGTTGGCCTGCACCGCCGAGCCCACGACCAGGGGCAGGATCGGAAACACGCAGGGCGACAGCGTGGTCAGGCTGCCGGCGACGAGGCTCAGCCCGAGGTGGGAAACCGGAATGCTGGCAAGGGTGAGGGCTTCGTTCATGGCGGATCTCTCAGAGCGCCGACTGCAGCGCGGCCTTGAGCCTGGCGGGATCGGTTTCGCCGGCGAGGCGGGCGGTTTCGCGCTTGCCGCGATAGACGATCAGGGTGGACTGGGTGCGTACGCCGAGCTTTTGCTTGAGGGCGCGCTCGGCGTCGTAGTCCACAACCAGCAGCGCCAGGGCGAGCGTTGCGTCGGGCTTGAAGCCGTTGAAGACTTTTTCCTGCGCGCGGCAGGTGGGGCACCAGTTGGCGTGAAAGTGCAGCGCCACCGGCTGACCAGCCTTTTGCGCGGCGTCGAGGGCTGCTGCGCTGTAGGGCTGGATGTCGAGGGCCTGGGCCGTCAGTGGCAGCAGGCAGGCGAGGGTGGTGGCAAGGGCGGCGGCAAAGCGGGGCAGGGCAGACATGGCAGGCTCCGGGGGAAAAAGGGTGAATGCCCTTTAGACGCTCCCGCGCGCCGTTTCTTACGCGGCGGCCCCGGTTTTTTTACAGCAGCCCGGCGGCGATGTTGATGGTGAGGGCCAGCAGCGTGGTGTTGAAGGCGTAGGCCAGCACGCAGTGGAGCAGGCCGAGCCGGCGCATCGGGCGCGAGGCGAAGGCCACGTCGGCGGTTTGCCCCGAGGTGCCGATGACCGCTGCGAAGTAGAGAAAATCGCCGTAGTCCGGTTCGTGTTCGCCGGGAAACTGCAGCCCGCCGTTTCCGCCGCGGCTTTTGTCCTGATAAAAATCGTGGGCGTAGTGCAGCGCGAACATCAGGTGCACAAAGGCCCACGCGCTGACGATGGTGAGCACCGCCAGCCCGATGCGCCCGGATTTGAGCGGCATGGCCAGATCCCGGATGCCGGCCAGTTCAAAGAAGATTGCTGCCACGCAGGCCGAGGTGGCGAGGATCACGCCGGCCAGCACCACGAAGCGCCCTTCATCTTCGATCCGGGCACGTTGGCGCATGTGCTCGGTGGTCGAGCGCCGGATCATGGCCACGGCAAGAATCAGGTAGAGGCTGATGCCGGCGTTCCAGGCGACGAGCAGGCGGGTGGTTTCGCGTTCGCTCAGCGAAGCCGGCAGCCACTGGTGCACCAGCACACCCAGGGCGATGGCGAGGATCAGCCGGGGCCGGGCGTGAAGTTGCCGGATCAGCAGGTTAGGGCGGGCAGTGGGCATCGGCATCGGTGTGCTGAAAGGATGAGGCGCCCGCCGCGTGCCAGTGCAGGCGCCGGTCGGCGAGGGAAAACTCGGCCAGGGTGGCAAGCCTGCCGCCGATTTCCGGCGCCGCGTAGCTCATCAGGTTGATGCGCTCGATGCGGCAGCACAGCGGCGGGCCGGCCTGGAAGGCGTCGAGGCGGGCGAGAACGTCGGCGACGGGCCAGCCGCCGGCGTAGAGCCCGACGGTTACGTGGGGCGTGTAGGGGCCGCTGCCTTCGGCGCTGTCGCCGGCGAGCGCCCGGCGCAGCCGCCCGATGCCGCCCTCTGCATCGAGCACGGCCAGAAAGGGCGCGGACGTGAAGCTGGCCAGCTGCGCGATGTGCACGTCGAAGGGCTCCGGCGCCAGCGCCTGCAGGGCGTCGAGGTGGGCGCCGAGCGCTGCCGGGCCGAAGTCATCGGGCAGGCGGGGGGCGGGCGTCGGAAAACCGCACAGCCCGAGGGTGATGTGGGGCTGGCGCTGGTAGCCGGCCAGCAGCAGGCCGTTGAGGTGGGTTTGGGCGGCAGAGGCGGCGGCGCGTACCGGCGGCAGATCCACGTCCACTGCCCACAGGGCATAGCGCGGCCGGCCGAGATGCCACTCGGGAAAGTCGCGACGGACGTTTTCGAGGGTGTGCCCGGCGGCACTGAAGGCCGCGCGGGCGTGATCGAAAACGCTGTCTGGAACGGCGGAGGCGCAGGGTGGTCGTTGATGGGGCACGGCAGGTCGGGGCGGAAGATTGGAGCAAGCGCGGCCTGCCACGCTACACGATCAGGCCCGCCGCAGTCGAGCTCCCTATTTGCCGGCGGGCGGCAGGCGGTCGCAGTGGCGCGGCTCGGGCAGGGCCCACACGCTGCCGGCCAAGAGCAGGCTGGCGCAGGTCATCAGAAAACGCCGAGTCGATTTCATGATTGTCTCCGCAAGAATTCAGGCCATTGCCGATACACCCTGCCGCGACCTGCGGGGGGGTGCCGGGGTGCTGGAAAGGTCGGTCCCTTCAAATATTAGACGGGCCGGACTCGTCTGCAAGCCGGGCGGGCTGGCTGTGGGGTCGTTTCCATGTCGGATATTTCAACCCGAAAAGCATTCCTTGCCTGGGCACGGGTCGTAACCTACCCTCATGTTACGGGGGCGACTTTGAGCGGACTGCCCTGAATCCTCAGGTTTTTCTCGGCTTGCCCATTCCGGGTTAGCGCTGCGTTTCCGTGTCGATCCGATCAATGAATGGTTGCCTGCCCCGGGATGGCTGGCGGCCAATGAAGGAGGGCGATGTCATGACCACATACCGTTATCTGTCCCTGGCGCGGGACATGCAGCACATCTACCGCGAAGCGCGGGTGAGCGAGGACGGGGAGCGCTGCATGGTGGCGCCGTGCCCCGAGCTGGCGGACCAGCTGAAGAAGGAGCTGACGACGATGCGCGGCAAGGCCAAGGAGTTCATGGCCTCGTTCCAGATTCGCGCCTCCGAGCCGCGGCATGATGGCTTCAACGACGGCATGATCTTTCCGCCGGAGGATTACCCGCTGGGTGCCTCGCCCAGCATGATCCGCGGCGCGGCGGCCGAGCGGGCGCCGCTCAGGGGCGTGGTGCGGGTGATCGTGGTGCTGGTGGATTTCTCCGACAAGCCGATGACGCAGACGGCGGCCCACTTCGAGCAGCTGTTCTTCTCGACCGGCGTGATTCCCACCAAGAGCGTGCGTGAATATTTCACCGACGTGACCCGCGGCCTGGTGAATATCCAGGGTCAGGTGGTCGGCCCCTTCCGTATGCCCAAGACGCTGGCCCAGTACGCCCACGGCGCATCGGGCACCGGCGCGGCGCTGCCCAATGCGCGCACCATGGCGCGGGATGCGGTGCTGGCCTCCAACGCCAGCGTGAACTTCGGGCTCTACGACAACGACGGCAACGGCTACGTGGATGCCTTCATCGTGGTGCATGCGGGGGCGGGCGCCGAGGTGACCGGCAGCCCGGGCGACATCTGGTCGCACAAATGGACGGTGGACGGCGGCGCGATGAACGTGGATGGCACCAAGATCTACGCCTACCTCACGGTGCCGGAGGATTCGAAGATTGGCGTGTGCTGCCACGAACTGGGCCACCTGCTGTTCGGCTTCCCCGACCTGTACGACACCGACTACACCTCGGAAGGCATCGGCAACTGGTGCCTGATGGCGGGCGGCAGCTGGGGCGGCGGCGGCAACACGCCGGTGCACCCGTCGGCCTGGTGCAAGGCCAACCAGGGCTGGGCCACGGTGACCAACGTGACCACCAACGGCGCGAAGAACATTGCCGACGTGAAGGATTCGGGCAAGATTTATCGGCTCTGGAAGAGCGGCGCGGCGAGCAGCGAATACTTCCTCGTCGAGAACCGCCAGAAAACCGGCTTCGACACGTCACTGCCGGCCGGCGGGCTGCTGATCTGGCACATCGACGACAGCGTGGCCGGCAACACCAACGAGGCCCATTACAAGGTGGCGCTGATGCAGGCCGACGGCAAGCGCGACTTGGAACTCGACCACAACCGCGGCGATGGCGGCGACCCTTACCCGGGCAGCAGCGGCAACACCACCTTCAACAACACGTCCACGCCCAATTCCCAGTCGTATTCGGGCGCCAACACCTGCGTGGCGGTAACCGGCATCGGGCCTTCCGGGCCGGTGATCAGCGCCAACCTGCGGGTGAAGTGCACGGTGACCAAGATCAAGAAGGAGCAGGCGGCCGAAAAGGCCTTGGTCAATGACAAGACCGTGGCCAGCGAGAAGGCCGTAAGCAGCGAAAAGCTGGTCGAAAAGAAGATCGAGAAACGCATCGAGAAGCAGGTCGACAAACAGGTTGAAAAGCGGATCGAAAAGCCCATCACCGACAAATCGGTAGGGCTCGACAAGGGCCAGACCGAGAAATTTGTCGAGGGCAAGCTCGCCGACAAGCCGGGTGGCGGCCTGCGGACCGAGGAGTTCGGGGTGCTCGAGGCACGCATCGCCCACATCGAGGCGCTGCTGCTGGGTAATCAGGCTGCGCAGCCCTTCATCTCGCGGGATCTGCGTCCCGATCTTTCCGGGAGCGCGTATTCCGACGAGGGCGACGACGACGAGGCCGATCCGGCTTCCGGGTCGAGCAAGCGCCTGCTCGACCGGCCTGCCGGCTGATCCCGGCGAGCCCTGACGATGAATGGGCGCGTGGCCCTGATCCTCGCGGCGCCCGACGACCTTTCAAGTGAAGTCGTCGGGCGCGAGCTTGCGCGGCGGGGCTGCCCGGTTGTTGCGGCCAGCGCGGCAGACCTGGCCCTGGCGCGCTGGTTTCACGCGCCGGACGACGCGTCCGGCACCACCGTGGTGTTACCGGACGGGCATGTGCTCGACGATGCCGCCATCGGCGTGGTGCTCAACCGCCTGGATGGGCCCGATCTGCCCCAGTTTGTCCAAGCCCCGGCGGTCGACCGGGATTACGCCGTGGCCGAGTTTTCTGCGCTTTTGGCCAGCTGGCTCAACAGCCTGGGCGCGCCGGTGGTCAACCCGGTGGGCGGGGAAAACACCTGGGCGCCGGCGCTGCATCCCCTCGGCTGGCACGCGGTGGCACTGCAATGCGGGCTGGCGGTGGGCGATTTTGTGGTGGCGTCGACGGTGCGCGGCGGCGCGTGCGCGGGCCTCGACCGGGTGGGCGGCAGCGCCTGGCCGCGGGGCAGCGATGTGGCGGGCTGGTATCGAAGCCCGCTGGGCGGCGCGGCGCTTGGCTGGGTTTGGGTTTTTGGCGACGATTGCGGCGCCGGGGTCGATGAAAGTCTGGCGGTGGGCTGCCGGGCCTTTGTGCGGGCGCTCGGCCTGCACCATGCAGCCTTGGGTTTTGTGCCGGCCAACACCCGGAACAAGGGCGGGCTGCGCCTGGTTGAAGTGGAAACGCGTCCGCCGCTCGACGATGCGGCGGTGGCCGGACGCTGTGCCGACTGGCTGGCGTCCCTGGTGCTGGCGAGCGGGGAGGGCACATCATGAAAGGCCCGGTGCTGGTGTGCGGCGTGGCCAGCGAATCGCCGCTGGCCATGGCCATCGAGGCCGCCGAAAGGCTGGGGGTGGATTGCCGGGTGATCGACCAGCGCCAGCTGAACGGCCAGAATATCGAAGTGGGGGTGAGCCGTGGCCGGCTCGTCGCGCGCTGGTGGAACGGCACCACCGAGTTCGACCTGAGCCGCTGCGGGGGCGCCTATACCCGGATGGTGCCGGCCAGCATGCTGCGGGGCGCGCCAACCGATCCGCAGGGGGTGCTGCATCACCATTATCTTGTCGATGGGCTGAACGCCTGGCTGGAGGTGGCGCCGCTGCGGGTGGCCAACCGCATGGGGCCGGGCATGTCCAATGCGTCCAAGCCCTGGCAGGGGCAGCTGATCCGCAAGGCCGGCTTTGCCACGCCGGAGTCGATCGTGACCAATGACCCGGCGGCCGTGCTGGCCTTTCGCCAAAAGCACCGGCGGGTGATCTTCAAGTCGGCCAGCGGCGTCCGATCCATCGTGACCCCGCTCAGCGGGGCGCAGGACGCAGCGCTTGAGCGCGTGCGCGCCTTGCCGACCTTGTTCCAGGCTTTTGTGCCGGGGGTGAATTACCGGGTGCACGTGGTGGGCGGGCAGGTGTTTTGCACCCGCGTGGATTCGGAGGCCACCGATTACCGCTACGCCAGCCGAGAAGGCGTGGCCGCCGACATGCACGCCGACCGCCTGCCGGACGACATCGCCCGGCGCTGTGTGCTGCTTGCCGCCGGCATGGGGCTGGAGCTGGCCGGCATCGATCTCAAACGCCGGCCGGATGGCGAGTTTGTGTGCTTCGAAGTGAATCCCTCGCCGGCGTATAGTTGTTTCGACCGCGAATCGGCCCAGGCCGTGGCCGAGGCGCTGGTGATCCATCTCTCAGGAGGAGCGCGTCGTGGAAGCCATCGAAAACGCCACCCGGTTGAAAGCACGCCTGCTTGAGTGCACCGCCGACCCGGCGCGTCCGGGCTGGCTGCGCTGCAGCGTGCAGGTGAAAGGCAGCGGGCCCGTGGACGATCTCCCCAGCCTGGTGCCGGCCGCCGTCGGCGACACCCTCGCCGTGCTGGTCGGCCCCGAAGACCGGGCGCAGATGGACGCAATCAAACCCGGTGCGGGTGTGGTGATGCAGGTTCGCCTCCGGGCGCCGGGCGTGTACACGGCGGTGCCCGGCAGCGTGGGCGCGGATTAATAACCCGGCCCTTTGATTCACTTACCACCGCTCGGTCTAAACGTGCAGTCGGTATTCACGGATGATTTTTGTGGGGGCGACTTTAGTCGCCCCTGCGCCTTCATCGCGCCACGAATGTCGCTACACGCATGGTGATAGTCACTAATCGGGCGCTGGTAATGAATACTCAGACTCTAAGACTCGCTACGCAGAGTTTGATATTCACTACGAATAATCTGATAGTCGCTACGCTGTTTCTGATAGTCACTACGACGCATCGAATACTCGCTACGCAGCCTATGATAGTCGATACGCAGCCTCTGATAGTCGCTACGCCGGTGCGAGATGTGACATCCGAGGCGGCCGATGTTGCATCGCAAAGGATGGATCTCACTTCGACGGATCGATAACTGAGATCACGACCCCTGTTATTAACCCGGCCCTTTGATTCACTTACCACCGCTCGGTCTGAACGTGCAGTCGGTATTCACGGATGGTTTTCGGTGGGGGCGACTTCAGTCGCCCCCACACAAGGGCTCTGGCGCTGCCCTTCGACACGCCTGGAGGCGGAACCTGTTGCCGGGTTTGGTGACGAAGGGAAAGGCGGGCGTGTTGCCGCCTTTTTCGTGTTTGCATCGTCCATCAAATGCTTCGTGTAGCATAGCCCGCGCCAGTTTCCCGGCCCTTCCCGGTCCGGGTGCGTTCCGGAATATCTTTAATGTCCAGCCCGTCTTCGTCCGCGTCTTCCCCCTCTTCCGCCCATCCGCCCAAATCCCGTCGTGTCTGGTTTTATGTCATGGCCCTTGCCGTACTGGCGGGCGGGGGCTGGTACGCCACCCACCGACCGGCGGATGAGGGGGCGGCGAAATCGTCCGATGCGCGGCGCGGCGGGCCGGGCGGCGGCGGGCGGGGTGACAGGCCCACGCCGGTGACGCTCGCCACCATCGCCAGCGGCGACATCCGGGTGGTGGTGCCGGCGCTTGGCAGCGTGGTGCCGCGCAACCAGGTGACGGTGCGCACGCGGGTGGATGGCCCGCTGCTGGCGGTCAAGTTTGTCGAAGGCCAGCCGGTCAAGGCCGGCGAAGTGCTGGCGCTGATCGACCCCGAACCCTTCAAGGCCACGCTGGCCCAGGCCCGCGGCACCCTGGCGCGGGACGCGGCGCTGCTCAAGAACGCCAGGATCGACCTCGACCGCTACCGCGGCCTGCTGGCTCAGGATTCCATCGCCCGGCAGCAGGTGGACACCCAGGAGGCGCTGCTGCGCCAGTACCAGGGCACCGTTCAGGCCGACGAAGCCACGGTGAAGAGCGCCGAGCTGCAGCTTTCCTACACCACCATCACCGCGCCGATTTCAGGCCGGGCGGGTCTGCGCACCGTCGACCCCGGCAACATCGTCAAGGCATCGGACGCCGCCGGGCTGGTGACGATTGCCCAGCAAACCCCGATCACCGCCGTTTTTGCGGTGCCCGAAGACCGCCTGCCGGCGATCATGCAGCGCATCCGCGGGGGCCGCAGCCTCAAGGTGGAAGCCTGGGACCGGGACATGAAAACCCGCCTTGCCGAGGGCAGCCTGCTGGCGGTGGATAGCCAGATCGACAGCGCCACCGGCACCGTCAAGCTCAAGGCCGAATTCGCCAACCGTGACGGCAGCCTCTTTCCCAACCAGTTCGTGAACGTGCGCCTGCTCCTCGACACGCTGGCCGGCGTGGTGGTGGTGCCCACGGCGGCCGTGCAGCAGGGCGCCAAGGGCAGTTTCGTGTATCGCCTGGGCGAAGGCAGCAAGGTGGCCGCGGTGCCGGTCAGGCTCGGCCCGGTGGATGGCGCGCTGGCGGCGGTCGAGGCCGGCCTTGCCGGCGGCGACAAAGTGGTGGTGGACGGCCTCGACAAGCTGAAGGACGGCGCCCAGGTGGAAGCCATCGACCCCAAGGCCGCCGATGCGCCCGGCCGCGAGAAAAAGGGCGGCAACGGCGGCGGCCGGCCGGGGCGCTGACCGCATGACGCGCTCGAATACCGCTGCGCTCGCCGGGGCGCCCGCATGAACCCGTCGCGCCTGTTCATCCTCCGCCCGGTCGCCACCTCGCTCCTGATGATTGCGATCATGCTGGCGGGCCTCGTGGCCTACCGGCTGCTGCCGATTTCGGCGCTGCCGGAAGTCGATTACCCGACCATCCAGGTCAAGACGCTTTACCCCGGCGCCAGCCCCGACGTGATGACCTCGGCCATCACCGCGCCGCTGGAACGCCAGTTTGGCCAGATGCCGGGGCTGGACGAAATGTCGTCCACCAGCTCGGGCGGGGCCTCGGTGGTCACGCTGCGCTTTGCGCTGTCGATGAGCCTTGATGTGGCCGAGCAGCAGGTGCAGGCGGCGATCAACGCGGCATCCAGCCTTCTGCCCACCGACCTGCCGGCGCCGCCCACCTACAGCAAGGTGAACCCGGCCGACACGCCCATCCTCACGCTGGCGGTGAGTTCCAGCAGCCTGCCGATCACCCGCATCCATGATCTGGTGGAAAGCC
>Ga0209277_10001834_pt1 | contig 10306 bp, 5 predicted proteins | sample JI81AbrownDNA_FD_187503 | JGI IMG/M metagenome (GOLD analysis project Ga0209277, IMG submission 187503) | Wastewater effluent complex algal communities from Wisconsin, to seasonally profile nutrient transformation and Carbon sequestration -... | ecosystem: Engineered > WWTP > Effluent > Algae... | reverse complement strand
TTTTGCAATAATACTTTGTGTTTCATTAGTCGCCTGTTCCAATGCATTCTGTGCCAGGTTATAGCTAACGATAGCGTTGACCACAAGAGGAAGGATGCCAATCAATAGCATAAAAAAGAGCAGCTTGCCAAGAAAGGATCGATGAAGAGGTATGTTCACTGTAATTTCATTTGATCTGTTATGGTTCATGATGTTCCTCGTCTACTATGTGTCCAGCTTGAAGCGGGATACAACTTGTGAAAGTTGTTGCGCCATTTCCATCAGAGATGTCGCCGAAGCAGAGACTTCCTCCACCTGTGCGGAAACTTCCTCTGTCGAAGCCGATACTTCCTCGACGGAAGCGCTGCTTTCCTCGCTGATGCTTGCTATGTTTTCTATGGACTGGGTCAACTCTGATGAATTCGCTGCCATCTGCTCCGTCGCCGCAGTATTTTCTTCAATGACCGCTGACACAGAATCCACAGACAGCACCAGTTCTGCTGCTGCCGCACTGACCTTCGCCGCCGCACTGCCTGCTTCTTCCGCCTGCTTATGAACTGACTCTGCAGCAACAAGGATGTTGTCCAACACTGCACCCGCCGAGTTGGCTCGTGCCACCCCTGCTTCCACTTCGCTGGCGGAGTCCTTCATCGCTCCCACCGCTTCGTTGACAGTATTCTGAATGCCCTTGATCAACGTACCAATTTCCTTGGTCGCCAGGCTCGAACGTTCCGCCAATTTGCGTACTTCATCCGCCACCACAGCAAAACCCTTGCCTTGTTCCCCGGCACGCGCCGCTTCGATGGCTGCATTCAAGGCGAGTAGATTTGTTTGGCTGGCAATATCTTCAATTGTCTCTAAAATTGCCCCGATCTCCTCAGAGCGCGATCCCATCTCCTCTACTTTCACAGCTGACATTCCCACCTTGCTGCGGATTACTTCCATCCCCGCGATTGTTTCCTGAACCGTTCTGGCTCCATTTCGTGAATAGTTTGCTGCTTCTGCTGAGTCATGCGTCACAGTCTGTGCATTGTTTGTAACTTGCTTGATCGCAGCACTGATCCGTGAAGTCACCTCTGAAGCCTTGCCAATGGCTGCTGCTTGTGCCTGCGCTCCCCGAGCAACCCCATCAATGGCGCGGTTCATTTGCTCCACCGAAGTGGACGTCCTTGTAATCCCCGCGGATTGCTGGGTGATGCCTTGTGCCACCTGTTGAATGGTCGTCGCGATCTGCCGCGTAGCTTCTCCCGATGATTGCGCCGACTCAGTCAACTTGCTGCTGACAGTCATCAAGTGCTCCGTCCGTTGCGCTAGAATTCCGATCATGCCGCGCAAGCTGGATGGCTCACTATTAAAAGTTGCAACAGGAACTCCGGCAGAAATCGCGCGGTTGATGTAAAAGATCAGCCCATTGTTGAAAATATCGGTAACAATGGCGTCATACCCGTCCTTTACCAGCCTTTCAATGGCCGCCCCACGCGTTTCCAAATCGGGCGGTACGTTGCCGCCCTCCGGGAGTATCCATTCCACGGTAGCATTCTTATTTTTCAACTCCGCCGCCGCGGCCAACACGCCCGCATGGACAGGTTCCCAAAAGCGGCTTTCATCCCGCCCCAATACCGCAATGCGGAGAGGTTTGAGTGAAGGCTGTACAGGTTTTGCGCGTCGCTCTGCTATGGATTCCGATTCGATGATGCCTTTGCCAGCCTGCCAAAATTGCTGATAATTTTTCGGCGTGACCATGTCTGCATGGGTCAACAAGCGCGGAGTGGGGGGCTGCCAACCGGCGGCCAGATGATTGAATATATGAATAACAGGGTCATGTCCCTGTGCGAATGGGTCCTGACCCACCGTTGCAGTGATAGACCCTTGCACTAAATATTGCATGGTCTCATCCACCAGATCGTGGGTAATGAGTTTGACTCGTCCGGCGGCGCCGGATTCCATTAATGCGCGTGCCGCACCAAATGGACTGCCGCCTTCAGCCACATAAATGCCGGATAGCTTTGGATATTTTTTTAATAACCCCAGGGTCAACAGTCGGCAATTTTCAACGCTATCGTGATGCTCCACTGCCTCCAGAATTTTTACATTGGGATACTTTTCGCGCAACACGATCTCAAAACCCTTGCTGCGCAATTGATGAGATGTTTGTGAAAAAGACCCGAAGATAACAGCAACCTGTCCCTCACCATTAAGAGTTTTGCCCATCATTTCGCCGCACGTATACCCTTCAAGATATGGGTCGGCTCCCACATAAAAGAGACGTTGGCACGGCTCATCAGTAACGGTATTGAATTCTTTGGCGCTATTATGCAACTGAATGATGATCATATTAAGCAGGGACGTCAATTGCTTTACTTCACGGGAAGTGGAAGTTGCCGTAAAGGATTGAGCAGCCAACATGACACGTGCCGTCAGGTTACCCTGTGCCAGAGCTGCCAGTGCATCGGTAAGCGTCAGGCTGTCTTTGGTAATGAGTGCTTCGCTGTCTGTGATCAGCCTTGCCAGAGGCTTGGTGATATTTCGGCGCGTCAACAACCAGTTGATATACCAACCGAGTCCGCTGCTTACGCCAATCAATAGGAATAGGTTGCCTGTTTTCGTATCGCCAGTTAGGTACATTGCAAGCCCAACAGCCAAAAGAATGAAAGGCAGCCATAAGCCTTCATGAGGGATAAACCGTCGTACTTGTGAAAACATGGAGTTCTCTTTGTGCATGTTGATTACCTTTTGAGGAAAAAATTTTCCTTCGGGATTTATTTCGATCGGGAGTGATCCTCTTCCAGTTTGAATCTTGAAACGACTTGTGATAATTGTTGTGCCATTTCCATCAGGGATGTCGCTGAAGCCGAGACTTGCTCCACCTGTGCAGAGACTTCCTCCGTTGAAGCGGATACTTCCTCTACGGCAGCGCTGCTTTCCTCGCTGACACTTGCTATGTTTTCGATGGACTGAGTCAACTCTGATGAATTCACCGCCATCTGCTCCGTCGCCGCAGTATTCTCTTCTGTCACCGCAGATACATCATCCACTGATTCCACCAACTCAGCCGCGGCCCCGCTGACTTTTGAAGCGGCAATACCAGCTTCCTCAGCCTGTTTGTAGACAGATTCAGCCGCAACAAGAATGTTGCCCAATGCCCTCCCAGCCAGGTTCGCTCTTTCCACACCGGCTTCCACTTCACTGGCAGAGTCTTTCATTGCTTCCACTGCTTCGTTGACGGTGTTCTGAATGCCCTTGATCAATAAGGCAATTTCCTTTGTTGCCAGGCTTGAGCGTTCTGCCAGTCTGCGTACTTCATCTGCCACCACAGCAAAGCCTTTCCCCTTTTCTCCGGCACGTGCTGCTTCAATGGCAGCGTTCAACGCCAGCAGATTTGTCTGGCTGGCAATATCTTCGATCGTCTCTAAAATAGTTCCGATCTCCTCTGAACGGATTCCCATCTCTTCCACCTTCACGGCAGACAGCCCCACTTTGCTTCGGATCACTTCCATGCCCGCGATGGTTTCCTGTACGGTCTTCGCTCCATCCCGTGAATGGTTTGCCGCCTCTGCTGAATCGTGAGTAACGGCCTGTGTATTGCTCTCAACTTGCTTGATCGCAGCGTTGATTCGTGAAGTGACCAGTGATGCCTTCTTGATCGCACTCGCCTGATCCTGCGCGCCTCTTGCCACACCATCAATGGCGCGGTTCATTTGCTCCACAGAAGCGGATATTTTTGTAATACCTGTGGTTTGCTGGGTGATGCCTTGCGCCACCTGTTGAATCGTCATTGCGATCTGCCGTGCAGCCTCTCCCGATTGACCGGATGTCAAAGCCAGATGTTTTGACGCAGAGGTTAGATTCTCAGTACTTTGGATCACCAACCTGATTAGAACTTGCAAACTTTCCATCATCTTCGAAAAAGCAAGTCCCAGTTCATCTTTTTCGCTGCGCGGGGTAACTTTCACAGTCAAATCACCAGCTGCAATGCGGCTGGCAACATCCGCCATTTCCTGCAAATATTGCACAGTACTGTCGAAGCCTACCCCAGCAATCCCCATTTCATCCGAACGCTGGATGATGCTTTCCCTCAACTGATTCGATACATCCCAGTTCAAATTGCCCAGACGCATATTTTGCAAGCCCTTTGCCATGGCTTCCACTGGCCTGCGGATATTAACCGTGATCACAAACCCCAATCCAATGGAGAGGAGAAGCCCCATTATGCTGAGAATTAAGACCCTTTGAAGTGACGTATTGAAAGTATCTACGCTCTTCTCCTGAGACTGGCGCGCAAGATCTTGAAGAATAGTGACCAGGCGGCTGATCGATTTTTCCACTTCCTGTTGGCTTGCCAGTGCATCTCCGCCGACCACGCGATGCAAAGTGTCCTGCGCTTCCCCGCTGTCGGTCTGGACGATCAGATCCGCGATGATAGATTGATATTTTTCCCAAGCCGCATCAAATGTAGCTAGTTCTGTTTTTTCCTCAGTAGTAAGGAGTGGATTCTTTCGATATTCTGAAATGATCTCATTCACACGCCAAATTTCATTGGAAATATCCTGCTCCACCAGATTGTGTTGTTCGGTAATTACTTCTGCCGGGTGACAGCTCGCACAGTCCTGCCCATCCGCCATGCTTGTCGTTGCACGCCCATGTTCAGAATCATTAGCCTGTTTGGAATGGCAGGTCACACAGCGGGTCGTGTCACTCGCCTGTTCACCCTCCCGAACATGGTGCGTCCCGCTGGTCTCGGTAACATGGCAGTTACCGCATTGCGGTGTTCCCGTAGCTTCGGTCAGATTAACTTTGGGCTCAGGGATCTCAAGGTACAACTGCACATTGCTTTTTATTTGTCCCAACAAGGCATTTGCTTCACCCAGGTTTTGGATCGGGATCGTATGGTCGAAATACATGCTTGTCATTCCGCGGTTCAATTGACTCAAGCCGGAATAACTGAGCAAAAGGGATGCGGCAATGATCATGACAATAATGAAGAAACTACCGCCTAACTTAAGACCAATGGGTAACTTGCTTAGTATTCGATCCATACGATTACTCTCCCTGATAATGCTTTTATTGCAGCTTGAATCGCATCACAACTTTCTGTAGCGCATCCGCCATTTCCATTAAGGATGTTGCCGAAGCCGAGACTTTTTCCACCTGTGTAGATACTTCCACGGTCGAAGCAGATACTCCCTCCACGGCAGCGCTGCTTTCCGCGCTGACACTTGCGATGTTCTCGATTGAAATTGTCAACTCTGAGGAATTCGCCGCCATCTGTTCTGTGGCCGCCGTATTCTCTTCGGTCACAGCAGATACCTCATCCACCGATTCCACCAACTCTGCCGCCGCCGTACTTACTTTTGAGGCTGCAACTCCTGCTTCCTCTGCCTGCACGTATACGGATTCAGCAGCTTTCATAATATTGCTCAATACCTCGCCAGCAGAATTTGCCCGAAGTACTCCCGCCTCAACTTCTTCGGCAGAGGTGTTCATGGCAACCACTGCTTCATTGATCGTTCTCTGAATACTTTTGATGAGGTTTGCTATCTCTTTTGTGGCCAGGCTCGCGCGTTCTGCCAGCTTGCGGACTTCATCTGCAACCACGGCGAAACCACGTGTGTAGTCTCCACTTTTTTCGATGATCGAAGCGGACATACCAGCTTGAACAACCCCCGCTTGATCGCGGCGCGAAACGCCCACGAAGATAAACAAGACTCCGTCTTGGCTGCGGGGCTGGGCTGGCTGTGCTAACGCGCCATCCTTTTGATGTATAAGCTGGCGGAAAGCTGAGGCTTGCTGCTTTGCATCTTCTGGCAGGCGGAACCCCATACTCTCAGACACATTTGAAAGAACAACAACTCCATCGTCATCGGTGATGTTAAGCATGTCAACATGCGCCTGCTTTGCCATGAATACGAGATCTTGCATTGTGAGCGTGCCGTGGTTGCGTGTGCATAACTCTGCCAGTAAGCCAGCCACGCCAAGCAGATGTTGTTGAAGTAATTGTTCGTTAACTTTGGCACCTGCGCCGCTGGCTCGGGCTGCTTCGATGGCTGCATTGAAAGCCAATAAATTTGTCTGGCTGGCAATGTCCTCGATGGTCTCAACAATGTTGCCAATTTCTTCTGAGTGGGCGCCCATTTCTTTGACCTTGGCCGCAGAAATACCTACAGCATGGCGAATAACCTCCATACCTGTGATGGTTTCATTGACGGTTTGAGCGCCATTTCTTGAGTGGGTCGCTGATTGCGCCGAATCGCGGGTGACCGATTGGATATTTCGGGTAACCTGCTCGATGGCATCATTGATATGGGTGGTGACCTGTGATGCCTTGTTAAGAGTAATCGCCTGTTCCTGTGCGCCCCTCGCGACACCAGCGATGGCGCGGTTCATCTGTTCAACAGAGATCGCTGTTTTTGCGACGCCTGAAGTTTGTTGGGTAATGCCAAGCCCAACTTGTTGGATGGTGGCAGCGATCTGGCGGGTGGCAACTCCTGATTGTTCAGAAACAACTGTCAGTTGCGAAGCTGAAGCGGAGACTGCGGCGGCGCTTTTTGCCACTTGTCCAAGAACATCCCTCAGACTATCCACCATCTCTTTGAAGGAGTTTCCCAAAACATCTTTTTCAGAAATGGGCGTTACGTTTTGTGAAAGATCACCCGCTGCGACCTGCTGCGCTACTCTCGCCATGGTCTGTAAATATTTCACCATGTGATTAAATGCTGAAATGGTCTCACCGATCTCATCCTGACTATTGGCTGTAATTCTGTGATTGAGCTCACCGGATGCTATCTCTTCTGCCACTTCAGCCATTTGCCGTGCAGCGCCGGAAATGGAGCGCGCCATGAAAGTGCCGCTGAAAATGGCAATGGGGAGTGCCGCTAAAAAAATAAAAAATGATGCCAGTAAAAATTTACGTTCTTTGGCAAGGATGTTATCTGCCAGAATATCAATGCCGACCACTCCATCGATCTTGCCATCTGAGCGATAAATGGGGGCATAGGCGGAAAGCCAGGTTCCCCATTCGTCTGTGTAAAAATCAGCTTCTACGATGGGTTCATTGAGGGTGGCGAAATTCGTTTTGAGTGCTTCCCCAGGGTCATAATAAATTTCTCCAAAGGTGGCTGGATCATCATCTGTGGAATCAACGATAAAGTAGATCTCACCTTTGTCATTCAACCGCATGGTGTATGGATATTCGATTCCGATGGCGGCATCGTGAATTTGAATCAACGTCTGTCTGATAATTTTAGTTTCTTCCGCATTTGTGGAAGTCTTTATAAGGCTGTGCTCATCTCCATTTATTTGCAGGGCAGCCAGAGATACGGTTTGCAGCAGGTTGCTGCGGAAATCTTCGCGAACCTGTGTGTGATAAAAATAATAAAGTGCGCCAATTAACATGGCGGCTGATAAGACCGACACTCCGACGAAGCCGATGGTTAATCTTGTTTGAAAACTGATAAAGCCTTTTTGTTTTTTCATTTTTGCGAAATGCCTTTTGCATTGTCAATCATGTATTTTGAATGCGGCATTCTTGATATGTTTTGAAACAGCGCTTCCTCAGTGGGTGTTTGGGTTTTGTCCACTGAGGCGCGGTTCTTTTTCTCTTTTGGCGCTGCTCTTTCCAATTCAATGGATCTCAGACAGCCAAAGATTCCAGCGATTTTTGTTCGTCAAGATTCAAAACTTTATTTAGTTCCAGCATGATGATCAGGCGGTCTTCCAAGCGGACAATGCCTTTCAGAAAGGCAGAATCCACCGAGTTGATCATCGGGGGCAGGGGTTCAACCGTATCGTCAGCAACTCGCAACACCTCTGAAACGGCATCTACAATAATGCCCGCTTTGATATTTCCCATAGTGACGATCATGATGCGGGTCTGTCGTGAATCTTCCTTTGGCTCAAGAGCAAAGCGTGTGCGCAGGTCAATAACGGGAAGCACGCTGCCGCGCAAGTTAGTAACGCCTTTTACATAGGCAGGGGTCTGTGGGAGTTGTGTGATCGCCTGCATTTTGATAATGCTTTCCACCATCGCAATGTTGATGCCATAAAATTCATTTGCCAGTTCAAAAACCACCAGTTGTTGTTCCATTATTTATCTCCACATAACGAGTCCGTTGTGATGGCAAACGCGGTACCCTCACAACAAGTTCATATTTATTTCGATGATTCTGTTCCCAGTTTGAAACGGGCTACCACCTGTGATAGTCGTTGAGCCATTTCCATCAGGGATGCTGCCGAAGCGGAGACTTCTTCCACCTGTGCGGATACTTCTTCTGTAGAGGCGGATACTTCCTCGACGGAAGCGCTGTTCTCTTCGCTGACGCTTGCGATGTTTTCGATGGACTGGGTCAACTCTGATGAATTCGCCGCCATCTCTTCTGTGGCTGCTGTATTCTCTTCGATCACGGCTGAGACGGCATCCACGGCTTCGACCAATTCAGTGGCTGCCGTGCTGACTTTTGCCGCTGCTGTACCTGCATCCTCGGCCTGTTTGTAGACTGACTCTGCTGCGACGAGAATATTTCCTAAAACTGTTCCTGCTGAATTTGCGCGAACCACGCCGGCTTCCACTTCAGTGGCAGAGGCTTTCATTGCTCCCACGGCTTCGTTGACAGTTTTCTGAATGCCTTTGATTAGAGCCCCGATCTCTTTTGTGGCAAGGCTGGAGCGTTCGGCAAGTTTGCGTACTTCATCGGCTACCACTGCAAAGCCTTTGCCCTGTTCACCGGCGCGGGCAGCTTCAATGGCTGCGTTCAAAGCTAATAGATTTGTCTGGCTGGCAATATCTTCAATGGTTTCAACGATGGCGCCGATCTCTTCTGAGCGGATACCCATCTCTTCAACTTTCGTTGCGGAGAGGCCTACCTTGCTGCGGATGGCTTCCATCCCTGCGATGGTTTCCTGCACGGTTTTCGCTCCGTCGCGTGAGTAGCTTGCGGCTTCGGCGGAATCATGAGTTACTGATTGAGCGTTGCTTGCAACCTGTTCAATGGCGGCACTGATGCGTGAAGTCACTTGTGAGGCTTTGCTAATGGCATTAGCCTGTTCCTGAGCGCCTTTGGCAACCCCTTCGATGGCACGGTTCATTTGCTCGACAGAGGAGGATGTTTTTGTTACGCCGGTAGTTTGCTGGGTGATACCCATGGCAACTTGTTGAATGGTTGTGGCGATCTGTCGGGTGGCATCTCCTGATTGTTCAGAAGCAGATGCCAGCTGGGCAGAGGCGGCTGAGACTGCGTTGGCGCTTTCGAGGACTTGTCCAACTGCGTCACGCAGACCTGCGATCATCTTGGCGAATGAATTGCCAAGTTCATCCTTGGCTGATTTGGGTGTTACGGTTGCCGTCAGATCGTTATCTGCAATGGCGGTAGCTGCGAGGCCCATGTTTTGCATGTAATCGATCAGGTTGTCGAATGCTTTGCCAATATCGCCGATCTCATCTTTGCGCAGGCGAACCTTGTCTTTTTCTGCATCGCTTGCTTCGCGTACCATGTCGCCGACTGAGAGGGATTTTGCCATTTTGGTTAACATCCCTAATGGGTTTGCAATGCTGCTCGAAATGATGATGCCAAATCCGATTGCTGCGAGGACAGAAGTGGCGACGAGGATAATCATGATGGTAGTGGCCTGTTTCGCTAAGGCAGTATTCGCAGCCGAAGTGGTTTTAGCTTGTTCCACTTTTCGCTGCTCCATGGCAGTAATACTATCTTCGACCTGTTTGGCAATTTTGAAGGCGTCTCCGCGTAAATATGAAAGCGCTTCCTCTTTTTTGCCAGCCAATGCTAAAGATATGATTTTGTCTCGATAGGGAATGAATTCCTGGTAGGAGTTGAAATATGCATCATATAATGCCCGCATAGCGTCTGTTTGGATCAACGCTTCATATTCAACTGAGGTCTGGTCAAGTTCATCAGAGAGTTCTTGAAGTGTGTCAACATACCCTTGCGCTTCTGCATCATTTTTTGCCAATATCAAGTCTCGCAAATTGACGCGGGTGCGTTGGAACGCTTCAGTTAAGTGAACCAGTTGCCCAAGCGGTACGGCGTAGTTTTCATACAGATAGGTGTCGGCTGTGTCGATTTTATTGAGATAGTAAATGCCTACCCCTCCGACGACTGCCGTTAAGATGGCGATAATTAAAAAACTGCTGATCAACTTTACACTTGTTTTCATATTGTTGAGAACATTCATGTTGTACAAGCTCCTTTTTTACTTTCATTTTTTGAATATTGCATAATTCCTGATATGGCAACGAATAAAATGAAATAATATGAGAAAACGATGGCTTGCCAAATCCCTATCATTGTATGGATGGAGGCTTGTTTTCATAATA
>Ga0209277_10001833_pt1 | contig 10311 bp, 11 predicted proteins | sample JI81AbrownDNA_FD_187503 | JGI IMG/M metagenome (GOLD analysis project Ga0209277, IMG submission 187503) | Wastewater effluent complex algal communities from Wisconsin, to seasonally profile nutrient transformation and Carbon sequestration -... | ecosystem: Engineered > WWTP > Effluent > Algae... | reverse complement strand
TGTACCTCGAGCTGGCCCTCGTCCGCCCGCCCCGCAGCGAGCACCGTGCCATCGTGGTGGACACCCAGGGTGAACCGCCACCCGGTCGCGACCGCCACCACACCACGCCAGCTCTCGACGTTGCACTGGCCATGGCTGTTCCAACCAGTCGCCACCACGCGGCCGTCACGGCGCAGGCCCACGGTGTGGGACCTGCCGGTGTTGGCGAACGTGTGGACGTCGGCCGCCGACACGGAGACCACGTCGCGCCAGTCTGTCGTCTCGCACTCACCAGCGCCGTTGTGCCCCGTGGCCACGACCGTGCCGTCGGGGCACAGCCCCACGGAGTGCCGGCGACCAGCCGAGACCACTCGATCGTCCTGGTTTGAAGACACGCGCACTGGCCCATTACTGGCGCACGGGTCGTATTCGAGGGGGCTGAATAGCCTTGCGGGGACGGGGTTACTGGGCTCGGAGGGCGATGTAGTGGGTCCAGTCGCGGGCGGCGAGTCTGGCCCAGTCGGCGGCGTTGGAGTCGGTGAGTCCGAGGAGTTCGGCGAGGATGGGTGCTGGTGCGCTGCCGGCGAGTTGGAAGAGTGCCGCTTTGCGGGCTTCGTAGGGTTTGATGCCGATTTTGACGAGGTCTCGTCGGAAGGCTTCGGTGGTGAGGTGTTGGCCGGGGTGGCCGCCGGGGAAGAGCCATCCGGTGTCGCGGGACACGTAGAGGCTTTGACCGCGTCGCTTCAGATGGTCGTGGACGAGGTCGTCGAGCAGTGGCGGCATCTGGATCGGGGTGGTGTGGAAGGTGACGTGGACTGTGGTGTCGGTGGTGGTGACTTGATCGGTGCGCATGGCTGCGATCCGGTGCAGGGGCTGGGCGAATAGCAGGGTGAACAGCCCGCCGAGGCGCGTGTAGCTTCGCAGGCTGGGGTCGTGGAGGAGCCGGTGGACGTGTTCCCAGCGTTGCTCGTCGCTGATGTTGACCGCGGGCTGGGTCGCGGGCAGTGTGGCGATTCGTAGGCGGGTGTTGATCCGGCTGTCGCGGAGCCAGCGGATGAAGGAGCCGTCGGCGGAGCGGTCGCTGGCCGGGCTCTGTTGGTAGTCCTCGAGGTGGTGCTGGGTGGCGTCGGCGACGGTGACGTTGTGGGTGTCGAGCCAGGTGAGGAATCGGACGGCGGCCCGGATCTGGTTGCGGGCGGCGGTGGTTGTGGATCTGGTGAGGTGTCCGCGGCTGGCGGCCCGCCGCATGCCGCGCAGCACATGCCAGTGGGCGTAGCGGCGGACGAGGTCGGCGTGGGGGTCGGGCAGCGGGTCGAGGAGCCCGTCGAGCCAGGCGAGCACCCGTTCGATGGGGTAGTCGACCGGTGGGAGGACGCCGGTCGCCGTTAGCAGCATGCGGACGTATTCGCGGGTGCGGGTGGCGGGCAGGGCCCGGAAGGTGTCATGGCTGATCGGGGTTTCGCCGCGGGCCATCTGGCCGAGCAGGGCGGGGCCGATGCCTGGCTTCTTGCGGAGCCACCAGATGCCGGTTTGGGGCCGTTCGGAGTTGACCAGTTCGTCGAACACGGGCTGTAGTCGGTGGTGGACGGCGCCGGTGGCAGGGTCGGTGAGCAGGCTGGTGAGGCGTTCGCGCAGAATGCAGCGGGCGCAGTGCTGGAGACCGTAGGGCTGGTCTTCGCGGCCGCAGTCGCGGCAGGCGAAGACCGATGCGACGCCGGCGCAGGAGGCGCAGACGATCCGGTCGTCGTGGTGGAAGGCCAGGGGCCTCAGGTCGCCGCATTGTGGGCAGGTCGCTGGGTGGTAGTGGCGGCGTCGCCGGCAGGCCATACACAGCAGTCCGCCGGGGGTGGTGGTGAAGTCGTAACGGTTCCCGCCGCAGTCCCAGCAGGCCCGTTCGCTCACTCGTGGGGGCGACGGATGGTGGCCCTGACGGGCTTCAGGTCGCCGATCCCCGGCCCGTTGTCGTTGACCGCGATGGGGAGGTCGCGGACGTGTTCGCGGCGCAGTTGCAGCAGGTCGCCGGCGTTGCAGTTGAGGATGTCACACAGGGCGGCGAGCAGCTCGACGTTGATCCGTTGCGGTGTCTTCGTCACGACCCGGTGGATCATTTGACGGGACAGGTGGATGCCGCGCTCTGCCAGCGGGGCGACCAGGTCGGTGGTCTGGAAGATGCCGTTCTCGGCCATCACCTGACGCAGGTTCCAGTAGAAACTCACCCGTGTGGTCATCAGTCCTCCTTGGCCCCGTAGACGCGGGAGAGCGCGGCTTGGAGCGTTTTGGTCTTGAAATCGTTCGATACCGAGGTGTAGATCGCCGTCGTCGACGCATAGGAGTGGCCGACCTGTTCGGTCACGAACCGTTCGGGGTAGCCGAACTCGACCAGGTGGGTCACATACGAGTGCCGCAGGCAGTGCAGAGTCAACTCGGCCGGAAGTTCGGCCTGTTTTCGCAGGTAGGCGAACCGATGGTCCATCGTCTTGACCGAGACACGCTGTTGGCGTTCGGTCAACCACAGCTCCTGACGTGGCCCGGGTTGAAGCAGCGGCCGTGCCTGGTCGACCCATTGACGCAGCCCCTCGATCACCCAGTCGAACTCGGGAACCGACAACACGGTCCGTCGCCGGGGGACCCCACCGCCGCTGGACTTGCCGTAACGCACATGGATCGCGCCGTAAGTGCCCCACGCCGGCATGCTCGGGTTCGGCCGAAGATCGGCCACGTCCAGCATGCACAACTCGCGTCGTCGGAGCCCGAACGCGTAGGCGGTCTTGATCATTTGAGCGTCGCGGAGCGCCGCCAACGCACCCTTCCGGCCCGAGCGTTGGGCACGCTCGACGCGGGTGTCGACGTAGTCGAACAGGTGCTGCAGCTCGTCGTAGGTGAACGGTCGGCGTTCGGGTCGCCCTTCGTACTCGACCAGGTGGGCGGCGGTGTTGAAGTCGTGGCACACCTGGGAGGGGATCATCCCGAAACGCTGTTCGCACTGCTCCACCCAGCCGTAGCGGCCATCCAGCAGATAGTCACAGAACAACCGCAGGGTGTGGTGGTAGCCGCGGATCGTCGAGGGCGCCAACCGGTCAGGACCGATCATCAACTCCAGCGTGAAGTCCTCGACGTCGCCTGCGGTCCACACCCATGGGTACGAGTCGGTCACCTCGGTGAACCTCCGGATCAACGCGATCCTCGGCTCGACCGTCGCATCCACCAGCAGCCGGGACCGCTGCTGCCGAGCCCAACCCGACACCATCGCCTCGAACACCGCGACGGGCTCGTTCAAGTGCGCGATCCCGGGGGCCAGGACCAGATGAGCAGCACCGGGAACGGTCACCACCCACCCCCAGCCGTAAACTTAGAAGTGACAATGACAATGGAAAGTTACCACGGTCATGGCGACCCGAACGCCACAAGGCCTGACGAAACCGGAGACGGGACCACCCACGACCCATTGGGTAGACGCGCACTCCGCACCGATCAACTCAGGGTTGATTCGGGACGCTACGTGCCTCAGTGCAAGAGGTGTGTGGCGCTTGAGAGGCCATGTTCCCCCGGGGGCTTGGTTGGTGGGTGCGCTGAGCACGGCGGGGTGCCGGGCTGGCTTGCGTCTTCGACATTGGTTTGGAGAGGAGTCGGAGATGGGGCGACAGCAGGACAGGGTGGCGGCACGACAGGCGATTCACGAGGCGCGGATCGCGAGGCGTCGTGAGCAACGGGAGCGTGAAGCGGCGGTGGAGCAGCTGGCCGTCCAGGTACAGGTGGAGCTACGCGCCGGGGCCCGGGGGCTTGCCGAGGCCGAAGCCCGCGCCGGGGCACTGATCGAGCAGATGATCACCGTCCACGGGCTCACCGCCCGTGACGTGGCGACCTGGTGCGCTGACGGGATGACCGCCCGGGAAGCGAGCCGCCTGCGTCGTGTTGCGGTGGAGAGCACCGACGAGGATCCGGTGGCTTGAGTCGATACAGGCCGCCCGAACCTGGGTGCGGTCGAAGCAACCAGGAGGCGGCGACGGTGATGGAACCACGTACAGCGGGCGAGAGTGTGGAGCGGGTCGCGGGCTTGTTGGTGACGGCGCAGGAGCGCGCCGGGTTGGCGACCTGGGATCTGGATCAGCCGCGGGCCTTCCTGCGGGAGTCGGCCGTCGAGCTGGCGGCGTGGCAGGCGCTTGACCTGCTGCCGCTCGGGACGCAGGTGTCTCCGGTCGCGGTGGCCGGTGCGGGTGTGGTGGCGGTGCTGGTGGAGGCGGAGGCTGAGCTGCAGCGCTTCGCGATCGGCGAGTATCCGCGGGGCACGAGTGCTCTGGTCGCCCGGGTGGGGGATCTGCTGTCGGAGTACCGATGCCCGGCCTGAACCATTCCCGCGCAGACCGTCTGGCCCGCGCGCTGTTGTCCGATCCGCCTACTGAGCCGGCTGCGGCGATCCTCGGCTTGGCCTACATCCTGCAGGCCGCGGGGGAGCGCAGCAGCTTCCCGGTGCTGCAGGCGGTTCTGGGAGAACACGTTGGACGAGCGCATGATGTCGGTCTCGCCCTGGGTGAGGTAACCCAGCCGGTGCGCCTCCTCGATGCGTCTGTCCAGCAGCCCGGGTGTCAAGGCCTGGAGCCCCTCAGCACGGATGGCATCAACCTCGTGGGGCAGGAGTCGGGTCGCGTGGTAGGTCAGCAACCACCGCCCCTCCAGCAGGCCCCGCCAGTCGTGAATGTCAGGGTCGAATCCTGGGCCGCTGACGGCGGCCAGCAGCCGCGCCGGCCATGTGCTGGGGGCATCAATGTCTACGAGATCGAGCACTGTAGGTTCTCGCGGAACTTGTCACTGACGTGCTCCGCTGACTAGGGCCGTAGCGCCGCGGTCAGTCGGAGTGCTTCTCACTATCTTGTCCGGATTCGCACAGTCGAGGACACAACCTGTGGGCTCCAGGGAGGGCTGCTCCAGCGGTGAGCGGCAGGAGACTGCGCCTTCCAGCCAGGTGCGCGTGAGCATCCTCAACCGCCGATCTCCACTCCTCGTCCCGACTAGGACAGAGAGAACAGTTCCTCGCCAACCGCGTATGAGGCCTTGGCGAGGAACTGCGCTCTGTTTTCGGCTGAGCTGACGCGCCGATCTGCCGCGCTGAGGACGTGGCCTCCGGCAGGCCCAACCTCATGCCGAAAAGAGGTTCGTGAGCAGCCGGCTGCCGGCGTGTCGGGCAGGCGGCTGCGACTAGTTCTTCTGTCGTGAGGGAGCGGGGGCTGGTGCTTCTGCTCCCTGCGCTCCTCGGTCAGGAGATGTGCCAGCGTCCTTCGACCTTCTTGAGCTGGAGTGTGTCTGTCCCGATGGCTTGGGCAACGGTCGTCGCGTCGGTCCCGGCGATGTTGGCGGTATCCCCGTCGATGGTGATGGTGGCGTCCGCAAGGTTGGCAAGGGCTCCTTCCAGCCCTGTGGGTGGCACGGCGCTGACGGCGTCGGGGCAGGTCGGCTTTGAGTACTTGTTTTCGATGGCTCGCTGGGCGGTGGCTGACATGAAGGAGCAGGCAGCGTTGCCGTCTCTGCTCTGGACCGCGTCCCCCCACGCTGTGACGGCGGTCCTAACGCCTTCGTCGCCGTCCTGGCTCCCCGGATCGGCTGCCTGCGAGGAACAGCCCGCAAAGGTGAGCGCGGTGCATGTGATCGCGAGCATGGCCGGGGCTGTGCGGATGAACTTCATAGTTCCTCGTTCCTGTTGAGGTCCCCTTGGGACAGTCGGAGCATGACGGCCACTGTTGTGGCTGACACGGTGAGTGCGATGGCGCCCAGCGCTGCGATGTCCCGTACCGGGAGGGATGTTCCCCCGCCGGTGAGGGGGGTGGTCAGCACGTCCGCGGAAAAGATCGCCGCCGCGGCGGCGGGGATCAGGCCGACGGCCATGGGAGCCATGATGGAGCACCACCGCAGCCGGCGCCAGAAGGAGTCTGCGACGCCGGAGATCTGCAGGTGCCAGCGTGAGCCGCTGTTGGCGCGGATCTGGTCAGCCACGGTGATCAGGGTGGCGATCGCTGCGACGCTGATCGCCAGGTCTGCGGCGAGGAATCCCATGGTTTTGAACTCGCGTGTGGCCAGTGTGGCGATGTCGTAGCTCTCCTGGGGGGTCAGGACCACATCACCAGTCTGGTGCCGCAGCCTGGTGCGGACCTGTTCGAGGCCGTCGGCATCGTCCCCGTGGGAGGGGGCAAAAGTGATCGTCCGGCTGGCGGGGGTGTCCGTGGCTAGTCCGGTGGGTCGGGGCATGAGGATCGTGGGTGGCAGTGACAGGCCGCGGCTGACCTGGTCCCAGGCGGTCGAGACGACCGGGCTGGTGGGCATCGGGAACGGGGAGGACTCCGCGACCCAGGAGACGCTGCCATCGGTGTGTTGCTGTTCTGTCATGATCCGCGCCATCGGCGGTAGGGACCCCAGGTCGCGCGGGACGGTGCCCGCCTGGCAGCCGTCGGATTCACCCACCAGCGATTGCCACTGTCGGCAGTCAACGAAGGCCGCTGGGTACGTGTGATCGGGGCCCGTCCCCACCGTGACCAGTTCCAGGGTCACGGTGTCGTCGTGACGGCCGTGGGGCGCGTAGCCCTGAGTGGTGGCGACCAAGGTGTTCGGGCCGACCACGTCGGCCAGGCGGTTCAGGTCGCGGCTCGAGGTGTCCGCAAGGAGGGGGAAGTAGACCAGCAGGGGTCCGGAGAGGGCGACCAGGGTGGCCACGCCCATGGCGGGGCGACACGTGCGGGTCAGGTCGGCCAGGCCTTGGCGTGAGGCGATGTGGATGGTCAGGTGGGGACTGCGGATGCCCCGGGTCATCAGGAGTTCGGCGAGGCGCGGGATCAGGCCGATGGTCGCCAGGCTGACCAGGGCGATCGATCCCAGCGCAGCGCCAGAGGCCACGCCACCCGCCGGAAGGGCCTCCATGATCACGGCCCCACCCAGGACAACACCCAGCGCGAGACACAGCAGCGTCACCCACCAACGCCACGGCCAGTGGCGGGTCGTTGTTTCTCGACAGGCAGGCCTCGCGCCCGCCACCCATGCGCCCATGGCGACCAGCAGCGGCACCATAGCGGCGAGCCCGAGCACGTGGCTGGCGCTTAGACGGACGTCGTCGGGCCACAGCCCTCCTTGGAAGGGCAGGTGCGGGGCAGCGGCCCGGGACAGGATCGGGAACGCGGCTGCCGCCGCCGCGGCACCCACGACACAGGGCGCGGTGACCTCGACGACGTTGACCATGCGCAGTTCACGCGAGGTCATGCCCAGCAGCTCGAACGCTTGCGCCCTGGTCTGTCGCCGGGCGCCACCGAGGCTGCTGAGCAGCGCCAGCAGGAGCAGCAGTGGGATGACGAACGCCACCGAGAAGATCCCGGCCCCCAACACTACGGCCGGCGGAATGTAGGAGGCCACATCGTCTCCTCGGCCGAGGCCATCACCCAGCCATCCGACCTCCGGTGGGAGCTGCGCGCGGGTTACGCCCCGCCACACCACCAACGAGTCGGGCCCCAACAAGGCATGGTCCTGTACGGACAGGTCCGACGAGAACGTCCCGGGGTAGCGCTCACGTAGGAGCGGCTGATCCTGCATCAGGCGGCGCATCCCGGGCGACAACCGCTGTTGGCCCACGGCCGGCACCGCAGCAGGTCGTGCAACATCACCGACCACGGCGAACTCCCGCACCGTGATGTGCCGGCCCTTGAAGTAGTCCGATGTCTGTCGCGCCACCACTCCCGACGTCTGGACATCAGGAGGCAGCAGGTGTGGAAGGGTGCTGGCCACCCTGGCGCTCCTGGCCTGGGCCGAGGGAACCATCGCCGCCCCCGATAGTAGGGTCAAGACCGCGAACAACGCAGCCAGCACCTGAACAACAGCCAGCCACCCGTTGTGGCGGAACCCCTTGACTCCCAGCGACGCGAGGAAACCCCAACCTGGGCGAGCGTTTCTCAGGCCTCGCACACCACACCGTCCCGCATACGCACGATCCGGTCTGCCTTGGCCGCCACGTCATCGTCGTGGGTGACCACCACGATGCTCGGGCGCTGCTTGCTGGCATCAGCGCCGGCCAGCAAGAGGTCCATCACGACCTCGGAGTTCTTCGAGTCCAAAGCACCTGTTGGCTCGTCGGCGAACACGACCGACGGGCCATGCACCAGGGCACGTGCCACGGCAGCTCGTTGGCTCTCTCCACCTGACAACTTCCCGGCGGACAAGTCCTTGCGCGCGGACAAGCCGACCTGGTCCAGCAACGCTGCGGCCCGGTCTTCTGCCTCACCCCGCGAAACGCCCACGATCCGCAACGGGAGACTCACGTTCTCCAAGGCTGACAATTCCGGAATCAGGCGACCGAACTGCAACACGAATCCGAAATGCTCACGTCGAACCCGACGGCGCCCATCCTCATCCAGAGAACCCAGATCAGCCCCCGAAAACAAGACCTGACCCGAAGCTGGGGCATGGATCCCACTGAGACAGTGCAGCAGTGTCGTCTTCCCGGAACCGCTTGCGCCGACAACAGCAACCGAAACACCCGCTGGAACGGTCAAATTAATCCCGTGCAGAATCTCAGTATCAGCATAACTGAAGTATAACTGGCGAACTTCTAGTTCAGTTCTATTGGAGGCGCCAATACTGTGATTTCTTCCACTCGTTGGTTCTCCGGTGCCTAGGAGGCCCTGGGGTGAATTGATCGTCAAGGAACGTTCCTAAACCTCTAGAATGTTAGCTGGATGATTTCGCAAGCGCCTGCTGGAGGGTTTCGATAGCTAGTTTAGATTCTCCACCCCATTTTACTTCAATATCGTCCGCTACCAGATCCGAATTTTTGATCAACCCCGCATCGAATCCAGTTGTCGATCGGCATTCAACGAACGTCAACGCAACCGCGACCTCGTGTTCACTGGGAGAATATGAGGATAGATTCGCAGGCGGCCAAATCAATATCTTTCCGGTCTTGGTTTCAGATGTAATTGGATCCCGCGCGATCGCAGAAGTCATCTTCCCCGGATGGATACCTAACCCGCTTAAAAGCTTATCGTAGTTGTCATAAGACTCTCATAGAGAGAATTGCCATCAATATCGGGGAATCGCCGCTGTATGCAAGTCGATAATTTTACGAGATCACCGCGAGATCTTTTTGAAATTTCAGTGGAATAGGAGTTTCGGATTTCATCGCGAAGCTTGGATGCTTGGGCTATGGCGGTGGATAGGTTGGGGGACCTCTCCGTGATCCATCTTTCGCAGCGACTAGCGGCGGCGTCAAAGCCCTTGCTCTGCGATTCTATGGAACCAACTTCTTCATTCGCCTGCGCCACCTCCAGCCCCCCGAAGCCGTAATACTTTGCAGTCTCAGGAGTGTCTGGGCCGAAATCCACTCGTCGAAACCCGTACGCGACGGGGTGTGATGTGACAGCAGGGGGTCGTGTCAAAGTACGAGCTTCCCTCGCCTGGGGAAAACCGTTCTCAGCTAAGCAATCTGCTCGCAAAACATTCACAAAAGAAGTTGCGTTTCCATAAAATTCTGTGAGAGCTTCCGTGTCTCTGATGTTCGTTTCAGGCTTGGCTGTGTTCGCGTTTCTAGGGTTGGACAATTGCGGTGCGGGCCGGTTGGCTGGGGTAATGAATCTAGAGTTGAGCCAAGATAGAATTAAGGCCGCCGCCAGCATCGATAGGCCGCCAATGAGGATAATGTTTCCAACTAGATTTTTGCTTTGCCTAGTCAAGATAGTTTCGCTCCCCGCTGAAAACTGTCCCATGATCAATTAGCTGAACGGCTATAAAAAGCAAGGAGTGGGAGTAGAGAAGTGAACTCTACCCCCACCCCTTGTTTCTAGGTTATATCACCCACAGTTGACCCGGTCGTGCCGATCATTGCGATTCAGGAGGTCCGAGTTGAGCATGTACCAGTTCCCATTGTTAGGAATCGTCTGCACCTGATCCGGCGCCAAGGTACGAATATTCTTGACTGCCACATCGCAGGATCCATCCCGGTTCCGCAGCTGGGCTGCGTTATCTCGGAGGGGGCCCTGGCCGGTCGCGCCGGTCGAGATGTTCGTGAAGGTGTAACCGTCGTGGCTGCCGCTCTGGTAAAACTGCTTCTGGTATGTGGTATTCGTGGTGTTGCGAGCGAAGCAGATCTCGTACGTGTTGCAGGCGAGCTTGCCGTCGCCCACATCAGCTTGGGCCATTGCGGGGCTGAGGCACAGCGCTGCAATGGCAGCAGCCGTACCCACCGCCCCTCGCTTGGAGATGCGCATGAGAGTTTCCTCCTTGGATTCCCACGTGCCGGGGGACCCGAAGCACGTAGCTTGAAGATACACGAGTCAGAACGATGGGTAAGCCCTTCACGGTAAGAAG
>Ga0209277_10001831_pt1 | contig 10314 bp, 8 predicted proteins | sample JI81AbrownDNA_FD_187503 | JGI IMG/M metagenome (GOLD analysis project Ga0209277, IMG submission 187503) | Wastewater effluent complex algal communities from Wisconsin, to seasonally profile nutrient transformation and Carbon sequestration -... | ecosystem: Engineered > WWTP > Effluent > Algae... | reverse complement strand
GACAGGCTCAACCAGCCGAGGTGTTTCGACAGGCTCAACCCGCCGAAGATTTGGACATGCTCAACAGACCGGCTTCAGGCGGATCGGGACGTGGAGAGTTCGGCCAGGGTGGTCAGGGCGGTGATCGCCTCGGCGCGCAGGGGAGCGCTCTTCAGGGCATCCAGGGCCAGCGCTCGGTCGGCATCGATGCGTCGCTCGGTGGCCGCCAGGGCTCCGGACGCGACGATGATCTCGCGTGCCGTCGCGACGTCGGCGGCGTCCAACTCGGGGCTGCCGAGCAGTCCGATCAGGCGCTCCTTGGCCGTCTCCGAGGCCAACTCCAGGGCGTGGGCCACCAGCACCGTGCGCTTGCCTTCGCGCAGGTCGTCGCCGGCCGGCTTGCCGGTCAGACCCGGCTCGCCGAACACGCCCAGCACGTCGTCTCGAAACTGGAACGCCCGGCCGAGCGGCGAACCGAAGGCGCGCAGGGCCGCGAGGGCCGCATCGTCCGCGCCGGCCAGGGCTGCCCCGACCTGCAACGGGCGGATCACCGTGTACCGCGACGTCTTGAACTCGACCACGCGCGGCACCAGGGCCATCAGGTCCACCGCTCCGACCGGCTCGGCCTGTGCGAACACGTCCAGGAACTGGCCGCAGGTCACTTCGGTACGCATCGCGTCCAGCAACGGCGTCGCCCGCGCCAGAGCGTCGACCGATAGCCCGGAGGCGTGGAACAACTCCATCGACCAGACCAGCAGGAGGTCGCCGAGCAGAATGGCGCCGGCCCGTCCGAAGGCCTCGGGGGAGCCGAGCAGGCCGGCGCTTGCGTGCCAGGTCTCGAACTGACGGTGCGCGGCGGGCCGTCCGCGGCGGGTGTCGGAGGCGTCCATCACGTCGTCGTGCACCAGGGCCGAGACGTGCAGCAGGTCCAGGCAAGCGGCCGCTCCCAGCAGGGCGTCGGGATCATTCGGCTCGGCGATGGCGGCATGTCCCCACCAGCAGAACGAAGGCCGCAACCGCTTGCCGCCGCCGGTGAAGGCCAGCGCCAGGTCGGCCAATGCCCCGAGCTGCGGCCCCACCTCGACCAGTTGGTGCGTGCGCGACTCGATGAAGGCGCGCAGCCGTGCACCGATGGCGTCGCGAAAGGGTGCGCCGAGCGGGTCGTCCGCAGCGAAGGTGCCCATCCCCAGAGCGTAGAGGGCAACCCGGGTGTTGGCTCGCCTAGTGGGTGGTCGCCCCTGAGCGGGGGCCACAGCCCTAAGGTTGACCACCGTGTCCGTGAAGCCAGATTTCGCCGCCTCGCAGAGGTACCTGCCGAGCATCGCCGAGTTGCTGGCCGACGCGAGCCGTCCGACGTTCAGCTTCGAGTTCTTTCCGCCGGCCGACCAAGCCGCGTCGGACGTTCTTGCCCAGACCATTTTCGACCTGGACGACACCGGACCCGACTGGTTGTCGGTGACCTACGGCGCCTCCGGGGCCACCCGTGACCGGACGATCAGAGCTACCCGTTTCATCAAGACCCGCACCATCGCTCAGACGATGGGGCACCTGACCTGCGCCAGCCAATCCCGGGACGAACTGCTCGCCACCCTGGCGTCCTATGCCGAGGTGGACGTGCGGCACGTGCTGGCGATCCGGGGTGACATGCCGGGCGGGCCGACCGTGCCCTGGGTGCGGCATCCGGACGGGCTCGCGAACGCCACCGAACTTGTGCAGTTGATCGCCGAGAACTTCAACTTCGGCATCGGGGTTGCGGCCTTCCCGGATCCGCACCCGCAGTGCCGCGACGCGGACCTGGACGCCCGGCTGCTGCTGGCCAAGCAGGAGGCCGGGGCCACTTTCGCGGTCACCCAACTGTTCTTCGACGGCGACGCCTATCTGCGGCTGGTCGATCGGGCACGGGCGATCGGCTGCACCCTGCCGATCGTTGCCGGCATCCAGCCGGTGACTAACATCGCTCAGATCGAGCGGTTCGCCGCCCTATCGGGTGCCGCCCTGCCCGACCGGGTGGTGCGGCGGCTACGGGAGGTGGCGGACGATCCGGCCGAGGTGCGCCGGGTCGGGGTCGAGATGGCCACCGAGTTGAGCGTGCAGGTGCTGCGCGGGGGCGCACCCGGGCTGCAGTTCTTCACCCTCAACCGCTCGAGGGCGACGAGAGGAATTCTCGCCAATCTCCGCCGGTTGGGTCTGTATCAATCGTCACCAGCCGCTGCGTCGGACGGGTGAGCGCCACGTAGAGCACCCGGACGCCGCCCGGCGACTCGGCCACGATGTCGTCCGGGGTGACCACGATGACACCGTCGTACTCCAGGCCCTTGGCCTGCAGCGGGGTGACCACCACGAGCCGGTTCTGAGCGAGCGGTTCGAGCGAGGCCTGCACAGCGGCGAGGCGCGACGGCGGCGCGATCACGCCGACGGTGCCGTCCAGTTCGTCGAGCAACCGGCCCGCCTGCGCGCTGACGGTCGCCGAAAGGGCCTGCTCGTCGACGGCCAGTAGGTCGGGTTCGACGCCGGTGGAGCGGACGGCCTGGGGCAGGTCGGCGCCCGGGAACGACCTGCTGACAACCTGCGCGGCCAGGGCGAACACCTCGGCGGGGGAGCGGTAGTTGACGCTCAACCGGTGCCGGCGGCTGGGTGCGTTTCCGATCAGCTCGGCAAGGGCCCGCTCCGATTCTGCGAGATCGGGCCAACTGCTCTGGGCCGGGTCGCCGACGATCGTCCAGGACGCGTGCGCGCCTCGGCGGCGCAGCATCCGCCACTGCATCGGGGTGATGTCCTGCGCCTCGTCGATCAGCAGATGCGCGTACTCTTCGTGGCCCTCGTCGTCGGGGTCATCCTCGCGTTCGCGCGAATACCGGTCGGCGGTGGTGACCAGTTCGGGAGTCGCGGTGCCGCCCTCGATGAAGACCGGCTGCTCGTCATCGTCATCGACCGGCGCCGGGCCAAGCAGGGACGCCAGTTCGTCCAGCAGGGCCATGTCGGCCACCGACCAGGTGGTCGCGGCGAACGAGTCGGTCAGCACCCGCTGCGCGTCCGCGTCCAGCATGCCGACCGCGACCTGGCGGACGATGTCGGCGTCGTCCAGTCGGCGCAGCACCTCGGTGGGCGACAGCGAGGGCCACCAGGCGTTGACGAACATGCGCCACTGGGCGCTGGACGTGATCAGGTCCTCGACGACGTCACGCTCGAGGTCGATCTCGTCGGGCACCTGCGCCACCAGAGCCTTCAACAGTGCTTGTTCGGCCGCCGCCCGGCCCCGATTGACCTTGTGGCGGGCGAGAACCTCGGCCCGGATCCGGGCCAACGCCGGCCCCTCCAGGCCCAGCACCTCGCCCTTGACGGTGACCCGCAGCCGAACTCCGTCCGGCCCGGGATCGATCAGCGGCAGGTTGACCAGCCGCTGCAGCAGGGGGGCCATTCGCAATGAGCCCTTGATGGTGGCGGCTGCGGCATCGTCGTTGCGGTCGGCCACAAGCCCCAGCGAATCGCTGGCCACGGCGCCGATCGCGCGCAGGGTGACCGAATCCTCGCCCAGTGAGGGCAGCACCCGCTCGATGTAGTTCATGTACAACGACGACGGGCCGACCACCAGGATGCCGCCGCGCTCGAAGCGGCGCCGGTTGCTGTACAGCAAGTAGGCGGCGCGATGCAGGGCGACGACGGTCTTGCCGGTGCCGGGGCCACCGGAAATCACCGTGACTCCCCGTGCCTCGGCGCGGATCGCCTCGTCCTGCTCGGCCTGAATGGTGGCAACGATGTCGCGCATGTGCCGGCCCCGCGAACGCTGCAGGGCGGCCATCAGCGCGCCTTCGCCGATGATCACCAGGTCGCCGGCCTCGGTCGCGTCCAGCAGGTCGTCCTCGATGCCGATCACCTTGTCGTTGCGACAGCGCAGCACCCGACGGCGGGTGACCTCCATCGGGTTGGACGACGTGGCGCGGTAGAACGGCTCGGCGGCGCGGGCGCGCCAGTCGATCACCAGCGGCTCGTACTCCTCGTCCCGGACGCCGATCCGGCCGATGTAGCGCAGGTCGCCGTCGGACAGATCGAGGCGACCGAACACCAGCCCCTCGTGTTCGGCGTCCAGAATGGCCAGCCGCTTGGCGGCCTGAAACGCGAACGCGTCACGCTCGAACATCGCCGTGCCGTCTTCTTCGCGCATCCAGCTGCCACGATCGGAGGTGTAGATGGAGCGTCCCGCGGTGGCGGAGCGTCTGGCCGACGCCGTCGCCTTCTGAAGCTGCGCATAGACGAGGTCAACGTGCGCCTGTTCGATGGCGAGTTCTCCGTCGAACGCCGAGGCTGGCTGGGTCAAGGAACCTCCTGGCTTGCCGTTTTGACCGACCGCCCACTTTACGCCCTTCGTGCAGAGAGCGACATGTGAGCACGCGTCAATGGAGCTCGGCGGCGAGTGAAGCGCGCCGCTCCGCCAGGCAAGGTTGCCTGTGTAGGCTGCGCGCCTTGACACGCGAGCCTACTCTCGGCCCGACTTGAGTCCGCGGATGCCGGGTCAAATGCGCTTTCGTAGTCAACGGCAGCGGGGCCGCAGTCCCGCTAGTCAACCGTGGACAGACGCGGGGCCACACCGGATGCGTGACTCGGCCTCGGGAGTTGAGGGCGCCGGTCGGTCGGGGCGGGCCGCGCTGGCAAGAAGCTCCGTGATCAGCAACGTGCGAGCGCACCCGCGCAAGCGCCGCGTTCACGTCTCGATACAGGGGTCGTTGAGTGGGTGCCACTTACGCAGCTGAAGCCCGTGTTCGCTGTATACGTACAAGACATCAATTTGGCAAGCCGGCTTCCTTGGCTAATCCGCCAAGTAGAGTGACTCTCGCGACGACGGAGTCCCCGCGGCTCCCCGCGCGGCGCATCGCGACCCGAGGAGAGAAATGGCGCAGGTATTCTTTGGCTACCCTTCGCAACCATCTGGACCAGGCGACGTCATGCGCACCACGTCGGAGCGGCTCGCGGAGCAAGGAATAACAACGCAGACATGGCAAGATTTGAAGATTGCCGGCAGGGTAGTAGTTTCCAGTGTCCTGAAGGCCATTGATGACGCGCAAAGCTGCATTTTCGATCTCACTGTTGTAAACAGTAATGTCGTGTTCGAGCTCGCATATGCAATTGCAAAGGGCAAATCGGTTCGAATCACTCTCGACAAAACCGTTGCTTCTGCCGTCTCGGAGTTCAATGAATTATCTACCCTAAAGCCCCTTGGGTACACGGCCTACTTCAACAGCAATGATCTCAGCGCCGGACTCCTGGCAGAACGTCCATGGGATGACACCACCACGGCGTACGACGACTTCCTAGAACCGGTTCTCGCGGAAGATGGCGCTCCTAAGGATTCACTATTGTATTGCCCCACGTATGACCCATTCGAAGCGTCGTCGCGTCTGAATTCGTTCATTGACGAGCGTCAGACGCGTGGGACGAGAGTGAAAGTCTACGATCCGAAAGAATCTAGTTTTGAACCCATCACGTGGCTGGGACCAACGTTAATGGGAAGTGCCGGAGTTCTAGTCCACTTCGCTGGTGAACATCGCTCACGAGCGCAAGTCATCAATGCAAGACACGCGATCACTGCCGGATTTGCACTTGGCCTTGAGATTCCGGTATTGATGCTCGCGGAGCCGGAATACAAGGCCCCGTTTGACTACGAGACGCTCCTTCGAACGTACAGATATCCCCGGGAGTGCGTTCACCTAGCTCGTACCTGGCTCGATGGGGTCCACTTTGAAGGAGTAGATTGGCGTCGACCACGCCGGTCTCCGCGAAATCCGCTAGTTGCGCTGAAATTTGGCGAACACGTTGCAGAGAATGAAGCGGATGAACTTCCGGAGTACTTTGTCGAGACTTCAGCATTTCATGACGTGCTACAAACGCGAGACACAATCTTCGTTGGGCACCGTGGCACTGGCAAGACGGCGAATGCGCTGCAGGCATTGGATCGTCTTCGCGCAAACAAGACAAACCTTGCGGTCCTCATCAAACCTCCAGGATTCGAATTTCCCGCCATGTTTGAAGCAATGATGTCGCTGCCAACTGGTCAACACGACTACTTTTTTGACGCGCTTTGGAGATTCGTAATTCAAACAGAAATGGGGGCCGCAATACTTCAGCGTATCGAGTCGCGTGGTCCCCACATCCCCTTAAGCAATGACGAGCAGAACTTTGTCGACTATGCCGCGAGCGCGCCCTTTGATTTGCGGTCTGACATCTCTTCACGGCTAGAGCAAACCTTAATGCACCTCAGCCAGCGAGTATCGACCGAGGATTCCTCTTCCCCACGCCGGAACTTGATCAATGAGGCTTTTCACGCCGACGCCCTGAGCCGCCTCCGGGCCGCGCTCGGAGTCGTCTTGAAGTCTGAGAAACGTGTCGCCATTTTGGTCGACAATCTTGACAAAGGCTGGGATCGAAACTCGGATCTCAATCACATGGCGCGATTCATTCTTGGGCTCTTGGTTGCACGAGGCAACGTTTTGCGCGACTTCGACAAGCAGTCGTGGTGGCGGGATCGCGTTCGCTTGACCGTGTCCATCTTCCTGAGGAGCGACATATACCATTATTTGCGAACCGAGGCGCGGGAACCTGACAAGCTCCCCCTTTCCACTGTGAAGTGGAAGGATCCTCAGACACTTCTTCACGTTTTGGAGTCACGATTCGAGGCTAAATCTCGAGGCAAGTCTGGGGATGCAATGTGGGGCGAATTGTTCGATCTGGGCCCGGGTGGAGAGCAAGCCATCAAGGATTGCTTGACAGGATGCGTTCAACCTCGACCACGCGACATCTTGGTGCTCATCAACGCGGCGGTTTCCAGCGCAATTGATCGCGGACATCTGAAGGTCAGTGCGGATGATATGCAGATCGCCCGTCGCGCATATTCGGACTACGCATTCGATGCACTGCTGGTAGAGAACGGCGTAACGGTTCCCGAGTTGAAGCAAGGGCTTCTTTCGCTGCTCGGTGTGGCCCCAGTCCTCACTGTGCAGGAGGCTACGGAGCAGTTCGCCAATGCCGGAATCAATGACGATCGCGTGGCTGCAGTGATTGAAAAGTTGGTGTCAGTGTCGTTCTTTGGTGTCGAAGTCCATGAAAACGCCTTCGAATACCCAGAGGTCGGGACTGACATGGATCGAGCTCAAATACTCGCGGCAAAGCTGCAAAGCGTCGAGGGTCAGCGCCGTCTCAAGATCCACGATGCCTACCATCCCTTCCTCGAGGTCGTGGAGGATGCCCAACCGCGAGCCTAGCTGGCGGCAGTAGATAGGGAGGTGTCAGTTGGTGGTACTAGTGGAGTGTGTAATCGCTGAGCGGAGACATCGGTGACTGAACTCCCGGTGGAGCGTGTGGGGAGCGACGTCGTTTCCAAGGTGAAGTCTGACAGCAATGGAAGTCCCCTAGGTGTGCTCGACGAACTCGCTTCGCACGATTGTGCTAGCGAGGTCCGTTCCGGCCAAGACGGCCATAGCAAAGCTGCTTATTAGGTCGGCTTGGAACACGCACGCAATTTGCGCCGAGCCCTTGGCCATGGGCAGGGCCGACCCAACGCCGATCGAAGACACGTCCGAGGGCCCTCAGCGGCTCGACCTAGAGTGCGGTCGCTACGCGCGTGGTGATGTGGAACTCGCTATCCGCGATTCCGTGTGGCACGTTCGAACCGTAAACTTGAGGAGGGATCTAAGTTGGAGGCTCGGCGACATTGGCCATCTCGCCGTTCGCTGCCGGAATCACGTCCGCGATATCGAGCAACTTGGTGTCCACGATCGGTGCCGAGATCTGGCGACCACGATCAACGTGTCTCGAAGATCGCAGGCGCGCTCCGAGATCGATCCTGCTCAGGCTGGACCCGCGCTGCTGCTGGCCGAGAGCCCGCCAAAGCCTCCCCCGTCGCGGGCTTCAGCGACAATCAGGACGGTAGGACATGAGTTGGCTCACGGTTGACGTGACGCGAGGTTGATTAGTTGTTTGGCTAGGGGTTCTCTGTGGTTGGTCCCCGAAATTAACAGACTAATTGGTGGGTCCTTGGGTAGGTTCGGGGGGTGTCGCCGTACGAGCGGAAGGTGCCGGCCGCTTCAGGGGCCAGGGCTGTTCAGATCATTTGGTCGAAGAGGCGTGGCCGGGCCGAGGTTGAGCACATCGGCTCAGCCCATGGTGAGGCCGAGTTGGAACTGCTGACCGCGGTCGCTCGGCAACGGATCCACGCCGGTCAAGACGAGCTCGATCTTGGCCTGCCTGCCGCCGATCAGACGTCGGTGGAGGTGGTCGCTACCCGGATGGGGCGGCTGCTGGACGCGATCAGCACGGTGTATCGGCAACTGCGTTTCCACCTGGTGCCAGGTACCGATCAGGTGTTCGAGCAGCTCGTGACGGCCCGGATCGTCGAGCCGACCTCCAAGCAAGACGCAACCGGGGCGCCGGAAGAAGCCGGGGCGCCGGCCGAGTCCTACCCGACGGTGAAACGTGCACGCGCCCAGTTGCACTGCCACGCCCATTTGGCTGCAGATCAGGCTGGACCCGCGCAGCTGCTGGCCGAGCGCTGCCAAATCCTCCGCCGTCCCTGGCTTCAGGCGACAATCGGGACGCTAGGAGCGCCGCCAGCGGGGTGCGGAGCGGTCGGGTCCGCTATGCCGAACATGACGAGATCGCTGCGTTGCTCACGCCAAGGCCAGTGTCTGCCGAGTTGGTCCAGTCGAAACGGCCACGGGCCGGTCGACATCGTCAGGGATCAGCGAGTGGCGATGCCTTGTAGGCTTTCCCGCAGGCGCCCATCGCTTCGGGCCTACGATTCACCGCTCACCTTCGAGACCCCGCCCCGATTTGGGTGCCCACTGCGCGTTGGACTAGAGTCATCCTTCGGTCACCTGTGTCCTCAGGTGCGTCCACGTCCAGATTGGGAGCAATGGCGAAGAAGGAAGGTGCCCTCGAACTCGAGGGTCAGGTCGTCGAAGCACTACCGAACGCGATGTTCCGGGTTGAACTCGCCAACGGGCACAAGGTGCTCGCCACGATCAGCGGCAAGATGCGGCAGCACTACATCCGCATTCTTCCGGCCGACCGCGTCGTCGTCGAACTGTCTCCGTACGATCTGACCCGCGGACGCATCGTCTACCGGCACAAGTAACCCGCACATCCACCACCAGTTCCGGCTGGTTCCCGAGCGCCTGCAAGGGAACACCCTTGTCCGGAGCGACGAGTCAGAAAGTTGCTCGATGAAGGTTCAGCCGAGCGTCAAGCGGATTTGCGACAAGTGCAAGGTGATTCGCCGGCACGGTCGCGTGATGGTGATCTGCGACAACCCGCGGCACAAGCAGCGCCAGGGCTGACCTGGCCTGCGCCGTAACGGGCCGCAGCAACACCGGACGGGGTCGCACCCGTCCAGCCACTCGCGGGTGGCACAACTGAACAACGTGATAGCACCGGATCGCGACGGCATTGTCGTCCGCTTTCCGACACCCCCGGTCGGAGGCCGGGGCCCACGCCGAGGCGGCGAGGGGACGCATCACGCCAGACACCTCCGCGGAACGGGCCTGAAACCCGTCCGGTGAAGAAAGGGAAACGCCTCATGGCACGCCTCATTGGTGTGGATCTTCCGCGCGAGAAGCGCTTGGAGATCGCACTCACCTACATCTTCGGCATCGGGCGCACGCGCGCCGCCGAAACCCTGGCCGCCACTGGACTAAGTGGCGACATCCGTGTCCACCAACTGACCGACGAACAGCTCGTCGCGCTTCGTGATCACATCGAGGCCAAGTACGAGACCGAGGGCGACCTGCGCCGCACCGTCGCCGCCGACATCCGGCGCAAGATCGAGATCGGCTCCTACCAGGGCCGTCGTCACCGCATGGGTCTGCCCGTGCGTGGTCAGCGCACCCGGACGAACGCCCGTACCCGCAAGGGTAAGAAGAAGGCGGTCGCCGGTAAGAAGAAGGTCCGCTGATGCGGCGCCAGGCACGAGATACCCAGGAGAACTGACAACACATGGCTACTGCAGGCCGCACCAAGGCGCAGGCCGCTTCGAAGACCAAGCTGCGCCGCAAAGAGAAGAAGAACGTCAGCGCCGGTCAGGCGCATATCAAGTCGACGTTCAACAACACCATCATCACGATCACCGACCCCACCGGTGCGGTGATCGCGTGGGCCTCCGCCGGCACCGTCGGCTTCAAGGGCTCCCGCAAGTCGACCCCGTTCGCCGCTCAGATGGCCGCCGAGGCCGCCGGACGTCGTGCCATGGAGCACGGCATGAAGCGCGTGGACGTGTTCGTCAAGGGTCCGGGCTCCGGCCGCGAGACCGCCATCCGTTCGTTGGGTGCCGTGGGGCTTGAGATCGGCCCG
>Ga0209277_10001829_pt1 | contig 10319 bp, 8 predicted proteins | sample JI81AbrownDNA_FD_187503 | JGI IMG/M metagenome (GOLD analysis project Ga0209277, IMG submission 187503) | Wastewater effluent complex algal communities from Wisconsin, to seasonally profile nutrient transformation and Carbon sequestration -... | ecosystem: Engineered > WWTP > Effluent > Algae... | reverse complement strand
CATCCGGGATCGCGTGGCCCGGGGTGAGCGGCTCAAGGACGTGTGCGGCGAGGTGTCACGGGCCACGGGACTGTCCCGCAAGGCGCTGTACGACGCGGTGGTCGCCCGGCCTTCCGCCGGATGATGCTCTGCTGAGAGCCCGAGGCGCGGAGGTCTTTACGGAGCGGGGGGTTCTCCCTACTCTTGCGTGATCCACGGTGACGGGTCCGCGCCCGCACCCGCCGGGCACCATCTGGACCCACGGAGATCGACAATGTCTCGAATTCCCCTGCGGATCGGCGCCACCGTCGCCGTCGCCGCTGCCGCCGCACTGTCGTTCACGCCGGTGGTCCACGCCGCACCGAAAGTCTCCCCGGCCTGTGACACGAGGGTGAACAACACCCACGCCAAGCTCATGGAGTGCATCACCCTCGAGGGGGTGCGCGAGCACCAGGCGGCCCTTCAGTCGATCGCCGACGAGAACGGCGGCAACCGGGCGGCAGGCACCCCCGGCTACGACGCGAGCGTCGCGTACGTCGTCGACAAGATGGAGGCGGCCGGCTACGACGTCACACTCGACGAGTTCCCCTTCACCTACCTGGCTCCGGCGACGCTCCAGCAGCTCGCCCCGACCAGCGCCGAGTACGAGACCGGGCCCTACACGGGCACCGGCTACGGGTCGGTCACCGGCGCCGTGACTCCCGTCGACATCAACCTCGCGATGCCGCGAGCCAACACCAGTGGCTGTGAAGCCGCCGACTTCGCCGGGTTCACTGCCGGCAACATCGCGCTTGTCCAGCGCGGCACGTGTCCGTTCGCGGCCAAGGCGGCCAACGCCCAGGCCGCCGGGGCCAGCGCGGTGATCATCTTCAACCAGGGCAACGACCCGACCCGCGAGGGCCTGATCGTCGGCAGTCTGGTCCCCGGTGCCCCGATCAGCATCCCGGTCGTGGGCGCGTCCTTCGCCGACGGGCAGGCTCTCAGCCAGCCCGGCTCGAGCGCCTACATCAACGTCCCGGAGCCTGAGCTGATCACCCAGACCAACGTCATCGCCCAGAGCAAGTGGGGCAACCCGAGCAATGTCGTCATGGCGGGGGCGCACCTCGACTCGGTCCAGGCCGGCCCCGGCATCAACGACAACGGCTCCGGGTCGGCAGCGATCCTCGAGGTGGCCGAGCAGATGGCCAAGGTCAAGCCGACCAACGCCGTGCGGTTCGCCTGGTGGGGTGCCGAGGAGTCCGGCCTCGTCGGGTCGAACGAGTACGTCGCCGGGCTCTCGGAGGCGGAGAAGGACAAGATCGCGCTGTACCTGAACTTCGACATGGTGGGTTCGCCCAACCACGTGTTCTTCGTCTACGACGGTGACGACTCCGACAAGACCGGCGCCGGCGCCGGGCCGGAGGGTTCCGCACAGATCGAGAAGACCTTCGAGGCCTTCTACACCCGGGTCGGTGAGCCCTTCAAGGGCACCGACTTCTCAGGGCGCTCCGACTACGGCGCGTTCATCGCCAACGGCATCCCGTCCGGTGGCCTGTTCACCGGCGCCGAGGGTGTCAAGACCGCTGACGAGGCCGCCCTGTGGGGAGGGACCGCGGGCCAGCAGTACGACCCGTGCTACCACCTGGCGTGCGACACCTACGCGAACAACAACGACCACGCCCTCGACGTCAACTCCGACGCCATCGGGTTCAGCGTGCTCCAGTATGCGATGAACACCTCGGACATCAACGGGCTCCCCGGCAAGGGCAACTTCCCGGTGCTGTCCGGGGCCAAGTCGCCCGCGGCGGGCGCCAACCTCACGGGTGGTGGTGGCCTGCACGACCACGACCACGCGCCCACCCACACCGAGTGACCTGACCGCACGACGCCCGGCATCCCACCTCGGATGCCGGGCGTCGTCATGTCTACCGGCGGGTAATTGGCGAACCTCACACCCGCCAAGGTTCACCTGACCTGCCGCCGGGCGGCGCGCCGCGCTAGGTTGCTGCCGTGGCCACTACGACAGCTCCCTCACGTCCGGCGTCGGCCCGCCGCACCACCATCGCCCTCAAGACCCTCATGGCGGGGTCCGGGCTGGTGTTCGTCGGGTACGTCCTTTTGCACATGTACGGCAACCTCAAGACCTTGGCGGGGGAGGAGGCGTTCAACACCTACGCCCATCACCTGCGCACCTTCGGCGAGCCGATCCTGCCCTACGAGGGGCTGCTGTGGATCGTGCGCGTCGTGTTGATCGTGGCGGTCATCGGCCACGTCTACGCGGCGTTCGCGCTGTGGAGCCGGGCCGGCACCGCACGGCGCACGAAGTACGCCGCCGCCAAGACGGCGATGCGCACCGCGTGGATGCGGTGGGGCGGGGTCTTCCTCATCCTCTTCATCGTCTGGCACCTGCTGCACTTCACGATCATGAAGATCTCGGTCAACCCCGACGCCCAGGGCCCGGACATCGAGAACAACCCCTACCAGCTCGTCGTCGCGAGCTTCCAGGTTCCGTGGATGACCCTGATCTACCTGCTCGCTCTCGCCGCGCTCGGCCTGCACCTCGCGCACGGGGTCTTCAGTGCGCAGCAGACCCTCGGCCTCACGGGCACCCCGGCGAAGTACCGGCGTGCCAAGGCCATCGGCCACGCCGTCGCAGCGCTCGTCGTCGTCGGGTTCGCCATCCCGCCGCTCGCCATCCTCTTCGGCCTGATCAAGTGAGGCACTGACACCATGACCGGAAACACCGTGAACGCGGGGATCGCCCACCGCCTCTACACCGAGGGCGAGAAGATCGCCGACACCAAGGCGCCCGCCGGCCCCATCGCCGAGAAGTGGACCACCCGCAAGTTCGAGGCAGCCCTGGTCAACCCGGCCAACCGTCGCAAGCTGTCGGTCATCATCGTGGGCACCGGGCTCGCCGGCGGCGCCGCCGCGGCCACCTTGGGCGAGGCCGGCTACCACGTGAAGTCGTTCTGCTTCCAGGACAGCCCGCGCCGGGCCCACTCGATCGCCGCCCAGGGTGGCATCAACGCCGCCAAGAACTACAAGGAGGACGGCGACTCCGTCTACCGCCTGTTCTACGACACGGTCAAGGGTGGTGACTACCGGGCCCGCGAGACCAACGTCTACCGCCTGGCCGAGGTCAGCGCCGCGATCATCGACCAGTGCGTCGCCCAGGGTGTGCCGTTCGCCCGCGAGTACGGCGGTCTGCTCGACAACCGTTCCTTCGGTGGCGTCCAGGTGTCGCGCACCTTCTACGCCCGTGGCCAGACCGGCCAGCAGCTGCTCATCGGTGCCTACCAGGCCCTCGAGCGTCAGGTCGCGGCCGGCACGGTGGAGCAGTTCACCCGCCACGAGATGCTCGAGGTCATCGTCTCCGAGGGTCGCGCGCGCGGCATCATCGCCCGCGACCTCGTCACCGGCGAGATCGAGACGCACCTCGCGGATGCCGTCGTCCTCGCCTCCGGTGGGTACGGCAACGTGTTCTTCCTGTCGACCAACGCGATGGGCTCCAACGTCACGGCGTCGTGGCGGGCGCACCGCAAGGGCGCCTACATGGCCAACCCCTGCTACACGCAGATCCACCCGACCTGCATCCCGGTCTCCGGTGACCACCAGAGCAAGCTGACCCTGATGTCCGAGTCGCTGCGCAACGACGGCCGCATCTGGGTGCCCAAGCGTCGCGAGGACTGTGACAAGGACCCGCGCACCATCGCCGAGGAGGACCGCGACTACTACCTGGAGCGGATCTACCCGAGCTTCGGCAACCTCGTGCCGCGCGACATCGCCTCGCGCCAGGCCAAGAACGTCTGCGACGAGGGCCGCGGTGTCGGCCCTATGGTCGGGGACTTCCGCCGCGGGGTGTACCTCGACTTCGCCGACGCCATCTCCCGACTGGGCAAGGCAGCCGTCGAGGCCAAGTACGGCAACCTGTTCGACATGTACGCCCGGATCACCGGGGAGAACCCGTACGAGACCCCGATGCGCATCTACCCGGCGGTCCACTACACGATGGGTGGTCTGTGGGTCGACTACGACCTCCAGTCCTCGATCCCCGGGCTGTTCGTCACCGGAGAGGCCAACTTCTCCGACCACGGCGCCAACCGCCTGGGTGCCTCGGCGCTCATGCAGGGCCTGGCCGACGGGTACTTCGTCCTGCCGAACACCATCCGCGACTACCTCGCCAAGGGGCCCTTCGAGCCGCTGTCGACGGACGCCCCCGCCGTCGTCGAGGCACGCACCTCGGTCGAGGAGCGCACGGCCCGCCTGCTCCAGATCCAGGGCGAGCGCAGTGTCGACTCCTTCCACAAGGAACTCGGCCACATCATGTGGGAGTACTGCGGCATGGAGCGTTCCGAGGAGGGGCTGCTCAAGGCCATCGACCTCATCCGCGGTCTGCGCGAGGAGTTCTGGCGCAACGTGCGTGTCCTCGGGTCGGCCGACACCCTCAACCAGAGCCTCGAGAAGGCCGGCCGCGTCGCCGACTTCCTCGAACTCGGTGAGCTCATGTGCATCGACGCCCTGCACCGCCGCGAGTCCTGCGGTGGTCACTTCCGGGCCGAGTCGCAGACGGAGGACGGCGAGGCGCTGCGTCACGACGACGAGTTCCTGTACGTCGCGGCCTGGGAGTTCGCCGGTGGCGACGGTGACGGCGAGATGGGTGCCCCGGTGCTCCACAAGGAGGACCTGGTGTACGAAGCGATCGAACTGAAGCAGCGGAGCTACAAGTGACCACCCCACGAAGTTCTACGTTCCTTCGTCACTTCGATACTTCGCGAGGACCCCGATCATGAATCTCACCCTGAAGATCTGGCGCCAGGCCGGCCCCCGCCACACCGGCGAGCTCGTCGTCTACAAGGTCTCCGACATCAGCCCCGACATGAGCTTCCTCGAGATGCTCGACGTGCTCAACGAACAGCTCAACGCGGCCGGGCAGGAGCCCATCGCCTTCGACAGCGACTGCCGCGAGGGCATCTGCGGCATGTGTGGCCTGATGATCTCCGGCGAGGCTCACGGGCCCGAGAAGACGACGACCTGTCAGCTGCACATGCGCAGCTTCCGCGACGGTGAGGTCATCACGATCGAGCCGTGGCGCGCCAACGCGTTCCCGGTCATCAAGGACCTCGTCGTCGACCGCGGTGCCTTCGACCGCATCATCCAGGCGGGCGGCTACATCTCGGTCAACACCGGGTCCGCCCCCGACGCCCACGCCGCGCCGGTCCCCAAGCCGGCTGCCGACCGGGCGTTCACGGCGGCCGAGTGCATCGGGTGCGGCGCCTGCGTCGCGGCCTGCCCGAACGCGAGCGCCATGCTCTTCATGGGCGCCAAGGTCACCCACCTCTCCGAGCTGCCCCAGGGCCAGCCCGAGCGGATGGCGCGAGTCGTCTCCATGGTCGACCAGCACGACCACGAGGGCTTTGGTGGCTGCACCAACGTCGGTGCCTGCTCTCAGGCCTGCCCGAAGGGCATCCCGCAGGACGTCATCTCCACGCTCAACCACGACCTCCTGGCGGCGATGCGCGCAGGTCACTGACCGGCATCCCCAACCCCAAACGCGTACCCCCAGCGACCAACAGGTCGCTGGGGGTACGCGCTTTGGAGGGTCAGGGCGTACCCGGACCGACCTGTTGGTCGGTTCCGGGACGGGTCAGAGCCAGCTGAGGCGGTCGCGCAGCAGCGCGTAGCCGACGAAGGCGACGACGTCGAGGATCGTGTGGGCCACCACGAGCGGCATCACCCGCTTGGAGCGGGTGTACCACCAGCCGAAGACCACCCCCATGACGATGTTGCCGACGAAGCCGCCGAACCCCTGGTAGAGGTGGTAGGTGCCTCGGATCACGGCGCTGGTGAGGATGATCTGCCAGCGCCCCCACCCGGCCTGGCCCCACCGTTTGAACAGGTAGCCCACCATGACCGCCTCTTCGAGCACCGCGTTCTGGGCGGCGGCGAGGACCAGGACGGGGACGGTCCACCAGGCGCTCGCGAGGTTGGCAGCGGCGATCGTCGTGTTGAGGTCGAGGGCCTTCGCGGCGGCGTACATCGCGAGCCCGGGGAGGCCGATGACGGCGGCCAGCACCGCCCCGCGCACGAGGTCCTGACCCGGCCGGCGCAGGTCGAAGCCCATCGTGTGGGGTTCGTCCGGGTCGTCGCGGCGCAGCAGGTGCAGGGCGAGGAGCACCGGCACCACGGCCAGCGCGACCCCGGTGAGCTGGTAGGCGAGGTCGAGCCACGGCCGGTCCGGGGTCACCGACGAGTTCATCGAGGTGGTCTGCGACCCGAGCGGTGCCGACCGGGTCAGCTTGTCGACGATGCGCAGCAGTGACCAGATCGCCGAGGCTCCCAGGGACACACCCAGCACGAGCCAGGTCTCGGTGAGGTGCTGGCGGCGCATGGAGGACAGCGTATGCCGCGCACCGGTCGGTGCCACGTCGGGACCTCGGCAGAGATTGTCCCTGCAATTGACCAATTCTTTGCTTGTGCGATGCAGATTCCAGATCAATTCCATGCCCACTCTTTACCAATAGAATGGTAGGAATTGTGCCGCAATTCGGAACGCCCAATTGTTGGCGCCAGTCAATAGCCAGAACGGACTATTGCCGCTCCCGCTGGGCTCGCCAACAATAGTCGAAGCCAAACAATTCAGACCTTCTCAAGGTCTCTGAATTGCCTGTGAACAGGTTTTGGCATCCCGCCTCAGATGGAGACAGTCATGTCCGAGCAAGAACCACAGGCCCCCGCGGGCTCGTTCGCGGAGCACCTCGCCCAATCCCCCTCCGGGGGCCTGTCGGGCGGCCAGTCGAACAAGGTGGAGCTGTTCGTCCAGGGCGGGTCCATCGGATGGCTCGGTGAGGACAGCGGGCAGTGGGCCGTGGTCACCAGTCAGGACGCCGCAGTGCCCCTGAAGGCCTACGTCCACACCGACGGCGTCCTGTACTACTGCAACGCCGGCGACGACTCCCGCTACCTGTCGGTCAGCGACGGGTACCACTACGTCGGCTTCTACAACTGGGTCGGCGCGCGCGGATGGACGCTGAACGGCGGCGTGCTCACGTCGCTGTACACCAATGCCCCGTTGTCGATCTACTCGACCGGCAACGGCTATCTGTACGCGAACAGCGGCTACACGCCGGTGACCGTCCAGTTCCACTGACCGCCCAGTCCCACACATCGCCGATGCCGGCGTGAGGAGTTCCGTCGTGGAATCAACCAGGAAACAGGCAACCCACGGCGGACTCCGTCTGGACGCCGGCGTTCGACGTCTTCTCGAGGACGCCTTCGACATCGACCTGGCCTCGGTGCGGGTCCACACCGGCACTCGGGCAGATGCCGTTGCCAGGTCGATGCACGCCGATGCGTTCGCGGTCGGACCCCGGCTCCACTTCCGGGAGGGAGCCTACGACCCGGCGAGCGAGCACGGGCTGTGGTTGCTCGCCCACGAGGTCGCCCACGTCATCCAGCAGGCGCACGGGTGGGTGGGGCCGTCCATCCCTCGCCGCCGGCTCGAGCGGCAGGCCGACCTGGCCGCGGACAGGGTCACCTCCGGGCGGCGGGCAGCGATGGGATGGCTCGAGGCGATCCCGCCGCACCGTGCCGCCGGACCCGTGACCATCCAGTGTCATGCCTCGTGGGAGCACCGGTTGCTGGGGGACGCCTCGGCGGCTGACCTGGGCCGCCTGGCGCACGGCTCCACCGACCGGCCGGCAGCACTGCAGGCCCTTCGCGACTTCCTCGAGATCTGGCACCACGACCCGGACCACGTCACCCCGGAGGAGATCGCCGGGCGCTGCCCCGGGGTGCGCACCCTGACCTTGCGCGCCAGCGGCCTGCTCGTCACCTACGGCGAGCTGAACACCTTGCCGGACTACCTCTCCGACCCCACGGCGATGGACAGCCTGCCCCGTGACATCCTCCTGCCCATCCTGCAGGCGGTGCGGCAGGAGGGGTATGCCAACGCCCGGAGGCTCCTGGGCAACGAGGACCCGTTCCCCATCTTCGACGGCGCGGTCGCCATGCACCTGGCCAACGGGACGCTGAACGACATCTGGGAGTCGATGTGGCTCAACGACCTCACGGCGAACCTGCCCCAGGGCCAGCCGCCGGACTCCTCGCTGAGCCACACGGACGCTTACTCGGCCCTGCTCGCGCGCAACGCCTGCCACTTCGCACCGCATTCCTGGTACCGGTGGGCGCAGTCATACGACCTGGCACTGCACAAGGCGCAGGAGGCCCACCGAACCGGCGATCCAGAGGGTGCTCGCGCCGCCTGGATACTCCACGGGTACGCCGACCACTTCCTCCAGGACTCATTCGCCGCGGGCCACCTGATCAACAAGACCCTGGTCATGCAGTGGTTCGTCGAGTGGGCGGCGCCGACCTGGTTCGAGAAGGTGCCGGACTGGGTCGAGCTGCAGACCATGACGACGGCTCGACAGCCGCTGATCTCGGGGCCGGGTCTCTACGACCCGTCGGACCCCGGAGTGGTGCGCGACCCGCAGACCGCTCAGGAGCAGGGTTCGCGCGACGCTCGGCTCACGATGTCCGGCGTCGGCGCGGATGCCGCCAACGGCATCCCCCGTGACACCGCCTACCAGAACTACCTCATGTTCCTCACCAGCACCGTGGCCCAGTCCGCGCCGCTCGCGCTGCACGACGACCTCAACAAGAGCGGGCTGCTCGTCGCCTCGAGGGACCAGCCCACCGCGTACCAGGTCTTCGGTGACAACACGATGCTGAACGGCGGTGCCGGTCTGGTGATCGCCAGCGACACCGCCCACCTGTCGCAACAGTCCATCCGGGACGTCCTGGACACGGGCACGACGACGGTCACCCGCGAGCTGATCCAGAGCCGGTTCCCGACCGTCGCGAGAGCCGCGTCGGGTGACCTGCTCCCGCTGCGGGAGTGGAACGCCTCGCTGAAGGGCCGTGCCTTCACCGCCTTCGAGAGCGTTCACGACATCGTCCTCGGCTCGCTCCAGCCGCGGATGGGCCACGTCTCGCAGGACCTGAGTCATGTCGTCGTCCAGCTCTCCTTCCAGGGGAAGCAGGGCTACCTGGGGCGAGATGCCGATGGCTGGGGACGGCTCGTGGGCCGCGACGACGCCACGAGGTTGCGACTGCGGATGGTCGACGGCCAGAACTACTACGGGACCGACGACGACTGGTGGCTGTCCGTCGGCACCACGGGAACCCGGGCCGGGTACGTCTCCTTCTACTGGTGGAACAACTGCGGGCACCCGGACTGGAGGTACGACCGGGTCACCAAGCGCCTCACGTCGTCGTACTCCTCACGTGCCGGGATGTCGATCCGGGACGACGGCTACGTCTACTGCTGGCCGTCCTACCCCGCTGCCGACGTCGAGCTGCAGGAGGTGTAGCCCAGGACCAAGACCGACCGGCCAGGAGGCACGACACGTGACCCTCGCGCGGTGGGGCGGCACGTCGACCCTGAGGTGGCCGCCTACCATGGCGGTTCCGACGTGAGGAGAGCACAGTGGAGACCGGATCCGGCCTGCGGACCATGGCAGCGACCGCAACCGTGCTGGTGGCCCTGTCCGTCGGGGGCTGCAACCGCGACGCCGAGGGGACCGAGACGGCATCCCCCACGGGGTCCGCGACGGCCAGCACCTCGACGAGCCCGACTCCCACCCCGAGCCCGTCGTCGTCGCTGCCGACGGTCGGTGAGGTCTACCGGCAGGCTCGCACCGCTGCCCTGGCTGCCCCGTCGGGGCACGTGGTCGGCACGCAGACCCGCGATGGGGCCCCGGTCACCGTTGACGTCGAGGGCAACGCCAACGGCTCGAACCAGACGGTCTTCATCACCACCCCCTCGGGTGGCCAGGCCGAGGTGATCACCGTCGGAGCCGACCACTGGCTCGGGGGCGACGAGGAGTTCTGGGTCGAGCAGACCGGTGATCCGGCCGCTGGCTCCGGGATGGTCGGCAAGTACGTCGCCATCAGCGAGTCCGACGCCACCGAGCTCGGCTCCTTCACCCTGCGCACCATGCTCACCGAGACCTTCGGGCTGCCGGAGATCGCGGCTCTCGAGACCGACACCTCCCCGGTGGAGGAGAGCGAGGTCGACGGCAAGGCGGTGTACATCCTCGGCAAGGCAGACGGGGCCCGACTCTGGGTGCTGGCCGACGGCAGCGCCACCCTCGTGCGCGCGGTCGGGCCGTCGACCGCCCCGGCCGACCTCGTGTTCAGCGACTGGGGCCGGGCCCAGACCTTCACCCCGCCGCCGGCGTCGATGGTCGTCGAGGGCTAGGGCGTGTCTCCTAACGCGTCGAGCCAGATCAGGACGGCGCGTAGGAGAGCTCCGGCTCGGTAGGTCAGGGCGAGCTTGTCGTAGCGGGTGGCCAGGG
>Ga0209277_10001828_pt1 | contig 10320 bp, 6 predicted proteins | sample JI81AbrownDNA_FD_187503 | JGI IMG/M metagenome (GOLD analysis project Ga0209277, IMG submission 187503) | Wastewater effluent complex algal communities from Wisconsin, to seasonally profile nutrient transformation and Carbon sequestration -... | ecosystem: Engineered > WWTP > Effluent > Algae... | reverse complement strand
GTGCACCGCAAAGGCCAAAGCGCCGCCATTCTTGCACCGACCGAACTTCTCGCTCAACAACACTCCGCATCGTTTCAACGTTTTTACGCTGGCACTACCATCTCGGTGATTTTGTTTACGCGTACGGTGAAGAAACGTTTCTTTCAAGGTAATGAAGAAGTTCTCACCAAAGATCAGGCGCTCGCTGAAATTGAAGGTGGCAATGTCGTGATTATTGGTACGCATGCGATTCTTGTTGAAGGTCGTTTACCAAAAGATCTCGCTTTAGCCGTTGTCGATGAACAGCATCGCTTTGGCGTAGGACAACGCGAAACGCTCGTTCAAGGCGCGCGCATTGATGGACTTGTGCCGCATCTCGTCTCGATGACCGCGACACCTATCCCACGTACGTTGGCGCTCACACTCTATAGCGATCTTCATCATGTGCTGTTACGCGAGAAACCTGCGGGACGTTTGCCGATTGAAACCCATGTCTGCCGCGGCGCAGGCCGTGAACAAGCGTATCGTGCGATTCGTGATGCTGTTTCTAAAAAAGAGCGCGTGTATGTTGTCTTTCCGCTTATTGAAGCTTCAGACACAACCGGTTCAGCGGCGTTGATGGATGCGTATAAAGAGCTCTCAAAAGGTCCGCTTGAAGGATTGGGGATTGGGATCGTCCATGGCAAGCAAAAAGCCAAAGAACAAGAAGACGCTTTTGCTGAGTTTAAGAGCGGTAAAAAACCGGTCTTGCTTTCAACGACCGTGATTGAAGTTGGTGTGGATGTGCCAGAAGCGACCATTATCATGATCGAAAACGCTGAGCGCTTTGGTTTAGCACAGCTTCACCAATTACGTGGTCGCGTTGGTCGTGCGCTGTTGCCGAGCAAATGTTTTTTAGCGACCGATGTCGAAGGCGATAAACTTTTGCGTTTGCAACTCATGGAGCGCATTCAAGACGGGTTTGCTCTGGCTGAAGAAGATCTCAAAATCCGTGGCAGTGGCCGCATACTTGGCACCATTCAAAGTGGGCGTGATTTGGGTTTTAGATATATCCAGCTCACTGATATCCCACTCATGAAGAAAGCTAATGAAGACGTCAAAGCCTTCTTACAAAAAGACGGAGGCATTGAAGCACATCCGTCTATCGCTACCGCGGTTCACCGATTGCAAGAATCAACGCACTTTGAATAAACCGAGCGTCTCGCATGCTTCACGCACCGTAGAGCAGGGGACGAGCTTGGCTTTTGTTGTCTTTGGAAGTTTGGCGGACTTTGGCAAAATGATGGTCAAAAACCCAAGACGTTCGAGTTCACGCACGCGCAAATCCATACGAGAGACGGGGCGTAATTCGCCAGCAAGACCCACTTCGCCAAAAGCGGCAACCGTCTGATCAATTACCTGATCCTGTTTTGCTGAAATAGCGGCGAGACAAAATGCAAGATCCGAAGCGGCTTCAGCGGCGGAGAATCCACCAATCACATTCGCAAAGACATCTTGATCACCAAAACTTGCACCCACACGACGTGCCATCACCGCCAAAAGCAAGCTCGCGCGGTTCGCATCAATGCCCGAAGTGCGGCGCAAAGGCGTGCCATAACCTGCTGGCGTCACGAGGGCCTGCAATTCAACAAGAAGAGTTTTATTACCTTCAACAATCGGTGTCACGATGGTGCCCGAAGCTTTGGCGGGACGATGTGCCAAAAGCGCCGCGCTTGGATCAAGAATCGGCTCTAAACCGCGTTCTGAGAGGTCGAGAATGGCGGTTTCGTCCGCTGAGCCGAAACGATGTTTAAAAACGCGTAGCAAGCGATGTGAGAGGCCACGATCGCCCTCAATCATCAAAACCGTATCGACAAGATGCTCAAGCAAGCGCGGGCCGGCGAGATCACCGTCTTTATTGACCTGACCAACGAGAATCACACTTGCACCGACATCTTTGGCGGCTTCATTAATAATCGCCGCCGAGGCTTTTACTTGGGTTGGATTGCCCGGCTCGCCAGTGACGTCTGGCATGCGCACCGTTTGGATTGAATCGACGATCGTTAACGCCGGTTTCTGGGCGCGGATGGTGGCAGCGATCGTTAAAGCATCGGTCTCATCGAGAAAAGAGAGCGTCTCTGGCAAAGCAACACCGGCAAGACGTTTTAAACGCGCACCAACCTGCATCGGTGACTCTTCACCCGTCACATACAGCACAGGTCGGTTTTGACGGGCGATCTGAATGGCGAGCTGGGCCGTGAGGGTAGACTTACCGATACCTGGTTCACCTCCGAGCAAGGTGACGGAGCCATTCACGAGTCCACCAGAAAGAAGCTCGTCCCACCAAGCGAGTTTGGTTGGTATAGGGACGGCGAGACTTTGATCAAGTGCAGCAAATGAGCCGGTCTTACCGGCGGGCTTCGCTTTGCCTCTTGAGCCCGAAGAAGGGTTCGCGACGGCGGCACCGTCTTCATGGACCGTGCCCCAGGCGCCACATTCGGTGCATTGGCCGGACCATTTATTGAACTGACCGTCGCATTTAGAGCACACAAAAACCGCCGTTGATTTCATGTGACCATGATCGCGGGCGGTTGAAGCGGTGTCAACCAAACATATTACCGAGGCAGCGGACACGGAGGGTTGCTCGTCGAGAATGCTGATTGCCCCCTTAGTCCAAGCATATCCCCATATGATGCTACGCGATCGGATGTCATGAGACGCCCATCATGATTTGGGTAGGCGGTCCTGCATTCTTCAATTGTCTTCGGGGGGGCGCAATGTCTCGTTGTCATTACCCGCGCCGTTTCAATATCCTGCATCTGTTGAAGGCTCGCTGTACATACGTCTAGTCCTTGCTCTCTCGATACCCTAAACAGATGATTGAGCGCACCCGAGCCAGAATTATGTGAAAAATAGATCAATCGAAGTGTCATATTAGCATCCATGTTTGGACATCGCCTCCTCACGGTATTTGCTGCATCTTTAATGTGGCACATAACGCCACACATAGTATTGATTTCAGGATCCATTAAACGACCCTCATACTGGATCCCGTAGCCAGCAAGACAGCTACATGTGTCGCTTCCGCCTGCATTTGTTGTACGGTCACGTACCTGAAATAACCCAGTGAAGCCTTTGTTGTTCTGGGCACTTGGGTTGTAACCCGATTCAAGGAAAGCTACCGCTTTCAATACCCGATAGTCTACACTTGCGCATCCAGCATAGGCGCGAAAAAGATTATCGTACTGGGGGTTATTTAACGCGGCTCCACCGCGCCCACCGCTACTACCGCCCCTTCTGGAGGCACCTCCACCCGCATCCTCATCAAATCCTGGTGCGTCTAGAGCAAGCTCAAACTCTACTCCAAAAACACGTGAGAACTGAAGGGTATTTAACCGAATTAATGCTGGGTTTACCGTATTCAATATGACATATGCCCCGAGTACAAGCACCATACCAATCATTGCATCGATAATCGTCTTTTTACCATCTTTGACTGCAAGAGGCGATGCGGCAAGTAGATATTTAAAACCACCGATCATCACCATCACGATAGCGACCGTTAAAACGATAGCCGTCATGTAACGGTAGATGGCATTAATGTATTGCGAGAGATAGGGGACGGCAACGAGGCCGTTCTCTTCGGTTGCCGAAGTAAACGAAAACCCAGGTATCGGGACTCCGAGCTTAGGCACAACGGGGACGAACGGCGCTGGCTCTTGCGATACAAAGCCGCCAACGGCGGTACCGCCAGAGCCGCTCACATCTGCGTCAGGCGCGAGACATTTAAACCCTTCTGGGGTCGAACGACAAAGCAAACCATCGGCACAGTTTGCCTCAGAGCCCTCAGACCCCGTGCAACGTTGACCGTCTTTTAACTTACAGAATCCCTCCTGACAGAGGTAGGAGGTTTGATTTGGGCAATTGCTAACGCTTTCACACATGGCGTGCAACGGAAAATAGGTGCGGCTGTACTGGTCTCTTATGGTTGTGCAGACGACCGAACTTGCGGTACCACAAACACCAGAGTTATTCACATCATTTTTTATCCATTGCGCAGACCCGCCCTGATGATCTTGATATTGCAAAGGAACATCCTTACATGTTTGCTCTTGAGCGTTTCTTGCGGCTGCTAATTGATCTTGGGTTGGAGTGCCTGGCAGATTGTCGTTTAATTGAAAACAGCGCGAGATGGCGGATGCTTCAAAAATGGCACAACAAGATCGCACAGGCACATCGGCAAGAGCAACCGCTGGTAGCGTTAAGGCAAAGAGGCTGATACTCGCAGCCAGGCGTTGCAAAAATCTCATAGCTTATTTCTTTAGGCGCGCTTTAAAAACCTCCCAGCGAAGACCATTCACATCAATATCTTGTTTTACTGGCTTACCTTCAATAAAGATCGTTGGTGAAAGAGCGATATTGTATTGAGCTGCCATAGCATTGTCTTGTTGAATAGCGAGCGCATCGAGCCCTGTTGCCATACACGCGTTAAATGCACCAACGTCGATACCTGCTGTGCGTGCATATTCTTGTAGACGATTCAGATCTAGTTCACCGGTTGCAGCCATCACCTGGCTTCTGAACTGCCAAAAGCGTTTTTGGTCATGCGCACAACGACCAGAGGCTGCCGCGAGCATAGCAGAAGGACTGTCTGAAGCGATCACCAAATCACGCCAGACGACGCGCGTTTCAGGGATTTCATTAATAATAGCAACAATAGCAGGCTCTAGTGAGCGGGTAGACAGGTCGGTCATATCACCAAAAATCGTCACGACAACCGCTTCGGTTGACGAAGAGCCTGTCCAAGGGTCGGTCTCACGCAATGGAGGCATGCGTGGATCGGTTGTTTTTTGTAAAAACGAAATATCCGGACGAGAACCGGCAGGAAAGTAGGATGTCGCCCTTATCACCAACTCAAATGAGGCTAAGGCAAGAATAAAGACGAGCCCAGCAATTGCCATCCATAACCAACGGCGATTCTCCATAAACTAAAGTTCAAAACGGATAAGCTGACCTGAAATAGAATCGGTAAAGACGACGGCTGAACCATCAGGAGTGACCGTAATTTGCTGAATAGCAACATCACTCGTTGATGGCGACCCATAAACAATGGTTTCACCCGTATCAACATTAACTTTAACGAGTTGGTCGGGCGTATTCGTAAAGAGCGTACGCTGAAGACCTGCCCCCACACCTAAACTCGTAGGAACACCGCATACAATTTCTGATTCATTTCTCCAGGTGCACTTGTCAGCCCAAGTATTTAACTGTAATTCGCGACGGTTAGAGCCAATGTCTTCACCAATAGCACCGCTCACCCAAAGTGATGGCAAGTAGCCGTTGCCTGACTGATACACGCTATAGAGGAGGTTACCACCTGATGGTGACCAGTTTGGGATAAATCCGCGCCCTTCAACATCGAGGCCGCGAAAGTTCTCTTGGTTTTTGCCGATGAGCAGTACTTGTTGACGATCAAATCCGAGCGGATTGCCTGTAAATGAGTAGCCGACGATCTGATCACTTGGCGACCAGCTTACGTGGACTTTATCCCCATTATTACCAAGCTCTTGGACAGGCTGAGCATTGGTGCCGTCAGGGTTTGAAATAACTAAGAAGCGATTATCTTCGTTATTACCCATGCTTTTGGCGGCGATCGCATCATCAAGAGGGGAGAAATCGAAATCATCCCAGTGCTTAGGCAAGGTGACTTGTTTCTGTGTTTGAAAATCGTACAAGATATTACTGCCATCCGGATAACTTAACACGGCTTTATCGGTACGTTTACCCCAAGAAACTTGGTCTACGCCATAAAACGCCTGCGAAGAGAGCTCGGTCGTCGTACCGTCGGCATTAACCTTATAAAACTTACCAGAGAGAGGGTCGTATCCGCGCACGGCACCCGAAGGATTGATCGAAATATTGCGTGAAATATCACTACGTAAAATCGAAGTACGATTTGTCTGCGGCACGCCTGTTGGCAATGAAGGATCAAAAGGCTGCCCAGGAGTGATGGGTAGTGTACCTGGGCCACCTGGGGTGGTACCGGTACCAGAGGGGCCACCAGGGCCGCCAATTGGCAATTCTCCTGGGGTGGTGCTTGTGCTGGTAGGCGGTCTCAAAATAGGCGAATCGCCCTTAAACAATAGGATGTAAATCCCATAACCGGCCCCGATCACAATTACAAGAAAGGCGACAATAAAAAGTGCGCGCTTAAGGTTCTCGTTCATGTACCTATTATAACACAGAAGTAATAAGCGAACCCAGTGCGTCGCGCAATGGCGCAGGCAATGCAGCACCAATCGCTGCGGCCACCATCAAGAAATAGATAACAGGCATCAAAGGCACAATAATCGCTGATGCAATACTCAAAAGATCTAGCATGACGACGAGCAAGATCTTCCAGGTAGGTTGGCCGCCTTCAATGAAGACTTCGTAATTCCACCAAAGCAAAATGACGACGAGACCAGCACCGGTGGCACCAATTCTCATCTTGAGAGAGGACTTCACTTTTTGCTTCGCCATCTTTTCAGCTGCGCTTGCTAACACGTTGTTTTTTGCCTCATCTTCATCGTTTTCTTGCTCTGCCGCCTGCTGTGCAGCGATATCTTGTGATCGTTGGCGCTGAAACTCGATAGCCCTTCTTGCATCTAACTCTTCGGCGCTTTCATCTTCGTCTTCGTTATCATCCTGCACATACTCCGTCATGTCCTCAATCTCTTCAAGATCTGTTTCATCAAGAGCGGTAACGCCTTCTTCATCAACGTCTTCTGTATCTGCCCCGCGATTCATCGAGCGCATCCGGGCTTCGGATTCTTTTTGCCCAGCGCCGTATTCATCAGACCCTTCTTCGTCTTCGTCCGCATTATTATTGGCGGGCGGGGTATTCAATGTAGGTAAAATACGCCCCTGGCGCTCACGAATAAACGCACGGGCGCGATCATTGTCGCTGGTTACCTGTGAACCCGGGGTATTACCAAGAACGCGCACCGGTGATGCGGGGCGCATTTTTCTTTCCGCCGATGAGGCGACGTTTCGAACCGGCTGAGCCATGGCCTAATGATATCACGAAACCTTCAACCCTTGCTTGGTCACCTTGACTGAAGCGGTTTTCTTTTTGGTCGAGAGCAGATGAGGCGCAAGAATCGTCATCAATTCACGCTCTACCACACCGCGCAATGAACGTGCGCCTTCTTGAGTGGTAGAAGACTGTTTCAAAAGCCATTCGAGCACTTCGTCGGTAAGAGTCAGTGAGACTTGTCGCGCTATACGCAAACGCTTCGCGAGCGCATCCACTTCTTTGCGCAAAATCTTTTTGAGGGATTTTTGATCTAAGGGTTGAAAGACAACAACTTTATCGAGACGGCTCAATAATTCTGGCTTGAATCGCTCTTTTAATTCGCCCTCGATCATTTTCGTGAAACTTTTCGGGTCAGCATCCGCGAATCCGAGCGTTTTGCGATTTGCGAGCTCGGCACCGGCATTCGACGTCAAGACAATATACGAGTGCTTGAAGGGGATTTTCTTGCCGACGCCGTCCGTCATATAGCCGTCCTCAAGCGCTTGCAATAATAAGTGCTGGACATCAGGATGTGCTTTTTCAAATTCATCAAACAGTAATACCGCGTGCGGATGTTTGCGGATCGTATCTGAAAGGCGATTGCCTTCGCGATAACCAACATAGCCAGCAGGGGAGCCGAGCATTTTTGAAATCGAATGTCCTTCAGAAAACTCCGACATATCGAGTTTTACGAGCGCATCTTCTTTGCCAAAGAGGGATTTTGCCAACGCTTTAGCCATGGCCGTTTTACCCGTACCCGATGGACCGACAAATAAGAAGCTCGCGCGTGGACGGTTCGCATCAGTTAAACCGAGGCGGGCGTGTCGTACGCCGCGAGCGACAGCGCTAACAGCATCATCTTGGCCAATAATATCTTTACCGAGAATCTTTTCGAGATCGATAAGTTGCGTTTCTTCGCTTTGCTCGATTACCTCAAGAGGTACGCGTGATAAACGCGAGATCACTTTGGCGATATCGGCTTTTTCAACACTTGCTTTTTCTTTTTTGCGATCGGCTTTAAAACGAGACTCATATGTTTTGTACTGTTCGCGAAGACGTTCGATGTCTTTTGCGGCTTGGGCGGCGGCCTCCATCTCACCTTTTTCGATGGCTTGTGATTTGAGCATCTCGGTCGCACCAATAGCTACGTCTAATGAACGCAACATCTCCATCTCGGTATGCGAAGACCGGCGCGCGTTCACGAGAGCAGCGCTCTCATCAATCACATCGATGGCTTTGTCAGGAAAGAATCGGTCTGTGAGATAGCGGTGCGCCAATTCAACCGCGTATTCAAGCGTGCCCGTCGCAAATTTGACGCCATGATGTGTCTCATAGCGCGTTTTAAGACCTTTAAGCATGGTTAATGCGTCAGCGACCGAAGGCTCGTCAACATCAATAGGCTGAAAGCGGCGATCGAGCGCCGCATCAGGCTCAAGATGTTTTTTATATTCAGCATTCGTCGTGGCGCCGATACAACGAATCTCCCCACGTGCCAAAGCAGGCTTCAACATATTCGCCGCATCCATCGAACCAGAAGTAGAACCCGCGCCAACGAGGGTATGGATTTCATCAATAAAAATAATGGCGTTTTTATCTTGTTTTACTTCTTCAACAAGTTGTTTTAAACGCGCTTCGAATTCACCACGATACATAGTGCCGGCAACCATCAATGCCAAATCAACGGCATACAAGCGCTTACCGTAAAGCACATCTGGGACTTGGCCAGAGGCGAGACGATGGGCGAGTCCTTCGACGATGGCGGTTTTACCCGTACCAGGCTCACCAAGAAGAATTGGATTGTTTTTAGTACGGCGACATAAGACCTCAAGCAAACGCTCGGTTTCTTTATCGCGACCGATAACAGGATCAAGTTTTTCGATTTGTTCTGGCGCGGTTAATTCGCGAGTGAATACCTCGAGAGCTTTTGGCTTTTTCTCACGGCCTGGGCGTGGTGGGGCGAGTGATGGATCTTGGCGGCTAAAACCCGGGTTCGCACCCGCGTCAGCAGCAGGATCGGCTGTTTCGCCTTCTTCTTCAGCTTCGATGGCATTCTCAGCCATCTTTTCGGTGAATTCGGGAAATCGGGCGATCGACTGCAACACTCCACGTAATTGTTCTTTGGCGAGGACGACGTTGAGGCCACGTCCATCCAAAAACGCCATAATCTCTTCTGGCGCGATTTCAAAAATTGCCAAAAGCAAATGCTCGGTGCCGATATAACGATGCTCGTGTAAGTGTGCGAGCAAGACCGCTTTTTCAAGGATACGCTTTACGCCCACCGATAAATCCGGAGCGATGGGGGATCCTGGCTCGTGTGGCGTTGGCATCCCACGAAAATCACGCTCGGCTTCTTCGGTGCGAATGGATGCCTTACTGAGCACTTCAGCAGCAATAGACCCTGGCTCTTGCAATAAGCCCACAATCAAATCACCAGGCGCGACCTGTTCGCGTCCAGAGGCAATCGCAAAAGCCAAAGACTTTTGCAAAGCTTCTTTGAGGTGGTGCGTAAAACGCGACAAGAGGTCTGGTTGTAGCATGGTGTGGATGTTTAGCGGGCTTCGCCCATGAGTTTCAATCTCTTAATACGTTCTTCAACCGGAGGATGTGTCGAGAATAGCGAAGCGATTTTTTTGCTATTGCCGAATGGGCTCGCGATCCACAGATGAGACGTCGCTGTTGATGTGCGAGCGAGAGGCTGAGCATTCGCTGAAATCTTCGCTAATGCTGAGGCTAATCCGTCTGGATAGCGAGTCATAAGCGCACCTGAAGCGTCAGCGAGATATTCACGTTGACGGCTAATGGCGAGTTTGATGATTTCACCAATAACAGGCGACAAAATTAAAAAGACGACACCAATAATCATAAAGATTCCGCCGCCATTGTCTTTGGATCGGCGTCCACCAAAACCAATGCGAAAGAACAGATCACCCATTAGCGACAACGCACCGACCATCACCGCAACAAGCACCATGTAGAGCGTATCGCGATTTTGGACATGTGAGAGCTCGTGGGCAACAACGCCTTCGAGTTCTTCGTTCTCAAGAAGAGCGATGATACCCGTGGTAAAGGCTACTGATGCGAGCTCAGGACTGCGGCCGGTGGCAAACGCATTAGGCGCCGCCTCTTCAATCACATACACCTTTGGCATTGGCATGCCGGCGGTGATCGTAAGATTCTCAACGAGATTCCAAAGATACGGATACTGTTCGCGTTTCTCGATGAGTTTAGCGCCCGTCGTAGCAAGAACAACCTTATCACCGAAGAACCACGAAAACGCGGTCATACCGAGTGAAATCGCGAGAGCG
>Ga0209277_10001825_pt1 | contig 10323 bp, 7 predicted proteins | sample JI81AbrownDNA_FD_187503 | JGI IMG/M metagenome (GOLD analysis project Ga0209277, IMG submission 187503) | Wastewater effluent complex algal communities from Wisconsin, to seasonally profile nutrient transformation and Carbon sequestration -... | ecosystem: Engineered > WWTP > Effluent > Algae... | reverse complement strand
CATAATTCATGCAATTTCTAAAAACAACAAAACCCCTATTGTGAAATAGAGGTTTGATGTACTCGAGGCGGGACTTGAACCCGCACAGGCATTACTGCCCAAAGGATTTTAAGTCCTTCGTGTCTACCATTCCACCACTCGAGCATTGTGAGGTGAAAAAACAACTTCAGGTCGAGCGTTTTAATACGCTTTGGTATAGAAGGATGCTTTTTTAGACTTGAGCGAAAAACGGGATTCGAACCCGCGACCCTCACCTTGGCAAGGTGATGCTCTACCCCTGAGCTACTTTCGCATATAGTATCGTCCCTGAATTTCATTACTGGAACGGTCGGCAAATTTAATACTTTTATATAAATTGTCAATTATTTTTCCAATTTTTTTCAATGCTTTTTCGAATTTGAGTATTTTTGTAACAAACTACCGCTTCCAACGTCCTATTTCTTATTTATTTGAAAAATCTTTTCCTTATGAAAACCGTATTTCGATTGACTTTTATATTTTTAAGTATTACAGCTGCTTTTGCACAACAACCCAGTAAAAAATGGACTTTGACAGAATGTGTGGAGCATGCGGTTCAAAATAATTTGAGTGTCAAACAAAATGAACTTTCCACTCAATTGCAAGAAGTTGAAGTAGAAAGGGCAAAATATACTTTTTTACCGGGCGCTTCGGGTACTGTAGGAGCCAACTATGCATTTGGAGAACCCTTGTTACCTAATTCATTCAGTAATAGTATTGGGGTTTCTTCAAGCGCAACCCTTTACAATGGAAATCGAACTAAAAACGCATTGATATTTGCTAAAAATGATGTTGAAATCGGCCAACTTGCTGTAGAGGAATTGAAAAGTGATTTGGCAGTTCAGGTCGTAAGTGCCTATATGAATGTTTTATTCAACAGAGAAGGTGTCATTATAGCTCAAGATCAACTGAGTGTTGGTCAAAAATTGTTGGATCGAATGGATGAATTGGTCAAAGCAGGTGTAAAAGCTCAAAATGATTTATACCAAGTACAAGCCACCTTAGCTGCCAATGAAGAAAGCTTGGTAACAGCTCAAAATAACCTAGAATTAGCGTTATTGGAATTAAGTCAATTGCTCCAAGTTCCTTTTGCCGGATTTGATATTGCCGATATGCCTGTAACAGTTGATGAAGCCAAATTAAAGTACGACAATAGTGAAATGATCTATAACAAAGCTTTGGAATGGAGACCTGAGATTATTTCAGCCAACAAGCAAGTTGAAAATTCTGATTTGGAAATTGCCAACGCCAAAGCAGGAAATTTACCAACCGTCAATGCTACCTATAGCTTTAGAACCAATTATTTTAACGCGCAAGACGCCGTTTCTCAATCGGGATATTTCAAACAACTTGCCGACAACAGAGGACATTCCATAGGCATTTTAGCCAGCATACCTATTTTTGATAAATTCAATACCAAACTCAATACCCAAAGAGCTCAAGTTCAAAAATTGATTTTGGAAAATGCATTGGAAACAAAAAAAGTAAATTTACAAGCTGAAGTAGAACGTGCCTACATTGATGCCAAAACTTCACTCAAAACGTTTGACGCTGCCAAAAAATCGGTTGAAGCACAAGAAGAAGCTTTCAGAACTGCTCAAGAAAGATACAATTTGGGAATTTTGACTTCTTACGATTTTGAACAAGTGAGAAATCAATTGGTTCAAGCTCGTTCATCCTTTATCAGAGCCAAATACAATTTCCTTTTCAAATCCAAATTCCTAGAAATATATTACGGAGTACCGATTACGCTTTAATGATTTTTTTTATAAAATTTACCTTAACCCCCGTTGTGTTATAAAACCTTCGGGGGTTTTGTTCGTTTTTATCTCAATAAAAAACGTATTTTTGTTTTCTAACACACTCTGAACTTTATCTTCAAAGTTCGAAATCTCTAAGTATCTATATGAACGAAATACCAACCTATATTCCCCAAAACAAAATCCGAATCGTTACTGCCGCATCTTTATTCGATGGGCACGATGCTGCCATCAATATCATGCGTCGCATCATTCAGGCTACCGGTGTAGAAGTCATTCACCTAGGACATGACCGCAGTGTGGATGAAGTAGTCAATACCGCCATTCAAGAAGATGCCCAAGCCATAGCCATGACTTCTTATCAAGGTGGACATGTGGAGTATTTCAAATACATGAGAGACTTACTCGTATCGAAAGGTGCCGGTCACATCCAAATTTTCGGAGGTGGTGGCGGTGTCATTCTCCCCGAGGAAATCAAAGAATTGATGGACTACGGCATCACCCGCATTTATTCTCCCGATGACGGTCGTGAAATGGGTTTGCAGGGCATGATCAATGATATGGTGGAAAAATCGGATGTACTCACGCCATCCATTTCTGAGACAAAACAGCTCTTACAACAACTTCATCAAAAAGATGTCAATACCATTGCCAGACTCATCACCTTGGCTGAAAACAATACCCAAAACTTTCACCAACTTTTTTCTGCGGCAGCTGTGCAACCCGACAAAGTGTTTGTGCTGGGAATTACCGGTACCGGAGGCGCCGGAAAATCTTCATTGGTCGATGAATTGGTGCGCCGGTTTTTAACCGATTTTCCCGAAAAAACGATTGGGATTATTTCCGTTGACCCTTCCAAGAGAAAAACAGGTGGTGCCTTGTTGGGCGACAGAATCAGGATGAATGCCATCAACCATCCCCAAGTGTACATGCGCAGTTTGGCTACCCGTCAGAGCAATTTGGCACTGTCCAAACACGTCAGCGATGCCTTGCAAATTCTCAAAGCGGCTCAATATGACCTCATCATTTTGGAAACTTCCGGCATCGGTCAATCGGATACGGAAATCCTAGACCACTCCGATGTAGCTCTATATGTCATGACGCCCGAATTTGGGGCTCCTACCCAACTCGAGAAAATCGATATGCTCGATTTTGCCGACCTCATTGCCATCAATAAATTTGACAAACGTGGCGCAGAAGACGCCTTACGGGATGTCAAAAAACAATACCAACGCAACCACAAATTATTCGACAGAGATTTCCAATCCATGCCGGTTTACGGAACCATGGCTTCGCAATTCAATGACCATGGAACCAACGAATTGTACAAAGCCTTGCTCCACATCTGCAACACCAAATTGGGAACGGATTTTCAAACTAAAATTGATCAAGGTCATCAATTCACCGATAAAAACTTTGTCATTCCACCCAAAAGAGTACGTTATCTCTCAGAAATTGTAGAAAATAACCGTCAATACGATGCCGTAAGCATTCAACAAAAAAATATCGCTCAAAATCTCTTTGGAATTTACCAAACCATCTTGGCCATTACCGGTCAAAATCCCGAAGGTTGCTTGATTGAATCCGATTTGAATGCTAGTCAAATTTTATCAAATACCCAAGCATCCGAACGTGAACTGATAGCCGTTTTACTTCGTAAATTTGAAACGCTAAAAATAGATTTGCATCCCAAAAACTGGGAAAAAATAACCCATTGGGAAAACCTCAAACAAGCCTATAAAAATCCCGTGTATCAGTTTCAAGTAAGAGACAAAATCATCGAGATTCCCAATTATACCGAATCACTGTCTCATACAGCTATTCCCAAAATTGCCTTACCCAAATACAGCGCATGGGGCGATTTGCTCTTCTGGATGTTACAAGAAAACGTCCCTGGAGCTTTCCCTTTTACAGCCGGTATCTATCCGCTGAAACGCACCGAGGAAGACCCCACCCGTATGTTTGCTGGTGAAGGTGGCCCCGAAAGAACCAACCGACGCTTTCATTATGTCAGTTTGGGTATGCCCGCCAAAAGATTGTCCACCGCTTTTGACAGCGTCACCTTGTACGGCAATGATCCCGACAAACGTCCCGATATTTACGGTAAAATAGGCAACTCGGGTGTGTCTATTTGCTGTCTTGACGATGCCAAAAAACTTTACTCTGGTTTTGATTTGACCAATCCCAAAACTTCCGTTTCCATGACCATCAATGGGCCGGCTCCTATGATGTTGGGTTATTTTATGAATGCTGTCATCGATCAGGAATGCGAAAAATACATTCACGCACATGGTTTGGAGCAAGAAATTGCCTCAAAAATCGAAGCCCTATACAAACAAAAAAACATTCCTCGCCCTGCTTACCAAGGTGATTTACCCGAAGGAAACAACGGCTTGGGTTTGTTTTTACTCGGTGTTACCGGCGACCAAGTCTTATCCCAAGAGGTCTATCAACAGATCAAAACCGAAGCATTAACCAAAGTGCGAGGGACCATTCAATCGGATATATTAAAAGAAGACCAAGCCCAAAATACCTGTATCTTTTCGACTGAGTTTGCACTGCGATTGATGGGTGATGTGCAAGAGTATTTCATCCAAAACAAAGTGCGCAATTTTTACTCCGTCTCTATTTCGGGATACCACATTGCCGAAGCCGGCGCCAATCCCATCAGCCAATTGGCTTTTACCTTGGCCAATGGGTTTACCTATGTGGAGTACTATCTTTCCAGAGGCATGCACATCGACGATTTTGCACCCAATCTGTCTTTCTTTTTTTCCAATGGCATCGATCCCGAATATGCCGTCATCGGTAGAGTTGCCCGTAAGATCTGGTCCAAAGCTCTGAGGGATAAATACCACGCCAACGAGCGTTCGCAAATGTTGAAATACCACATCCAAACCTCCGGAAGGTCGTTACACGCTCAAGAAATAGATTTCAACGACATCCGCACGACCTTGCAAGCCTTATACGCCATTTATGACAATTGCAATTCGTTACACACCAATGCCTACGACGAAGCCATCACCACGCCTACCGAAGAAAGTGTGAGAAGAGCCATGGCCATACAGTTGATCATCAATAAAGAACTCGGATTGTCTAAAAACGAAAACCCCATTCAAGGCGCTTTCATCATCGAAGAATTGACCGATTTGGTAGAAGAAGCAGTCTATGCCGAATTTGACCGCATTACCGAACGCGGTGGCGTATTAGGTGCCATGGAAACCATGTACCAACGCAGCAAAATACAAGAAGAGAGTTTGTATTACGAAACCCTCAAACACACTGGCGAATTCCCCATCATTGGAGTCAACACGTTTTTGAGTAGCAAAGGTTCGCCTACCGTTTTACCGCGTGAAGTCATCCGTGCCACCGAAGCAGAAAAACAATACCAAATCAGTATTGTGCAAAATATGCATCAAATGTTTGAACCGGAAGTCAAAACCCAATTGCATCTTATCAAACAAAAAGCATTGGTCAACGACAATATTTTCGGAGCCTTGATAGAAGCAGCCAAAGTATGTACCATCGGACAAATCACACAAGCTTTGTTTGAAGTAGGAGGACAGTATAGGAGGAATATGTAAGAAATTAGATATTAGTACCGATAGCTTTCGGGAAATTCTATACTCCTTCACTCATCTCCAAGTTCCTAATCAACACTAAGATCAAAATCAAAGAAAAAAACATAATCCCAGCCATCAAAAACCATGTAGCCTGAAACCCATACGCATCCGAAACGTGAAAGCCTAAATTAGGGCCTACTATATGAGCCAATGAGAAAGTCAAGGTATACATAGCCATATAATCACCCTTTTTTCCTCGATTGGAACGCTCCATCGCAAACGTGTTGGAAAATGGAAAACTGATCATCTCTCCTATAGTCAGCAGGATCATCGCCAAAATGGGGAAAGCGATCACCGGAGCAATATTCAACACCAAAAAAGTAAATACAAAAAACACACTACCCAATACCGTCAATTTCAAGGCATTTTTGTTCCTTTTTTCTAGAAAATGTACCAATGGCATCTCGAGCAGAAAAATCATAATCCCATTCAACGCAATCAATAACCCGATTTGTTCTTCGGTCATCCCTATTTCTTTGTTGAAATACACCGGCATGGTAGAAGTGAATTGCATAAAAGCTATACCCATAAAAGAAATGGCAAAAAAGAAAACCCAGTAAGGTTTGTCGCGGTAAGGGGATAAAAGGCCTCTATTTTCGGAAACAACTTCCTCTTTCACTTTTTTACTTTGTTTCTGGGCGATGAATTTCCACAAGAGAAAAGCCGCCAAAATACTCGTACCACCATCTATCCAAAACAATTGCGTATAACCGATATGGGCAATGATAAATCCACCCAAAGCTGGTCCAACGGCAAAGCCCAAGTTGATGGCCAAGCGAATTAAAGTCACCGAACGGGTTTTGTTTTCCGTGTTGGAATAAGCATCCATTGCCACCCAAATCGCAGGTCGATACGTATCGGCTACAAAACTCAACAAAAACACCCCAAACATGAGCAGCCAATAATACTCCAGAAATTGTAATACAAAAAACATTACTCCGGTAAGAACCAAACTCGACACCATCACTTTCAAATACCCAAACCGATCGGTGAGTTTGCCACCGGTAAAAGAACCTAGCGCCGACCCAAAACCGAAGGCAGTCATGACCCAACCGATATCCTCCAAAGTAAAATGCAAATGTTTGTTCAAATACAAAGAAAGAAAAGGAATCACCATGGCACCGGCTCTATTCACAAGCGTGATAGCCGATAAATACCATATTTCACGGGAAAGCCCTTTGTATGGATTCGTTAATTTGGTCAGCATAAGTAGTTTTTGAATTCGCAAAGATAATTGAAAACTGTAACGTATGACTTTGAATAGCTACCAATTAAAACCAAATACCCAATTATTATCTCATTTCAACGAAAAACTATGATCAAACAATTTTTAGATTTTGAATGGAAGCAGTTCTTCCGTTCATCTTATTGGCAAAAAAGTGTGGCGCTCAACGTCATTTTAGCCATTTTTGGCATCTACATGCTCACGAGCTTTTTATTTTTAGGAATCGCTCTATACCCTATTTTAAAGGAACAATTCCCTACGCAAAGTCCTCTATTCAAAATAAACGACTTCCTCTTTTATTGGGTTCTAGCCGATCTGTTTCTGCGATTTTTCATGCAAAAACTTCCCGTAATGTCAGTAAAACCCTTCCTGACTTTGCCGATTCGCAAGTCCAAAATCGTCAATTATATATTGGGTAAATCGATGTTGTCCTTTTTCAACTTTCTACCCTTATTTGCCATCGTCCCATTTGGTATATTTGCTTTGATGGAAAACGAAAACGGGTTGCAAGTAGGGGTGTGGATGTTCCTCATGTTAATTATTACCCTAATAGTAAATTTTTTAAATTTCATCATCGAAAGTACCACCTCCGAAAGTGATTGGGCATTTTTACCCATCATTGTCATCGTATCTGGTTTGTTTGCCCTCAATCACTATGACCTACTCCCTTTATACAGTGTGTTTTCTAAAGGTATAACGAGCATTCTATTACACCCCATTTTAATCTTGATCCCCATTCTGATTTGGGTAATTTTGTATGGAATCAATTTCAAATTACTCATACAAAAACTCTATATTGATGCTTCCCTAAAAGTAAAATCGGCTGAAGTACAATCAACTGAAATGACTTGGTTAAACCGATTTGGTAGTGTGGCTCCTTTTTTACAATTGGATTTAAAACTCTTGTGGCGCAACAAAAGACCCCGATCTTCTGTATTCATCATCGTGATGGGTTTGTTTTACGGATTGATTTTCTACACTAATCCCATGTATATGAAAATGACTCCATTTATGGTATTTGTTGCCATATTCATCACCGGCGTTTTTCTCATCAGCTTTGGCCAATTTATTCCGGCTTGGGATAGTGCTTACTACAAAATGTTGATGAGTCAAAATGTCAAATACAAAGATTATTTAAAAGCCAAATTTACCTTGATGCAATGGAGTGCTATCATTCTTTTTGTTTTGAGTATCCCCTATGTGTACTTCGGATGGAATATTCTACTGTTGCATTTTGCCGCCATGATGTACAATGTTGGGGTCAATACCTATGTCTTATTGTTTGCCGGTTCGTTCAACCGCAAAAAAATCGATCTCAGTCAGCGAGCAGCTTTCAATTATCAAGGAACAGGTGCCGTACAATGGTTGGTTGGTTTTCCAATTTTAGTAGTGCCAATATTATTTTTTTACGTTCCCTACAAACTCATCAGTTTTGAAGCCGGTGTTGCCACATTGATCATTTTGGGATTATTAGGCATTGTATTACACCAAAAACTCATGCAATACATCACCCGATTATACCTCAAATCCAAACACAAGATGATAGCTGCTTTTGAACAAGCTACATAAAAAATCAAATTCCAATAACTTGCCTTGTCGTAGAAGGGCCAAAAAACATCTCAATAACTTTAAACTTTAAACCCAAATCTCCATGATCCAAGTCACTCATTTAACCAAAAAATACGCCGATACGGTCGTTTTAAACCTCGAATCACTTCAAATCCCCAAAGGTCAATCTTTCGGATTGGTGGGAAATAACGGCGCCGGAAAAACTACTTTCTTCAATTTGCTTTTAGATTTAATCGAACCCACAACTGGTTTTATAACCAATAAAGAGATACAGGTCAATACCAGCGAAGATTGGAAATACTTTACTTCAGCATTTATCGACGAAAGTTTCTTGATAGGTTACCTTACGGCCGAAGAATACTTTACCTTTATCGCCGACCTGAAAGGTATTCACAAAGAAGATTTGAAAATTTTCATAGCACAGTTTGCAGAACTATTCAATGACGAAATCATTGGTAAAAAGAAATACCTACGGGATTTATCCAAAGGAAATCAGAAAAAAGTTGGAATTGTGGCGGCCTTAATGGGTAATCCGGAAGTTGTAATTTTGGACGAACCTTTTGCTAATCTCGATCCAACCACTCAAATTAGATTGAAAAAAACCATTCAACACTTGGTCGAAACTACCCAAACTACTTTCTTGATTTCCAGTCATGATTTAGGTCATGTCACCGAAGTATGCGATAGAATTGTGGTATTGGAAAAAGGCAATATTGTCAAAGATTTGGAAACCTCCGAAGCTACTTTAAAAGAGTTGGAGAATTACTTTAATGTGTAAGCTAGAACCCACCTTAAATACTATAAAATGACTTTGCATTACAATCGTATTACCATTTTGGCTACTTTGATTTTTGTGATGATTTACTCTTGGCCTCAACAAGCCCAAGAAACACAAGCAGATTCTTTGGCTTATGCCGATATTCACACATCTCAAGCAAAACTCAATACAGAATTTGCCAACAAAGAAGAATCACCGCTTCTAGATCAGGATTTTGAAAACTTTAAATCCCTAGAGTTTTTCCCAGCCGATTTGAAATATCGGGTCATGGCCCGTTTCACACCCATAGATAATGCCGAACCCTTTGAAATGACCACAACTACCGATAGAAAACCTATGTACAGAGTCTATGGCACTTTGGATTTTGAAATTGAAAACACACCTTTTCGTTTGACCATCTATCAAAATTTGGATTTGATGAAAAAAGAGGAGTACAAAAATTATCTTTTCATTCCCTTCACCGATTTAACCAATAGTACTGAAACGTATGGGGGAGGAAGGTATTTGGATTTGGAATTGCCTTTAGAGGAAGAGGTGCTTTTAGATTTTAACAAGGCGTATAATCCCTATTGTGCGTATAACTACAAATACTCTTGTCCCATTCCACCTATAGAGAATGATTTGAATGTCTTCATCAAAGCCGGTGTAAAAAGGTTTCACTAAACACCTTTCGATGAAAGGGATTTTTTCTTACGGTGCATAATAACCGATAAAGAAGCAAACCAGGTCAATACGGCTGCAAACCCAACTTTTTGCATCAAGGGCAAATAAAATTCTCCCATTCGGGTGTAGTACATCAAGTTGTTTAATAAAAGTATACTAAGTGCCATCCAACCAGCTATGAGGTATAATCTCTTCGAGTGATACTTTAAGGAAATAAATATCCCCAACATGGCTAGAAGTCCCAAAAAACTTGAAATACCTATGGTGTAATCATGAAAGGAAGTCGTGATGAAATAGGTGAGAAAAACACTGCTTGCTCCGGCATAAGTGATGATTTTATTCCAAATTCTAGCTTTGTTGGAATTGATAGGGAAGTGCTTTGGAAAGAGGAAAAACAAATACCCCAAACTCACCAACAATAAAATTAAGGCAACAACTGCCAAAGGTTTTGCCGCATTGTTTTGTCCGTTCATCGCTTTTGTTTCCAAGAGATCACACCAATAATTGTGAAACCAATCAAATCCGGCTTGCATTTTATCGGCTACGTTACCACCTGGGTAAAAAGAGGCGGCAAGGATATATAATACAAAGAAAATCAAGATACCGTACAAGGGTAGAAGTGTGTTTTTGTGTTGCATGTGCTTCTTGGTTAGACTGCAAACATGAAAAAATCCGACTAATAATAGC
>Ga0209277_10001824_pt1 | contig 10324 bp, 9 predicted proteins | sample JI81AbrownDNA_FD_187503 | JGI IMG/M metagenome (GOLD analysis project Ga0209277, IMG submission 187503) | Wastewater effluent complex algal communities from Wisconsin, to seasonally profile nutrient transformation and Carbon sequestration -... | ecosystem: Engineered > WWTP > Effluent > Algae... | reverse complement strand
GATCGTGCGTGAGGCGGATGCCGCCGTGCCGGCCGTCGCGTTCACCGACGTGGCTGCCGCGGACCGGATAGAGCGCGCCGTGGCCGGTTTGGTCGCCGATGGACTCCTCAGGCTCAGCGAACAGGGCTACGATCTGCCGCGGTGACCTCTGTCACCGGGGACTGAAGGGACAACGCGGCGACGATGGCGAGACCAGGTCTGCGCGAACCCCTACCCGTCGGCGGCGACGGCCGGGTGATTCAGCGCCCAGCGCTGCGCCGGGCGCTCGGCCTGACGCTCCTCAGCACGGTCATCCCTGGCGCCGGACTGCTCTGGACCCGCCATCGCCGCGCCGGCATCGCGCTGCTGCTCCTGGTCGCCGCGACCTTCGGCTATATCGTTTTCCGGGTCCTCAGCAACGGCCTCGTGGGCACCGCCCTGTCGGTAGGCGTCTCGACCAGCGCCCTGCGCCTGCTGATGTTCGGCGTGATCATTGCGGCCGTGGTGTGGTGCGCCGCGATTCTCGCCACCGCCTTCAGCGCTCGACCCCACCCCTCGACCCGCGACGACCGCCTCGCCACGACCTTGCTCGCCCTCTTGTGCTGTATGGCGATCATCGCCCCGAGCGCGTGGGGCGTGCGGACCCTCGGCCTGCAAAAGTCCCTGGTCACGACGGTCTTCCACGACAACGGAACTGCGCCCGGCGGCACTTCGACCGCCGCGGTCCCCGCGGTCGGGGAGGACGATCCGTGGAAGGACATCCCGCGCGTCAACGTCCTCCTCATCGGCTCTGACGCCGGCGCGGACCGCGTCGGGGTGCGCCCGGACTCGATGATGGTCGCCTCGATCAACGCCCGCACCGGCGACACAGTGCTGATCGGCGTCCCCCGCAACCTCGAGAACGCCCCCTTCCCGGCGTCGAACCCGCTCCACGAGCTCTATCCGGACGGCTACAACTGCGGGGACGCGTGCCTCATCAATGGCGTATGGACGCTCGCGACCGACCGCCCCGACCTGTTCCCGGGCGAGACGAATCCCGGTCTGCGGACGACCCGCGATGTGGTCGGCGAGACGCTCGGGCTCTCCATCGACCACACCGTCGTCATCGACCTCTCCGGCTTCGCCGCCCTAGTGAACGCGATGGGTGGCGTCACGATTAACGTCAAGGAACGCGTCTGCATCGGGTGCAAGGCGACCGCCTCGGGCGAGATCGTCGGCACGACGGGCTATATCGACCCGGGGGTGCAGCACCTCGACGGCTATCACGCCCTCTGGTATGCCCGTTCCCGCGCCATGTCGGACGACTTCTCCCGGATGCGTCGCCAGCGGTGCGTCGTGGGCGCTCTCGTGGATCAGGTCTCCCCCACCAACATGCTGATGCGCTATCCCGAGCTCGCGAAAGTTCTCAAGGAGCACGTGAGCATCGACATCGGCCAGCAGCAATTGCCGGCGTGGGTGCCGCTGATCGAGCGCATCCAGCGCGATGGCACCGTGCGGAGCCTGCCGTTGACCAACAAAGTCATCGACGTCGGCCGCCCGGACTTCGCCAAGATCCGGGAGTTGGTGGCGAACGCGACCAGCGACAACCCGACGACCACCTCATCCTCTGCCGGCAGCTCGACGTCAGCCTCGACCACCCCGTCGTCCTCGTCCACCGCGCCCTCGGAATCCCCGACCCCCGAGGACGGCCTCACCACCCTCGCCGCGGCCTGCTGAAAACTACGGTCGCTGGCGGCCGAACGCGCCAACCGCGCGCGCCACAGCAATAACGAAGGAAGGCCCGGAGCACTGTGTGCTCCGGGCCCTCAATCCTCGCGGGTCTGGACTACTCCGCGTCGGCGACCACCAACGGCAGGTCGATGTGGCCCGGGTGAGCGGTGCCCGTGAAGGTGAACACCTCGTCCCGACCCTCGCCCTCGGTGCCGACTACAACGATCTCGCCGGGCTTCAGCTCGGCATACAGAATCTTCTCGGAGAGGGTGTCCTCGATCTCGCGCTGGATGGTGCGGCGCAGCGGCCGGGCACCCAGCACCGGGTCGTAGCCCTTCTTGGCGAGCAGAGCCTTGGCCGCGGGCTGCAACTCGATGCCCATGTCCTTGTCCTTGAGCCGCTTGTCGAGCTTGGCGATCTCCAGGTCGACGATCTGCTCGATCTCCGCCTGCGTGAGCTGCGGGAAGACGATCGTGTCGTCGACGCGGTTGAGGAACTCGGGCCGGAAGTGCTGCTTCAGCTCGTCCTGGACCTTGTTCTTCATGCGCTCGTAGTTGCTGCGCGAGTCCGGTCCGGCGGAGAACCCGAGGCTGACGCCCTTGGCGATGTCCCGCGTGCCGAGGTTGGTCGTCATGATGATGACGGTGTTCTTGAAGTCGACCATCCGACCCTGGGAGTCGGTGAGGCGGCCGTCCTCGAGCACCTGCAGCAGCGAGTTGAAGATCTCCGGGTGGGCCTTCTCGACCTCGTCGAACAGGACCACGGAGAACGGGCGGCGGCGGACCTTCTCGGTCAACTGGCCACCCTCTTCGTAGCCGACGTAGCCGGGCGGGGAGCCGAACAGTCGGCTGACCGTGTGCTTCTCGCTGAACTCCGACATGTCGAGCTGGATGAGGGCATCCTCCTCGCCGAACAAGAACTCGGCGAGCGCCTTGGCCAGCTCGGTCTTCCCGACGCCCGTGGGGCCGGCGAAGATGAACGAGCCACCGGGGCGGCGGGGGTCCTTCAGGCCGGCACGGGTGCGCCGGATGGCCTGGGAGAGCGCCTTGATGGCGTCGTCCATGCCGACGATCCGCTTGTGCAACTCGCTCTCCATGTTGAGCAGTCGCGTGGACTCCTCCTCGGACAGCTTGAACACCGGGATGCCGGTGCTGGCCGCTAGGACCTCGGCGACGAGTTCCTCGTCGACCTCGGCCACAACATCGAGGTCGCCAGCCTTCCACTCCGCCTCGCGGCGGGCCTTCTCCCCGAGCAGCTTCTTCTCGTCGTCGCGAAGACGCGCGGCCTTCTCGAAGTCCTGCCCGTCGATGGCGGATTCCTTCTCCAACCGCACCTGGGCGATGCGCTCGTCGAACTCGCGCAGGTCTGGTGGCGCGGTCATGCGACGAATGCGGAGTCGAGCGCCAGCCTCGTCGATCAGGTCGATGGCCTTGTCGGGCAGGAAGCGGTCGTTGACGTAGCGGTCGGCGAGCGTGGCGGCGGACACCAGCGCGGCGTCGGTGATGGTCACGCGGTGGTGTGCCTCGTAGCGGTCGCGTAGGCCCTTGAGGATCTCGATGGCGTGGGCCAGCGTCGGCTCGGCCACCTGGATCGGCTGGAAGCGGCGCTCCAGCGCCGAGTCCTTCTCGATGTACTTGCGGTATTCATCGAGCGTCGTCGCACCGATGGTCTGCAGCTCACCGCGCGCCAGCATGGGCTTGAGGATCGACGCCGCGTCGATCGCGCCCTCGGCCGCGCCCGCACCGACGAGGGTGTGGATCTCGTCGATGAACAGGATGATGTCGCCCCGGGTGCGGATCTCCTTGAGTACCTTCTTCAGGCGCTCCTCGAAGTCACCGCGGTAGCGGGAGCCAGCGACCAGCGACCCGAGGTCGAGCGTGTAAAGCTGCTTGTCCTTCAGGGTCTCGGGCACGTCACCGCGCACGATGTCCTGGGCCAGACCCTCGACCACGGCCGTCTTGCCGACGCCGGGCTCACCGATCAGGACCGGGTTGTTCTTGGTGCGGCGCGAGAGCACCTGCATCACGCGCTCGATCTCCTTCTCGCGCCCGATCACCGGGTCGAGCTTGGACTCGCGCGCGGCCTGAGTTAGGTTGCGGCCGAACTGGTCGAGCACCAGCGACCCCGCCGGAGTGCCCTCCTGCTGCTGGCTCGCCGGACCGACACCGGCGGCCTGCGCCTCCTTGCCCTGGTAGCCGGTGATCAGCTGGATCACCTGCTGGCGCACGCGCAGAAGCTCGGCACCGAGCTTGACCAGCACCTGCGCGGCGACGCCCTCACCCTCGCGAATGAGGCCGAGGAGGATGTGCTCGGTCCCGATGTAGTTGTGGCCGAGCTGCAACGCCTCACGCAAGGACAGCTCAAGAACCTTCTTGGCGCGCGGGGTGAATGGGATATGCCCCGACGGCGCCTGCTGGCCCTGGCCGATGATCTCTTGGACCTGCTCGCGGACCTGCTCCAACTCAATGCCGAGGCTCTCGAGTGCCTTGCTGGCCACGCCGTCGCCCTCGTGAATCAGGCCGAGCAGAATGTGCTCGGTCCCGATGTAGTTGTGGTTGAGCATCCGCGCTTCTTCTTGCGCGAGCACCACGACGCGTCGGGCCCGGTCGGTGAACCGTTCGAACATGTATGCGCTCCTCGCTGATCCAGTCAGCTTCGATGGTATCTGCGCACGCTGACAGCCGAGGGGCAGTTTCAGTGTGCGTCACTGACCTCCTCAACTTCCCGAGCGCCCGGGATGTTCCAGACCGACGTGTGCCGCGCCTTCCCGTTCGCTCTCAGCGCACCCCGAGCGCGCGCCGTCGCTGCCGAACACCCCTCCGAACCTCTGCTAGCAGCAGTTGGTCAACTGTGGACACCTTGCAAGCTGTCCACAGTTGACTAACTTGTGCTGAGTTGCCGGATTGGGGCCGAGTTGTTGGCTACCTGTTGAGGTTCTGTTTGATCTCGGTCTTGAGGATCTTGCCGACCTTGGAGCGCGGGAGTCGGGCCAGACCTCGATCTGCTTGGGCGCCTTGACCGAGCCGATGCGTTCCTTGACGAAGCCGATCAGCGCGTCGGCGTCGATCTCTTTGCCCGGGGCCGGCTGGATGACGGCGACGACGCGCTCGCCCCACTTCTCGTCCGGCAGCCCGACGACGGCGCAGTCCTGCACATCGGGATGCGCCATCAGCGCCTGCTCGACCTCGGCGGAGAAGACGTTGAAGCCGCCGCTGATAATCATGTCCTTGGCCCGGTCGACGATATGCAGGAAGCCCTCGTCGTCGAGGAAGCCGATGTCGCCGGTGTGGTGCCAGCCATGCGCGCTCGCTTCGGCGGTCGCCTCGGGGTTCTTGTAGTAGCCGGCCATCACCAGCGACGACCGCACGACGATCTCGCCGCGCTCCCCCGCCGCCACCGGCCGGCCCTCGCCATCAAGAATCGCCACCGTCACCAGCGACGTCGGCCGCCCCGCCGAGGACAGCCGCTCGGTCGCCACGGAGCCGTCGGCACGATAGTGATCGCGCGGCGCCATCGTAGAGATCATCATCGGCGCCTCGGACTGACCGAATAGCTGCGCCATCGGCCCGATCCGGTGCAGCGCCTCCTCGAGGCGAGCGGCGGACATGGGGGCCGCGCCATACCAAAAGCAGTGCAGCGAGGATAGATCCGTCGAGTCGAGTTCCTCGGCGGATCTAGCACCATATAGATCAGCGTCGGGGGCAAGAAGGTGTGCGTCACGCCGTGGCGCGCGATGTGCGCGAGGAAGGCGTGCACGTCGGGCGCGCGCATGATCACGACCTCGCCGCCGAGCGCGAGCACCGGGAAGCACAGCACGCCCGCCGCATGGGTCAGCGGCGCGAGCGCGAGCTAGACCGGCCGCCCCTCGAAGGGGTAGCTCATCAGGGTGAGCGCGGTCATCGTCTCGAGGTTGGTGCCGGTGAGCATCACGCCCTTGGGCCGCCCCGTGGTGCCACCGGTCCCGACGATCGCGGCCAGATCCTCGACATATGCCGCGTCGCCCGCCGTCTCAGCCCCGCCAGACTCGGCCCAGCCCGCGAGGAAATCGGCCCAGCCAACCGCGTCCTCGGGGGTGTCGTCCAGGCATACCCACGTATGCACGCGCGGCAGCTCCGGACGAATCCTCGCCACGAGCGGGGCGAAGGCGCCCTGGAAGATCACCACTTCGCAATCGAAGAGGTCGAGCAGCTCGCGGTTCTCGGCCGCCTCATTGCGCGGGTTGATCGGGCACCACACCGCGCCCGCGCGGGACAGCCCGAAGAGGCAGGAGAAGGCGATCGGGTCGTTCGCCGAGAGGATGGCGACCTTGCCGCCCGGGGTGACCCCCCGGGCGACCAGCGCCGCGGCCATGCGATGGCTGAGGTCGACCACCTCGGCATACGACAGGGACGAGCCGTCCGTCGTGAGGCACGGTCGATCAGGGCCGAGCGAGGCGCCCTTGTCGAGGTAGTCGACCAGCCGCATCTACATCCCCATCCCGCCGTCGACCGGCAGGCCGACGGCGTTGACGAACTTCGAGGCGTCAGAGGCGAGGAAGACGACCGCATCGGCGATGTCTTCGACGGTGCCGAGCCCGCCCGAGGGGTCCTTGGGCTCCGCCGGTGACCAGGGCCTTCCGACCGGTCAGGTCGATGGACGTCATGCTGCTCCTTCACTACGGATTCCGGCGGAGCGCCGGGGGCACATCAGCGTGCAAACCCACCCCGTCCTGCGCACTTGACAAATGTCAAGACATACTGCTGGCTATTCTTCCCGTCCGTCCTGACCTACGCTTGGGCGACATGACGGTTAAGCAGGGCGCAACGCGCACCCGCGACCGGAAGTCCCTGGAACGCCGCGACCAACTGGCGGAGTCGGCCTTGAAGACTCTCGGTGAGTTCGGCTACGCCCACACGAGCCTGCGCGACATCGCCGCCAACTCCGAGTTCAGCCACGGCGTCGTGCATTACTACTTCGCCGACAAGACCGAACTCATCACCTACTGCGTGCGCTACTACAAGGCTCAGTGCGCCACGCGCTATGACGCGATCGTGGCCTCGGCGACGACCGCGGAGGAACTTCGGCTCGGCTTCGCCGACAAACTGTGCGAGACCCTTGTCGAGGACTCCTCGATGCACCGTCTCTGGTATGACATGCGCACCCAGGCGATGTTCGACCCCGCCCTCCAACCGGATGTGCTGATGATCGATTCCACCCTGGAGGAGATGATTTGGCGGGTCCTGAGCCGGTATGCCGCGCTCTCCGGTCAGTCGCTGACCATCGACTCCCCCACGGCATACGCGATGTTGGACGGGGTCTTCGAGAGAGCGCTGCTGTACCACCTCGCCGCAGACGGCGAGTGTGTGGAATGGCTGCGCAGCCGCGCGCTCGGTTTACTCCCGGCGTTGCTCGAGGGCTGACCGGCACAGGTCCTCATCAGACCTGCGCCGGACCGACAATTCAACCGGGCCCCGGTTCCAGCGCCCGTCAGACAGTCGAACCGATCGTCACGAGATTGCCTGTCGTCAGGTCGAAGCGCTTGACAAGCCGCGCGTTCGTATCCACGTAGACGACCCACCGGGGATAAACGCTCGCGAACGGAGCGTAGGGCGCCTCAGAGTCGGGGAGTGGGTAGGTCGTGACCGGGCCAGCCGTCGACAGGATTTCGAACGTTCCCATGAGGTTAGTGACCTTTTGCCCGCCGGGCGCAGGCACGAACTGCTGGGAACTGGGGACATCCCATAGTTTCGTTCGATCCGTCTTCGTCACCCGGGTCCCACTCTCACCCACCCAGTTTTCCTTGTCTACGTAGTGCCAGCTGTAGACAACGCCGCTGTTGAAGACTTGCGCATCGCTCGCATAGAGTTCGCTGTACTCGTCAGAGCAACTAGAGAAAAACTCGTCGTACGAGTGGACGCCGTTGACGTAGGTGATTGTCCTCAAGGTGCCGGTTGCGCCGTACCGGCCCGAGCACCCGTCCGTCGTCTCAATCCAACCGACGCTCTTCCCGTTATTGGAAACGGACACCGAGCTTACGTAGCGCCACTCGCTATACGGCTCGGAGAGCGGCAGGTGGACCGTGTTGCTTTTGATCCGCCGAACTACAAGGCTGGGGAACTGGTCCCCGGGCGCGTCCTGGGCGACGAAGGCGATCGTGTCGCCATTGCCGCTGATCGCTGGGTCCCAAGACGGACCGGTGCCCTGCTCACCGGTGGTTAGGCGTGACCCGGATCAGGACCTTGTCGACCAGGTCGTAACGGAAGACGTCCTGCATGCCATGCTCCCCAAGCACGGCGAGGTCGACGAAGTCGGTCTCCTCCGCATACGGGACGACAAAGGCGTAACGCATGTCCCGACCGTAGCCGGGCGCTCCGACAGCCCGCTTGATCGCGCGTGCTGGCGGTCAGTGGCGCCGCTGGCAGCGCCCGCACCAGAACAGGTTGCGGCCCGCGAGCAACTGCGTGCGAATCCGGCTGCCGCACACCAGACACGGCTGCCCGTCGCGCTTGTAGACGTAATAGTCCCGCTCGAAGCGCACGCCGCGCGCCGCATCGCCGCGCACGAAGCCGCCGCGCTCGCCCGGCATGATCCCGCCCCAGCTGGGGTCGTATGCCGCCGGGTCGCGCCCGTCGAGAGCCTCGCGGGCGACCTCCAGTTGGGAGTCGAGGGTGAGGATCTGGCCGAACGCCACGCCATAGGGCAGCAGGGCGACCAGGTCGTCCCACATCGCCAGCCACGACTTCTTCTTCACCTTGTTACCGGGCACGAAGGGGTCGATGCGGTGCCGGAAAAGCACCTCGGCGCGGTAGACATTGCCGACGCCAGCGATGATCGACTGGTCCATCAGGCATTCGGCGACGGTGCGAGAGGTGCGCGCCAGCCGGGCCAGTGAGCGCTCTGGATCGTTGCCCGGGGTGCCGACCCGCAGCGGGTCGGGACCGAGGCGGGCGATCGTCGCCTCGACCTGCTCGAGCGAGATCACCTGAACCAGCGTCGCGCCGCGCAGGTCCGCATACATCTGCTCATTGACCATCCGAACCCGGACCGCGCCGACGGGGGCGGGCGGGGCACCGTTGTGCGGGAGCACATCGAAGGAGCCGATCAGGCCGAGATGAACGTTGAGCACCTGCTCGCCAGCGAAGTGGACGAACAGGTGCTTGCCGAAGGCGTCCGCGCCCTCGACGACCCGTCCGTTGAGCAGCGCTGCGCCCTCGACGAAACGCCCCTGCGGGCTGGTGACCAACGCCTGGCGACCGACGAAGGCGTGGTGCAACGCCCCCGCGAGCCGATGCAGGGTGTGCCCCTCCGGCACTAACTCGCGGCCTTCTTCTTCGCCGCCACCTTCTTGGCCGGCTTCTCCTCGACTGCGGGCGCCTCGCCCCGGGCCGCCTTGGCCTTCTCGACGGACTTCGCCAGCGCGGCGAGCAGGTCGACCACCTCGCCGGACTCCTCGGCCGGCTTGGGGACGTCCTTGATCTCGCCGCCCTCGACCTTCGCCTTGACCAGCGCGTCGAGGGCTTTGGCGTAGTCATCTTCGTAGTCGTCCGGCTCGTAATCGCCGGCCAACTGCTCCACGAGCAGATGCGCCATCGCGAGTTCCTTCTCCGTGGCCTCCAGGTCGTCGCCGAGGGCCGCAAAGTCGGGACTGCGGATTTCATCCGGCCACAGCATTGTCTGCATGACGATGACCCCGTCGCGCACGCGCAGCACGGCCATCGTCATCCGGGTGCGGATCGAGACGGTGACCAGCGCCATCCGGTTCTCGCTCTCCAGCGCGTCCCGCAGCAGCACGTATGGCTTCGCCGCGGCCTTGTCCGGCTCCAGGTAGTAGCACTTGTCCAGGAGCATCGGATCGATCTGGTCGGCCGGGACGAACTTCTCGACCGCGATCTCCTTGCTGCTCTTGGTCGGCAGGTCGGCAAAGTCCTCGTCGGTGAGGATGACCATGTCGCCGTCCTCGGTCTCGTAGCCCTTGGCGATGTCGTCAAAGGAGACGAGTTCGCCGTCGATCGAGCACACCCGCTGATACTTGATCCGGCCGCCGTCGGTGCGGTGCACCTGCCGGAACTGCACGTCGTGATTCTCGGTCGCGGCATACAGCCGCACGGGGACGTTGACCAGCCCGAAGGAGACCGCGCCCTTCCAGATCGCTCGCATAAGGGCGAGTCTGTCAGAGGTTCACGGCGTGGAGTATGCCTGCGCGGTGACCGCCAGTCGCCAGCTCACGGAGGGGATCGCCTGCGCGGTCCAACGCAGCGGTTGCTGCGTCCCAACCCAGCCCCCTGCGCTGGAACGGCGGCCCGCATCCAGGGTGAGGGTGACCCCGTTCACTGAGACCGACCCTCCTTGCGGCCCGCTGGCGCTCCCCGCCAGGCCGAGGAGAACGCTGTCGGCTTCCACCGGAAGCGTGCCCAGCGAACCCTGTGAAACACCTGATCCCTTGGTGCTCAAGAGCGGGAGGGGCTTGTCCGGCACAACGACCTTCCCGGACCTGTCCACGTACCCCACAACATCAACCCGCACCGCCGCCGCCTTCGACGTCGAGATCGCCACCCGGCCACCCGTCCCGACCGGGACGGTGACCTGACCAGACGTCGGGACCGATCCGAAATGGACCTGCGCCGCGCCCGCCGGGGACAAGCCGTCCTTCCACACA
>Ga0209277_10001821_pt1 | contig 10341 bp, 8 predicted proteins | sample JI81AbrownDNA_FD_187503 | JGI IMG/M metagenome (GOLD analysis project Ga0209277, IMG submission 187503) | Wastewater effluent complex algal communities from Wisconsin, to seasonally profile nutrient transformation and Carbon sequestration -... | ecosystem: Engineered > WWTP > Effluent > Algae... | reverse complement strand
AAAACAAGGCGTGAAAGAAATTACGCTACTCGGTCAAATTGTAGACCGCTACGGCAAAGATATTCCAGACGGTCCCAACCTCGCAGCGCTTCTGCACGTTTTGCACGAAGTCGAAGGCATCGAGCGTATCCGCTTCCTGACCTCGCATCCCAACTATTTTGAAGATGACCTCATCCAAGCCATCGCTGAACTTCCGCGAGTCATGCCGCACATTGAACTCCCCATTCAAGCGGGCGATGACGAAGTGCTCAAAAACATGAAGCGCGGATACACGCAACAGCAATACCGCGAACTTGTGGCAAAGATTCGTGAGCGCATACCTGGATGTTCGATTGCGACGGATATCATCGTTGGATTCCCCGGCGAGACAGAAGAACAATTCATGGAAACGTACCGCGTCCTCTCCGACCTGAAACTTGATGTGGCTCATCTGGCACGTTACTCGCTGAGAGAGGGAACCGTCGCCACCCGCAAAATGGACGACAACATCCCCGAAGAAGACAAACTCCGCCGCCTGCACATGCTCGACGACTTGCAGGAAGGCATCCTCGCTGAGATCAACAAAAAGCACCTTGGCGAAAAAGTGGAAGTCCTCTTCGAGGATAAGGTCAAAAGCCGCTGGCGCGGACGCACCCCCACCAACAAGATCGTCTTCGTCGAGTCGGATGAAGACCTGCGCGGCAAAGTCATCCCCGTCATTGTCACATGGACAGGACCATGGTCCATGCAGGCACAGTTGCAGAAACAACCAGCTTTGATTTCTCTGTAGTTTGGAAGGGCGACCTCCTTCGCAAGGGTCGCCCTTTTTATTTAGCTCATCCTACGCAGTTAATAATCCCGTAGGGATGACATAATTCACTTACAAACTCATGACACCCCTTCGGGGTTTGGGGAATTTTTGCGTTGTTTCTATAATCATTTCACTCCTCCGGAGTTATGTCTACATAATGTGAATTGTTGATCGAAAAACCCCAGCCGTCCGACATGGCACTATGGTTATAGCAAAGTCGATTGACAAATATACTAATTTCGAACGCGAATAATGCGAATGGCAAATTACGCGAATTTTTCATGGTTTAATTGTTTTATTTGCAAATTCGCGTTAAAGGTTTTCTGACTGTGCTACAGCCGTGACACACTCCCACGCCGCGCTCCCACACAACGGGGTTTATAATTTCGTCACATCCTATGTCCATAAATGAACTTTTCAGCACCTTCGCAAACAACCTGCTGCCCATTTTGCTCATTGCAACGGCGGGCTACCTCCTCGGCAAATTCCTCACCGTCGATTCACGTACCATTGGGCGCATTGTCTTTTATATTTTCAGCCCTCTGCTTGTCTTTAATCTTATGGTTACCAGCCAGTTGAATTTGAAACAAGCCATCACCACAGTGGAATTTACTGCTGCCGTGATCGTCATCATGGGCACGCTGGCATTCATTTTCGGCAAGATCTTTCGGCTAGAACGTCCACAATTATTGGCTATTATTCTCACGGTAGCATTTGGCAACACGGGCAACTACGGCTTGCCTCTGGTCAAATTTGCGTTTGGAGATGAAGCGCTGGCAGTCGCATCTATTTTTTATGTAACCACCACCATCCTCTTTAACACGGTTGGCGTGGTCATCGCCTCACTTGGGCATACAGACCTGAAATCCGCTATACTGGGCGTATTCAAACTGCCTATCGTCTATGGGGTTGCGCTGGCATTGCTTGTAAAAGCCACCGGATTCGCAATTCCAATTCCGCTTTCGCGCACTATCGAAATCGCAGCCAGCGGAGCCGTTCCGCTCATGATCGTTCTGCTCGGATTGGAATTGACGAAAATCGAATGGTCGCACAGCTTCCGCGCACTGGGGGTGGGTGTATTCACAAAATTACTTCTCGGCCCTGTTGTCGGATTGTTGCTCGCTGGTTTGTTCGGTTTGCAAGGTCATAGTCATCAAGGCAGCGTGATTGAAGCGTCCATGCCTGCGGCGGTTGCAACCACGGTCGTCGCAACCGAATATCGGTTGGAACCGTCTCTCGTCACAGCCATTGTTTTTCTCGGTACGATTCTTAGTCCACTGACACTGACGCCATTGATCGTGTTTTTATCGAGGTGATGAAATGTTTAACGTACGCAAACTTATTTTGAAATTAATGGCGATCCTGCTGACAGCGGCGATGCTGCCATTTAACGTGAATCAGGCAACGGCTCAGGGAGGAATCGTGGTGGAAGAGCCGATGGTGGCTGTCAGCTTTGGGCAGTCGATCACATTCCAGGCAAAGATCAAATCTTCAATTCCCATTCAGCAGGTGTCTCTTCTTTTTCGCGGCATCAATGAAGAAAATACGCGTGTTGAAACATTGGCAGTGGGCACAGATGGTTTTGTCAGTTTCACTTATGATGCCTCGCTAAATATTATTCCCCCATTTAGCTGGGTGGTGTTCTGGTTTCAAGCTACACTCAGCGACAACCAAACCTACACAAGCGACCCGATCCGCTTTCAATATAAGGATGATCGTTTTCCCTGGCGTGATGTAAGCCGCGAAAATGTAAATGTGCATTGGTATGCTGGAGACGATGCTTTTGGCGCCGCCGCACTGGATGCCGCAACTTCGGGCGTAATCGCCATGAATGAGATCATTCCCATTTCGCTCAACGAGCCGATCGATATCTATATCTATTCCAACCCCACTGACCTGCAAAACACCTTGCTCCTTGGCGGTGATGATTGGGCGGGCGGGCATGCCAGCCCCGAATTCGGCGTTGTGATGGTTGCCATTGCACCTGGCGCGGGTCAGGTCATTGAAATGCAAACCAAAATTCCGCATGAGCTTGCGCATGTAATGCTGTTTCGTTCCCTTGGTGAAAAATATGCTTCGCAGCCCCTCTGGCTGTTGGAAGGGATTGCCTCGATGGTGGAGCTATATCCCAACCCTGATTATGCTCGCGCATTGGAGATTGCCAGCAGCAGTGGCACTTTGCTTGCTTTCGAGAGCTTATGCGCCTCCTTCCCCCCCGACGCAGGCAACGCGTTTCTGGCATACGCTCAATCTCAATCATTTGTTTCCTACATCCGCGATTCGTTTGGCTCCACCGGTCTGACGAGGTTGGCAAGCTCCTACAGCGAAGGCTTTAGCTGCGAACTGGGCGCAACAAGCGCGCTCGGCACTCCGCTCAGTCAATTGGATACGCGTTGGCGAGAAAATGTTCTCGGACAAAATACTGCTGGAATTGCCATGCGCAATCTTTTACCATTCCTTTTGTTATTGGCGCTCGTGTTGATGGTTCCATTATGGGGCGCGATTGATATGCTGCGCCAAAGGAGAAAAAATGGAAATAAATCGAAATGAAAAATTCAGAGTCCATATTTGGGTAAAAGGACGCGTGCAAGGCGTGGGCTTTCGCTCTCATGTGGAATACAACGCCCTGCAGATCGGGGTCCTCGGCTGGGTACGCAACATTGGCTACGACACCGTGGAAACAGTTGCCGAAGGCACGAAATTTCAAATTGATGAATTCATTCAGATGGTAAAACAAGGCCCGCGCGTTTCGCGTGTAGACGAAGCAAAGGTGGAATACGAAGAGACCACGGGCATGTTGGAAGGCTTTACTGTAAAAAGAAGTATGTAAATGGATTAATCAAAAAGTTAAAAAAAGAGAAGTGAAAAGTGAATTAATTCCAACTTCACTACTCACTCCTCTCATCTCACAAATCACGAAAAGCCCAATCCCCGCTCCTTCAAAGACACCCATTTTCCCTGCCCGATCACCAAATGGTCAAGCACATCAATATCCAATAATTTTCCTGCCTGCACAATGGCGCGAGTGACAGCCACATCATCGGGGCTTGGTGTGGGGTCGCCGCTGGGATGATTGTGCGTCACAATGATCGCGGAAGCATTCGTACGAATCGCTTCCTTGAACAACTCCCCCACTCTCACCTGAGAAGAATTGACCGAGCCTTTATACACTTCCACGATTTCCAGCACGCGATTCCTTCTATCCAAAAGAATCACGCGCAAATGTTCCTGCTCCAAAGCAGACATGTCATATTGCACAAGAGCCGCCGCATCCCCCGGGCTGTTGATAGAAAGCCTTTCTTCAGGGGATTCCAGAGTCAATCTTCGCCCCAACTCAATGGCCGCTTTGATCTGAGCCGCTTTCGCTTCGCCTATGGCATGTTGATTAATCAAGTCTTTGACCGGTGCGCGATGCAAGCCATTTAATCCGCCAAATTTTTGAAGAAGCCGCTGCCCCACTTCAACTGCATTTTCACCTGCCACACCCACGCGCAGGAGAATCGCGATCAACTCAGCATTGGTCAACGCTTGCGGACCCAGTGCAGCCAATCTCTCACGCGGACGGTCTGACTCATGCAGGTCTGAAATTCGGTAGCTTGGTTTTGGAGTGGGTTCAGTCATTTTGCCTCCCTGATGTAAAGTGTAAAATTTCTTCTATTTTACAACCAATTTTCTATAAACAAGCATTTCTGCTTTAAAATCACCACATGCCTCAAACCAAAATTTCAGACCGCATCATCCCCATCCTCTTTTTGACAGATGGTCTGCTCTGTGCCTTCTTCGCCATTTTTGCCTATTTACTCGGCTTTGATCCAAACCCGGATTGGGGACGTTCACGAGTTGTCTTATCTTTTATTGGCGCTTTATTAATTGCATTATCTGGCTTCTTTTTCACACGAAAACTAGATTTTACAAAGTCAGAAAAAACGAAAGCTGTTTTTCTTTTCGGTCATATCTGGGCGCTTATCTTTGTGATCTATGCCTTCTTCATCACCTTCGGCAACTTCACCACATGGAAGGCATCCACTCGTTACTACACCCAACTGGCAGACGCATTTGGTAAAGGTCAATTGTATGTGGATGTGGAACCAGGCGCAGCCTTATTGGCAGCGGAAGACCCGTACAGTTCTGAAGGACGCCCCGCCTTTAATGAAGAAGTTTGGGATTTATCCCTTTACAAAGGCAAACTCTACTTGTATTGGGGCCCTGTCCCTGCTTTGCTGCTTATCCCTATTCAACTCGCCCTGCATACAAACCTTGCAGATATCTATCTCGTATATTTCTTTTTATGCGGCTTGTTGATTATCAACTCGCTCATCCTTTTAAAACTAAGGCAATTATTTTTCCCAGATATCCCCGCTTGGAATGCAGGCATTTCCATTCTGCTCATCGGGTTGATCCTGCCGATTCTCTGGTCACTCAACATTCCCGATGTGTACGAAGCGGCCATCGGCGGGGGACAATTCTTCCTCATCGGCGGAATCTACTTCATCATTCTCGCTTTTGAAAAAAACATCCAAAAAAGATTTTTATTTCTTGCGGGATTCTTTTGGGCTTGCTCTGTTGGTTCAAGAGCAATCAACGTTTTGCCCATTCTCTTTTTAACCGCGCTAACCCTCTTTGGGATATGGAAAAAACAAACTACACCTATCAACTGGAATCATGTGATTCGACTCGCTGCCGCCTTGTTGACTCCGCTGGCGCTCGGCGCGATCCTGATCGGCTGGTACAACTGGGCGCGCTTCGACTCTCCGCTGGAATTTGGTCTGCGGTACCAGATCACCATCTACAACCTGAACAGGGACATGCCCCTCACCTTCCAGCCGGATTATTTCCCGCTCAACGTTCGGGCGTACATCCTTCAGCCCTTTGAATTCATCTCAAGATTTCCGTTCATTCAACCCGTTGGTTTTTCAAATTTACTCAAGAGCCTTAACATCACAGCGCCAAAGCTCTACGCCAGCGGACGAGTAACTGGCATCCTCTTTTACGCGCCGATCCTGCTTCTGGCATTCCTGCCATTTTTCTCAAATAAAAAAACCGAAAAACTTACGCAAAACTCTTTCGGTTTTCAAAAATTTATTATCTATCTGTTCAGCGGTTCCTTCCTCATCAGCTTTACCAGCATCCTGTTTTATTTTTACGGTCAAATGCGCTTCATGGTGGACTTGATCTCCCAATTGACACTGCTTGCCATCATCGGATATTGGATGGTCATTCGGAATGCAAAAACTTCGAGGCTGTTTTTGCATTTTACGAACCTGCTTATCTCTGCAACCATCATCGTAAGCATCTTGCTGGCATTCACCAGCGAGAGTGGCCGCATGGAGAAATTAAATCCCGCGCTGATGGAAAAGATAAATTCTTTTTTCACCTTGCAGGAATAATAATAGAACTTACGCAAAACCTAAAAGCCAGCCGTAAATTACACAAATTTTCGCTAACTCTCTAAAAAAATTCGTGTACATTCGCGAAATTCGTGGCTAAATATTTTGAACTGCGTAAGTTCTAAATAAAAATGGCTGGCGAAAATTCGTCAGCCATTTTTATTTTCTACGGGCGTGGACCAGGTCCGCCGCCGGGGAGGCTGGGTCCACCCCCGCCACCTGCGCCGCTAAAATCAGGGCGGCTCCCGAGGGATGTTTCAAATTGACCGAGGTTGCTGCGTGCCTGCGGCATTTGTCCACGGGCAAATTGGGTGGTGATCTCGTCAAACTTTCCAGAGAATTGGGTCATATCTGGGCCGAGTCTGTCGGCGCCGCCGAAGCTCTGCAAACCCGCCTGTGCATTCTTGCCAAGCTGCGCAAGGTTCAGTAATTCATCGCGGCTGAGTTTATTATCGCCCATCGCGGCATTGGCGGCATCTACAAAGGAGAATGCCGATTGCATTGCGGAAAGTTTATCTGTGGGAATGTTGTTCGCCTGAATTTGGGAAAGCTGATTCACACGTCCCTGCTGGTCAGCCTGCAAAACGGAGATCATACCCTGAGCCTGTGCCTGCAACTCTGCGGCATTGGTCTGTGCCTGCTGCGCCGCAGCTTCCAACTGCGCAATGGATTCTTCCGCCACCGCCAGGCCTTGTGAAAGCGTGCTGCTAATTTCCTGCAACGATGAGTCAATTGAAGTGAGGGTATCATTCAATTGAGAAAGCTCCGATTCAATCGCATTCAATTCTGCGATCATTTCATTGGCAAGGTCGCCATACAAAGCGTAGTATTCCGCCAGCAGGTCTTCGGCATATTCCACATAATAATCCGCATAGTAATAATAGTCATAGACATAAACCACTTCTTCGCTGGTCACGGCAGAATCAGTAGTCGTGTATGTAACAGCGGTTGTAGCCTGCTCTGTGGCAGAAACGGCTTCTGCAACCGCCTGATCGATGAGTGCGGCAAGTTCCTCTTCGGTGAGGGTCACATATTCCACTGTGGGGCCGGGGGTCGGGGTGGCAGGCATGGCAGTCAACGTATTTGAATTGACAGTCGCTTGCGCGAGGGTTTGGGAAATTTGCGTGCCAGCCACGGCGGTGTTGACGGCGTCTTGCGATAAAACTTCTGCGGTGGGGGCGGCGGGCATTCCGCACGCGGTGAGCAAGGCAAAGATAAGAGCAGCAAGTAAAACGGTACGAAGCATGGGTTTCATTTTTGGTTCCTCCAATTTTTTTCTATTTACATCATACGGCGCGGCGAGTGAGAATGAGCTTTACATTTTTATCAGGGCGCAAAGTGACGCTGGGCTTCGGTGTTGTGAGTGTGGATTGAGTCGGCGAGATCGTCCAGCGGCGGGTAATCATCGCCAGCACAGTGATGGCTTCGGTCATGGCGAAGTGTTCGCCGATGCAAATGCGGTTGCCGCCGCCGAATGGGAAGTAGGCGTAGCGGGGAAGCAAATGCCCTTCGAGACCCGACCAGCGCTCAGGGCGGAAAAGAAGCGGCGCGTCATAAAATCGCGAGTCATGATGCGTCACCCATTGGCTCATCAAAACTGTTGAACCTGCGGGGATACGCTGTCCGCCGATCTCGCAATCGTGAATGGCTTGCCGACCCATCGCCCAGGCAGGCGGACGAATTCGCAGAGTCTCTTTTACGATCATGCGGGTGTAGGATAATTTTTGAATGTCTTCGGGCGTGGGAAATCTATCGCCCAAAATTGAATCCACTTCGGCTTGCAATTTCATTTGCACTTCGGGATGATGCGCGAGCATATCCCAACACCACGCAAGCAGCAGCGCGGTGGTCTCGTGACCCGCCAGCAAAAAAGTGAGAACATGCGCGTGTATCTGCTCATCGGTGAATTGACCGTTGTTATTTTCTTTCAAGATGTTGACCACCGCGCGCTTCGCATGTTCAGACTGCGGATTTTGAAGCAGCGCCTCTGTGATCGCGCCCAGGCTTGATCTTGCTTCCGAAAAACTTGGGAACAAGCTGCGAACGGATTCGGACAGCGGCAACTGCGCGAGCGGAAAAAGTTTGACGAGGGTCTGCATGGATTTGCTGACGCGATCCGCTGCGTCTTTGGGCGCGCTGCCAAAGAATGACCACAAAGCAATGTTGAGCGTGAGACGCATCATTTCATCAGACATATCCACGCGCGCGCCATCCGTCCATTTGGACATGTGCGCGAATGTGTTTTCATTCATCAACGGCAGATACTCTTCCATGCGTTGACGATGAAAAGCAGGCTGCAACGTGCGGCGCTGCGCGAGATGTTCCGCGCCTTCGCTGGTGAGCAAACCTTCGCCGAGAATGATTCGCGCACGCTGTAAGCTGGGACCTTTGATAAAGTTATCCTGCTGCTTTACCAAAACCTGCTCAATAAATTCAGGATGGCTCAACAAAAACAGATCACGCTTGCGCAGTTTGACATGCGCCATATCTCCCTGCTCGTGCGCGAGTTCGGTCAACGCTTCGAGCGGGTTACGAAAAATCTTCCACACAAATGCGAGGTTCGATCTTTTATGAGTTTTTGGTTCAAGGACTAAATGTGTTTCCATCGGCTATTTCCTTTCTTGATAGCCAAAGGATACTTTTTTACTCTCGTACTGTCCGCCCGTTATGGTGGGGAATGCGTCCCCCTATTTGGTGGGTATATAAAAACTGACAGTCACCTAAAAGGTGACTGTCAGTTTAGTTTCTTCATCAACCTTACAACTCTTCAGGCAACACCAACCCAAACCTCACCGCCATCAGCGCGGCTTGCGTTCTGTCGTTTACCCCCAATTTCGCAAAGAGATCGCTGACATAGCCTTTCACCGTCATCTCGGTCAACACCAATTCACTTGCGATCTCTTTGTTGCTTTTTCCACGCGCCAGCAATTTGAGGATTCCACGTTCGCGTTCGGTCAGCAAGTCGAACGGGTCATCGGGCATGGGAGCACGCGCCATCAATCGGCGGGCAATGTCGGGATGCAGTTGCGGCTTGCCCTGCGCCGCGCCGCGAATGGCTGCCACCAGATCATCCCCGCTCATCTCTTTGAGCAAAAATCCGCTCGCGCCTGCTCGCAACGCGGCATACACATGCGCATCATCGGTGAAGGTGGTCAAAATTAAAATTGGCAGGTTTGGGTATGCAGGGCGTATCTGCTTCAACGCATCCACGCCGTTCATTTCGGGCATTTGCAAATCCATCAACACCACATCGGGCTTATGTTTTTGAATCAATGCCAACACCTGCGCGCCATTCGCCGCCTCCCCCACCACGCGCATATCTTTTTCCGCGTCGATGGTCATTTGCAATCCACGGCGCACAACTTGATGATCGTCCACGATGAGAATTTTTAGCATAAATGAAAACCTTTTAACCACGAAAGAAGTTCAAAAGCATTGCATAAATTATTTTGGAAGTGGAACCGTAAACAACAAGATTGTACCGCTTCCAATTTCAGACTCAACGACCAACTCGCCACCCAGGGCGAAGATGCGCTCACGCATTCCGCGCAAGCCATAATGCCCCGCAGGGATGGCGTGCGGGTCAAAGCCATTGCCATCGTCACGAACCTTCACATGCAGCCGCGCATCGCGTTTGACCTTCACCTGCGCCGTGCGTCCGCCGCTGTGCTTCGTCACATTTTGCAACGCCTCACGTAGCACCCAAAGCGCTTCGTCCGCAATTTGTTTGGGGAGGATGAGTTCCCTCGGTATCTCCAATTCGATGGACAGCAACGACCCGCCTTCTGGTCCACTGCGACGGGAAAACGCTTCACACTCGCCGCGAACTGATTCTGCAAAATTGACATTTGCCTCCCCGACAGCATTCCGCAGTTGGTCGAGCATCAATCTCATTTCCTTTAGCGTGCTGCCAGCCAGCTCTTCCAACTCTGCCAGTTTCCCTTTGAAAGAATCAGGGGCTGACGTTTTAAGTCCACGCGCCATGAGGTGCATTCCGAACATTTGCTGGGTGACAGAGTCGTGCAAGTCCCTTGCGATGCGTTGGCGTTCTTCATACGCCGCAATGGATTTTTCATCCGCGAGCGCACGCTCGGTCTGTTCCTTTACGCGGGTTTCGAGATCGCGATTCAATTCATACAAAGACTCATACGCATTTGCGTAAGC
>Ga0209277_10001820_pt1 | contig 10354 bp, 11 predicted proteins | sample JI81AbrownDNA_FD_187503 | JGI IMG/M metagenome (GOLD analysis project Ga0209277, IMG submission 187503) | Wastewater effluent complex algal communities from Wisconsin, to seasonally profile nutrient transformation and Carbon sequestration -... | ecosystem: Engineered > WWTP > Effluent > Algae... | reverse complement strand
GTTTGTGTTTAAATCAAATATCCTTCCCTCTGGCGGAATCGTTTCATGAATCTCCGCATAACTTTGAATTAGTATTTTTCCACTTTCAAAATGAGCGATATTATTGTACGGAAACCATTTCGAATTATACGTATGAACTGCTTCCAAATTTTTATTCTTATATTTGAACAATTGAATCGAAACGTCTTCTGCGGTTTTGTTTTTTAGATCCTGATCAGTTGCAAAGGTGAAGTAGGCTGTCTCCTTGTTTAGATCATAGCCAATCGGTAAAACCATAGAATACCCATTGAAACCTTCAGAAGGGAAAGAACTCAGTTCTTGAATGAACTCTATTTGATTCTCCGGAATATCCCAGACGGCAAAAAAAGTTTTTTTGGTCGGCAATTCATAATGATTGTGTTCGACAAAAAAACCTAACTTCCCGCTTTTTTCATCATAAAATAATAAATCGGCAATGTACACAGGGAGATGATCTGATTTTAAAGCCTTTGTCCCGGCAATCAATAGTTCCGGATGTTTAGAGAAGTATTCTCGAATCGGAGGCGTTAAGAAGATCTTGTTTTTTGTCTGCAAATCATAAAAATGCAGGCCTTGCACATCCGCATTCATTGTTTTTCCGATGTAGAGATGATTCTGTCGATTGACGAGAAACGGCGAGTCAGATGCATAAAAAGAAGGTCGTATGACAAAGTCTGTCTTAAGAGAAAACCGATCGACAATACTTTCTGCGACTAGAGAAAGATTCAAAACAAGTAGACTCAGAGTGAAAACGAATTTGATCATTGGGGCTCTTATGAATTCCCACAAATAAGATTTTGTCTATCGGAAAACTAATCGGAAGGGCAGCCTTCACTCAATTTATTGAGCTCTTTTTTGAGCCATTCCGAGGATGGATACGATTTTCCATTTTTAAGTTTAATTTCATAGGGAATGCCCGAGAGTGAAGATTTTGTTGCAAGTTGGTCAATAAATTGGTGCGCCGTCCAATTTTTACCTGAGGAGAAGAGTGATTTTTTTGCATTGGACAATTTTAATCGTAAGTGACTAGCCGCCTCATCTGCATTATGCTCCTCGCCATTTCGAATGAATTTCCCATCAAGAGATGCCACTGCTTGGATGAGTGATTCAATTTTTTGATCTTCCGTCAGTTTCGTTTTGCATTGCCCAAATAAAGAACTCATCTGAATGGAAATGAGACCAATTAGAATGATAACAAACATCGAGTCATTGATTTTCATCTTGTATTTTAGACATATAAAAAATACATTTGGCCAACCAACTTTCCTGATCAATTTTGACTTTCCTATTGATTTCTATTTGACTTGAGTTTCATAACATACTAATAATATGTCCTATTCGAGTTCCGATGACACTAAGCAATCGTTTCAAAAATACTGTCGATCCAAGTGTTCTGAAAAACAGAAAAATTGCCCTTTATACACGGTTTCTCGATGATCCAGGTGAAGAAAAACTAGCATACATCATTGCAGCCATTCTTAAACACCACAACCAATTAGAACTAACGGAATTAATTTATACTGCCTGTAAAGAATTTGTGATGAATTCAACAAAAGCTGCGATCAAACGCATCGTGTATGATGAAATGAAACTGGATTCAGATGGTGTGGAACCAAACCAAGAAGAATTCATGAAAACTTTTAAAACTAGCATTCTAAGTCAAAAGTTTGCCTACTTTAAAGAGAAGATGCGCGAAAAAAGAATTCAAACCAAAATTTCCTTTGAGTCAAATTCTGATCGGCTCATAGTGCGAGTATCGAATAACTTTGCTTTGTTGCCTAAGGAAGAAGTACGCATACGAGAAAAATTTCATCTGGCGAAAGAATATGATAATCTTCCACAATTTTTCATGCATCATGCGGATGAAACAGAGGGTGCCGGTTTAGGAATCACTCTTGTCGGGATTCTCATGTCTCAGTATGGAATGGATCGTAGACTTCTAACGATTTATTCTGAACCGAAAACCAATTTCACTGTTGCTCGACTAGAAATTCCCTTCGTCTCACATTATAAATCAAAACGAGTTTTATTTGAGGAAATATTAAAACGAGAACACCTAACAAAAGAAGATTTACGAAAACGCTGGAGTTTAGAAAGCGCCTAACTTAGATTTTTACTCCTATTACAAGGATGTCATCTATTTGTTCACAGCCATCCATCCAGGTACGAATCGTATCATCCATATGTTTTTTTTGATCCTTCATCGGTTGTTTATGAATCTCGTAAGTAAGTTCTTTGAATCTCTTTGACATAAACTTTTTGTGATCCAGTCCACTGAACTGATCTAAATAACCATCAGTAGTTAGATAAAAAGTCGTTGGAATCGATATATCAAGTTCATGTTTAGTGAAGATCCGTTGGTCTTCTTTTTGCGTGCCGCCAATTGATCTCCTGTCAGCTTTCAATTCAAATTGGTTCTCGTTTTGAATGTAGTACAATGAGTTCATTGCTCCTGCGTATTTTAAAATCTTTCGTTCTAAATGAATTGTACAGAGAGATATATCCATACCGTCTCTACTCTCATTCATCTCCTGATTGAGCGAATATCTTACACCTCTATGAAGCAGATTTAATATTTCATCTGGCTCAGTCACTCCGCGTGCATTGACAATATCGTTTAGCAGACTGCTCCCAATCATCGACATAAACGCGCCCGGAACTCCATGCCCGGTGCAATCTGCTGCGGCAATGATTACGATTGTTTCCTCAACATTTTCATAAAGCACTGTCTTAGAGGCAAACCAGTAAAAATCACCACTCACTACATCTCGTGGTTTAAACAATATAAACGATTCTGGCAGGGACCAGGATATAAGTTCCTGACTTGGAAGAATTGACTGTTGAATGGTTCTTGCGTAACGAATACTTTCAGTTATGTGATGATTTTTTTCTTCAATTACCTTCTTTTGTTCGGTCATTTCTTTATTGAATTTTTCAAGATCATCGTTTTGACTTTTTATTTCCAGTATAGCATTGATGAGATCCTTCGTTTGTTCTTCCACTTGCCGTGTTAGCTCTACTTCTCGCTTTTTTAAAGTATCTATAAGTTCATTGTTTTGTTCAGCTAATCTTTCGATAAGGATACGAATGACACCTCGCATAAACTCAAAGCTATTCCCCATAATCTCATAAAAATCCACCTGATCTAGGCGAAGCAGATGAGTGTCTTCGAGTGCACTGATGGAAGCATTTCTGGGCTCTGAGTTTAGTAACGAAAATTCACCGAAGGTTTGTCTTGGGCCAATCTCGGCAACTTTCTGTTCATCAAAATGTACGAAAACTCTGCCCGAGTAAATTACGTACATACACGTTCCTGCATCGCCCTTTTGGATGATACTCTCTCCTGATTTAAAATGGTCTTCCTTGAGTGACTCTGCGATAGATTGGATAGAATCCTGCGGGATCTCCGCGAAGAGATCCACAGTTCTGAGAATTTCGATCATTTCCGAAATGGGTATCATAATGTCGTGTACTCATTCTGAAATGTGAGTATAGTTCTGACTACTATTTACTTCGTTCTTCCTGGCTTAAGAAATAATAATGTTTTCTGGCTCGCATGATTTGGCCGAGCGGCTTGTGCTCTATAAGCGCATTCCACGGATCAAATTTCGCCGTTTCTATTTCGGATGCCAACTTACCCGTGTTCTCTGTATCCAAATCCTGTTTCGGGATCGTTAGACGACCGACCGTGATAAAAGGACTTTCTGTGTCTGGCCATTCTATAGTTGGATTTTCAATCGGTGTGATCAAATCCTCAACATAAAATTGAAGTTGGAAATCAAAGACTAGATCTCCCTCATCCAAGTGATCCTTAAAATCATTGCCCCAATTAGATTTCAGTTTTTTAATTTCTGTTTTTTTATGAGGAAGGATTCTTACTTTGGCAGCATATGCACCAACAGAGATCGGTGCCGCCGAATGAAATGCTTCTGTCGCAAAACCAGTAAAAGGTTTCCCCATTGTTTTTGCGGTCTCGCCAATTTTTTTTAAACCGCCCAGAAAACCATATTTTGATACAAGATAGAGAATCAAACTTCCCATTCCATTTCCAAGTGAAAGGACTAGTTTTATAAAAGATTCAAAATCGGGAAGGGAGAATGTAGAATGATTGATCAAAAGGAAATCTTGAGAGGAAGTCTTCCCACCCAATGCCCCAGGTCCATTTACACCTAGTACTTTTATCGCAAAACCCCTGATATCTGGAACGGAATCAGATTTTTTGTCCATACCACCATTCGAAAGGCGAATCAATGTATCGAATATTCCTGGTTTGGCGAAAAAACCTACTTTCGCATACTCCGGGACATCTTTTAAAACTTCGAATTTTGCCTTTATCCCTAGAATTTGTTTTCGATGAAGACCACGACCTTTCCCAAATAAATTACTTTTTTTTCTTTGGAGCTGCTTAAACGGTTCCGCATATTTTTGAAAAATTTCATCTTCATTGGGGGCAATCTTCTCTTGCCAATTTTTACTGGGTTGTTTCATGGAATCCGACTCTCTTCATCAATTTTATTTTAGAAAACACGGATAGGATGAAAAACAAATTTCGAATTTTCAATCATTAAATAAATTACCTAGGTTTAGTTTTTCAAAAATGTCAGAATTCTCTCTTGTACCAGCTTATCATTTAACATTACACTATGCTCATTTTCAGTTAATATCTTTTCGTAAGAAAGACCAGGTTGAGGAATACTATGCTCAAAAAGGACACTTCCGTCACCTTTTTCCCGTGGAACGATTTCCATATCCCAGCCTTTTTCCGTTTTCTTAAAAGCCTTTCTCGTCGGTCGATTTTGGGCATGAACGAGTAACATTTTTGGCGAAGATTTTATCAATTTTTGCGAAAGATCCAAGCTTTCTCGAAATTGTTTGGCTCGAGAAAGTATATTCTGAAAATCTAATGCACTAGGAACATCCTCAGGTTTACATTTTTGTCCATAAAATCCAAGTGAGTTTTCCCTCCAAGCAGACTCCTTAAAAAAATCAATTGGTAAAACACCACCTGAATGATCGAGAACCAAACCTTGAGAATCAATGCTGTCCAATCTAGGAAAAAATCCGTATACACTCTCGTATTTTGCAATCATGCAAGGTGATTGGATTTTTGAATTTAAACCCGTCGCATTCCCACTATAAAGATCTTTCATATAACCAATTCCTCCGCGGAATGGTACACCAACGAGGACAACTCGTTGAACTAAATCGGGTTTTTCATTCAGAGCGGAAAAAGACAGCATGCCACCCATTGAATGTCCAATTAACACCGGTTTCATAGAATACTTTTTTTGGATCTCATCCAAAAACAAAATGAGTTTGTCCCGATTATTTAGATTATCTTTTCGCCAGTCATAGGAAAAAACATAAAAGTCGATTCCTTCAACTTGACTCATTCTTTCTAGCCAAGGACCATAAAGATCTACGTCAATCACTCGAGGTATAGCCGTAACTCTTGCAATCGCGCCACTCGGGATGAGCTCTCTCGTGGCACCCGCTAAACGCAAATCAGGAGTAGAAAAAGCCAAGGCTTGCCCTGCCGTAAGCCATTGTATTGATCCGTTACGATCTTTTAAGATTGATCCCTTGATGCCTGGGACAAAAACTACGGGAATATGGTTGTCGTTGGCATGTGTCTTTAACCTGTTTTCTGAAAGGTGAGGAGGCAAACTGGCCCGACAGTAAAAAGTAAAAAAAACTAAGAGAAAAGAAGCGAAAAATTTCCCAATTACACGTAACACGAATAATGCTACAAAATAACCAGAGTCACTTCTACATTGTTTCGTGTCGCATTAGAATAAGGACAAATTTGGTGTGCACTGGCGACCAATGCTTCTGCAGCCTCCTTTTCCAGTCCCGGTAAATGAACACTTAAAGTAGCAGCTAATCCGAATCCGCCACCGCTGATCATTCCAATATCGACGGAGGCTGTCACAGTGGAATTTTCAATGTCTATCTTTTGTTTGGCGGCAACAACTTTCATCGCACTATGAAAACATGCAGAATAACCTGCAGCAAAAAGAATCTCCGGATTGACTCCATCCCCGCCTTCTCCACGGAGTTCTTTGGGCATCGATAGCTCAAACTGAAATTTTCCATCTGGGGATTTTACGGAGCCTGTCCTTCCCCCACTCGCGGTCATCGTGGCTGTATATAATTTTTTCATAGTTGGTCTTCCTTAGACAAAATTAGAAACGGAAAAGTTTCATTCAAAAACATTTGTAAACGGACGCAGTCAAGGCTAACGTTTTAGGAGGGCGAACACGGTAATCCATTTTATTGCATACATAACCAAAGGCAACTTTGGCTTTGGTATCTGCAAAAACTAAACTCCCACCCATGCCTGGATGGCCAAACGTTTCAACATTTGGGGAAAAAAGACCTTGCTCTTCTTTCAAGAAACCGAGGTTCCATCCCATTTGTTTGTGTATGACTTGGTCGTAGAGAAGCTCTTTTTCAGAAGTCACTTTTTTTAACATAGTCGGTCCGACCAATTTTAAATTTCCCTTTTTCCCACCAAGAGCAAGGATGTTAAAAAGGGTAGCCAAACTTCGAGCGTCTCCGATTCCATTTGCCCATAATAACTCTTGTTTGTGGAGGAGAGGGTCATTAAAGATTTCCAAACCTTTCATGCCTACACTAGGATTTAGGTAAGCTTTACTAATATCACTTTTTCCGAATCCAGACAATACTGCTCTTCCCGCTCGACCCTCACTCCCCTCTCCCTTTATGATCTGAGGCAAGAGTAACATAATACGCTTTAGGTTAGAAATCGGATAGATCGTCGCGACATTTGATTCTTGTCCGCTCGGTAAACCAAGAAAAAGATTTAATTTTAGTTTTTTAGCGACCTCGCGTTGGAAAAATGCACCAGCAGATTCACCAGAAATTCTTTTAAATAACTCTGCAGCGTAAGCCCCCCAAATTTGAGCACCATATCCTTGTTTTGTGCCAGGCTTCCATGCAGGTCGTTCTTCAATGAGTGCTTTATGAACTTTAATTGGGTTTTCCCAAAAGTCTTCCATCTTCAAATATGTATTTAATGCATGTAAACCTGCAGTATGCTCCAATAATTGTTTAATGGTTATTGTTTCTTTTCCATGTTGTCCAAATTCAGGCCAAAAATAGGCGACATTTTTATCGTAACTAAATTTTTTACGGTCAGCTAACATCAAAAAGCATAACGCGGTGATGCCTTTGGTAACAGAAAAGAAGGGTACCGTCGTATTGGCCTGCCATTTTTCATTGGTTTTTTCATTCTTTAGACCTGCCCAAAGATCCACCACTTTTTGACCCTTGTGAAATACGCATATAGCTGCACCGATCTCTTCTCTTTCTTCAAAATTACGAGCAAACGTTTCCTTAACGGGAAGAAAATTTTTATGACAGGACCCATTGATTTCGACCAAAAAACTAAACCTCTTTCTTTCAATCAAAACTAAGAATGCAGAACTTCTTATGCCTTGGAAACTAAAAAAAGTATAGTCAACTTTTTAAAAAGCGTTCCCATTGGTCGCATGTTGCCTGCCCATCCAGTCAAACGAACTTTCTATCGTGCCATCACGAGCTTGCTTTCTACATTTTCGGCGATCTTACTCAGTATCTATCAGTCTACACTTGAATTTCATATTGAGGGAGAAGATCATCTAAGGATTCTTCGGACGCTCAAAAAAAATCATATCGTCGCGATTTGGCATACGTTTGTAGATGCTGCCGTCTTTTGTCTCCATCATAGAGATCTTTGCATTTACTCGGACCATCCGAGAACACCTGAATATGAAAATAGTTCCGTTCACTTTGTGCGAGAGATAGGTTTAAAAACTTTAAAAGCGTTAGGTTTCGATGTCTTGGATGCATCACTGGGAAAACAGTCTGCAGGTATTATTAATTTCATAAAAAAAATCCAGAATGGAACACCAGCTCTTGTCGCACCCGATGGACCACATGGTCCGATCTATGAAGCGAAACCCGGCGTTATTTATATGGCCGCCAAGGCGAATAGTTGTGTGGTTCCGATTGGTGTTGGTTTTTCAAGAAGAGTTGTCAGTTCGAATTGGGATGATTTAAGTTTTCCTCTACCTTTCTCCAGAGTCGCTCTTGTTGTCGGCGAGCCGATCGAACCAAGTGAAGATATGAGCGAAGCTTCCCTTGCTAAACAAGCGAAAGAATTGGAAGAAACCTTGGATCGACTTTGTTTCCGCGCAAATGAAATGTTATATGGGAAAGATCCGAAAGCGGTCAGTCACCCGCTAACGAATGCTGAATGATCCATTCTAGTTTTTATAGAGGGCGCACCAAAAGAATCGTGACCATGATCAGTGACCCTAAGAATAAAGTTAGAAGGATAGGAATCAAAAGCAGCCAAACATATTGTTCGCTGAAGGCGATAGCGGTAATAGCACCGACCTGGCTCAAACAAAATAGAATCGCGAAATACAAGTGAATTTTTTTAAAAGGTCGTGGCGGCCTACCCCTATTGAACAATCCTCTTTTTCCTTGGCGGGAGTTCGTTCGTCTGTTTGACAAACCTGCTTCACTCGAGTCTTTCGGTGATTCGTCCGGTTGAAGAAAATCAAAATTGATATTTCCTTTTCGTAGCGACTTTTCAATGCTAGATGGGATTTTATCTTCTTCTTTGTTTTCCATTATTTGTTCTTCAATGCCTCAGCCAACAATTTCTGATAGTGCTCAATCTCACCTCTTAAAATCTCAAATCTCATAGAGAGATAACCAGTATAAATTCCAACTAACCAAAATCCACCGACTTTGAGTATTTCTTTTTGGACGCCGACGATTTCTTTGTCAGGGTAATATTGAAATGTTAGGACTCCAATATAAAAAATGTTCATGACGATCGTCCCAAGAATGGCAATTCGAAGTCCGTAACGCAGGGCATTCGATACGATCACTATGTAATTGATCGTAAAAAACATACTATCGTGTCCACCTGTCGGTATCATCACGAGAGCAACGGCCAAAAAATCCACAATCATTGTATAATATTTAACCGCAGGATTCAATTTACCCTTTCTAAGGGCTTGTGACAAAATCAGTGTAACTGTGAGATTGACACCTATGACCAGACAGGCGACAGATAAAATATAATACCAGTTGAAGATATTTTCATGACCGATTTCAACTGATCTTCCTGTTAGGAGTAAAAAAGACAAGTAAGGGACGATAATGAAAATGAGCAACCATCTCACACTCGCTTTGTTTTTTTCGTTTCGAATTTCCCAGGCGGCCTTTTCTTTGTGATCCATAAAATGTTCTGCTAAGAAACCATTAATTCGGTGATTCGGTCTACAAAAATTTACAATTTAAAGATATTTACAAAAACACGGATGCCTTTATAAGTTTGGTTTATGAAAAAATCTCATAGAATCTTTATTCTTGCGTTGGCACTTCTCTTAATACTTTCCTACATTCCTTGGTATTTTTCCTCTCTTGTTCTGTATCCGTCTGTAAATTGTAAGAAAGAACACCACGTGTATTGTGAAACTCCGAAAGAAATAGGACTGGATTTTGAAAACGTGACGATTGAAACACCATCGGGTTTGCAATTAGAGAGCTGGTATATGCCTTCTGGAAATTCGAAAAAGGGAGTCATTTTTGTGCACGGGCATGGCGGCATGAAAAACGAAGGACTGCGATTTGCCAATAGCCTTCACAAGGCTGGATTCAATCTTCTCGCACTGGATCTTCGGAGAAACGCTGGAAGTTTTGCTAGTATGGGATTCTATGAATCAGAAGATCTGATTTCGGCCATTGACTTTATGTTAAACGAGAAAAAATTGGAGTCGGTTGGCCTATTTGGATTTTCTATGGGTGCGGCAACTAGCATACTTACTATGGAAAAAGACAAACGTGTAAAGGCTGGTCTTTTTAGCAGTGGATACGCTTCGGCGATCGATGTGATGAGTGAATCAGCCAAACGGGATTTCGGGATTCCTTACTTTCCGTTGATACCAATTGTTCACCAAGTTTTGAATCTCAGAGGCGATATGAAATTTGAAACTATTGTGCCTGAAAATAAAATTGGGAACATTTCACCTCGTCCTATTTGCATTTTTCATTGCAATCAGGACAATTATGTAGACATTTCCCACGCCGAACGTCTATTTAATGCGGCAAAAGAACCCAAAGAAAAGTGGATTCCAGTTTGCACAAAACATGAGCAAATTTGGAACACAAATAAAGAAGAAGCTGAAAAACGAGCTGTCTCTTTTTTTAAAAAGAATTTGTAGAAAACACTTTCACCTAAAAAAGTTCAGTGCGTTCGACTTTTTTTATCGAGAGAAAAAACCGCTGAAAAACGCTTATCTTTCGTTCTCTCAAA
>Ga0209277_10001819_pt1 | contig 10363 bp, 10 predicted proteins | sample JI81AbrownDNA_FD_187503 | JGI IMG/M metagenome (GOLD analysis project Ga0209277, IMG submission 187503) | Wastewater effluent complex algal communities from Wisconsin, to seasonally profile nutrient transformation and Carbon sequestration -... | ecosystem: Engineered > WWTP > Effluent > Algae... | reverse complement strand
AATCATTCGGTTTCCTCCATGAATCCGACTCTCTTTGTGGAGAGTAATGATATTGAAGAATCATCCTTGACTCTTCATACTATTCATCGACATGGGTTTAAAAAACAAAGAGAGACTTTTTTGGGAATTTAAGAAAAAAAATTAATTATTATCTGAAATTTATTGGTTCAACTTATAAAAAAAATTTGTGTAAATACAGGTGCTATGTGGGGCGATTCGGTGGGATTTTTCGATGTAAGGAACGGTTTCAAACCGTTCCCTACAATGTATAAAAAGCACCGACCGCGCTTTTGTTCCAATGCTAAGAAGCATTTCCACGACAATCGCTATCGCTACGAGTTGCAAGACTCTACATGAAAAGTGAATACTGATTCAAATCAAAGCTAGTAAATCTATACATGAAAGCCAAATAGGACTGACCTAGAACTAATCTTCGAGCCAAATTCGGCTTCTATGTGGCTTCTATGTCGCTCTTAGGTGGCTTCTAGAAAAGGTCAAGAGTCATTTAACGGCTTGCTTGCCTCTATTTATGCAGGTAGTGCTAAAGAGATTCTACTGCCTAGCTGACTTACTGTCTTTTTCTTCTTCGGTGATTCTATCGAGAGAGAGTTTTCTTACGCGGTCATCCATTACATGGAGCAAACGCAGATTAACCTCTTTCATCATATTTCCTACGACTTGCGTGCTAAGAGTTTCGAGTAGCACATCAGTTATCTCGTCACTTACCTTGCTAGTTACTTCCGTCATGAAAGGAAGTGCATTGATTCTTTTTACAAAATTCTTAGACTCTAAAGATTCCTTCACAGCCCTTCCGAGATCTTGTTTATTCTTAGCGAGGATATCCTTTGTTAGATCCTGAAAGTCCATCTTTTCTACTACTTCTTCCACACGTTCAAGGGAACGCAGAAAAATAGCATCCGAAATTGCGTCTACAAACAAATCAATAAAGCGAAAGTTCAATTCACGGCTAATGAATTGTTTTGTGTCTTTCTCTCCGCGTTTAATAAACTTGTAGGTAATAATCATTAGCTTCAAAGTAGCTAATACTAAAAAAAACCGAAAGATAGGAAATGGCACAAGTCCCGGCAATAGATACCAATTGGTCGTTACAAATTCTACCTTGTCTAGGGATCGTCCAATTTTAAAAATCACCTGCACTCCCCAGAGAGTCACTACAAACATATCAAATAGAAAAGACGCTCCCGAAAACACTTTAGGTAAAAAAGCTTCGTAAGAGTTTAGAAATAAGATAAATACTAAATCGAAAAACAATACAATATGTAAAAAATATTCCCGTTTCGAAATTGGAATATACGGACCCCAGGGATGGAGTTTTTCAATTAAAGCACGTAAAGAAGATTTCATAAGTTACGCGTAGATTATAACGTCCCCCTTTTTTTTCCACTATATAATTATTTTATTTCATCAGGGTTTTGGAAGAATAAGTATTTGTCGGGAGAAATATTTTTAAATACGGAATCAATCCTTGTATCTAAATTTTCTTCATAGGCTTTTCTTATGTAAATCTTTGTTATCCGCTCGGGATATTTTAAAGCAAGCTTCGCGTAGGCTTCAGGATCTTTTTCACCTGAGTCTCCTACCAAAATAAATTTTACCGTTTTCCATTCTTGTAGAAATGGTTCAATGGTTTGTGTTTTATAAACTTCTGGCTTCTCAAATAGATTAAAGAAATCAGAATCCTTTATTCTAAAATACTTCATCGCATAAATCGACTCAGGAAATTTTTCTTTTAAAAAATAATCCGAAAGAACTGAATACATCTGCCAGGGACTTGCACTTACAAAAACAAAACATCCCACTTGAGAACCCTGCAATTTTGTGTAAAATTCTTGCATCCCTTTCACCGATTGAAATGGATTGACAAAACTATTTTGAATCAGATTCTTCTTATTGCGGACATCGCTAATTTTTACCGTATCATCAATGTCTGAAATCAGACAGGTAGAATTTTCAGGGATAATAAAGATTTTCCCCAAATACTCTTTCGCGTTTCTCTTTGTTGGATTTACTTTTACTTCTAGAAATTTTTCAGTCAATTCTTTCTTAGTAATCTTTTCCGCAGGAATTGAAATCTCAGTAACGGAATGACCATTAGCCTCTGTATTGTTTAGCGTATAAATATTTCCAAGCATTGTAATGGAGATTTTTTTGTCTCGTTTATTGTCTACTAAGAACCATCTGATTCTTTCTTCAAATATCTTAGAATCGAATTGATTCGAAGAAACAAAATGCTCTTTTAAATTATCAATTAGAATTTTTCGTTTTAGAGAGTCTTCTTTCTTTTTAAATACATACGCGTGGACTTTGACTTTGTATTCTTTTAGACTTGAATCTAAATACAAATAACTCGGATAAAGAATAACATCTTCCTCTTCTTTTAACTCAGAACTAAACATAGGAAAAGAAAACCAAAATTCCATGAGAATTGCAACAATTTCAACGAAAGCAAGTCGGTGTATCATTTCTCAATTTTTTTTAAAACGTTGGATTTGAAAAGCATTATTAAACTTTTAAAAACTGCTTAAAACGTAGCTGTTACATCGAAAAGAAATCGTCTTCCTTCTCGAACGTAATCAAACGGATAATTGTTATTCTTCGCTAGAGTCTGATAAGAATTCAATAGATTCATGATATTCAGTCCCATTTCTAATTTGTCATTCCATTTATACATAAAACGAAAATTGAAACTAATCCAGGGTGCAACAGTTTTAGGACGATAGACCGGATAATTGTAATTATAAGGAGGAATACTCGTATTATTCCCAAACAAAGGATCCACAGGACCAAGGTCACTATTTCTTCTATAAACAGCACCCTGTCGTTCAACAGATAAACTCGTCATAAACTTCTGATCAGTCCAAGTTATACCAGCATTAGCCGTATGACTCGGAACCCATGTGGTTTCTGTTTTATTAATCGAAATAGTTCTATCCTGAATGAATTCGTTTATTCTTTTGTTATAAGAGAAGTTTGCAAACCCGGAAATATTTTTATAAGAGACTAACGCTTCCGACTCAACTCCCCCCGTAATCAATGTATATAAGTTCGTGCTAAGATTACTATTAGCAACACTATACGCGATTTGGTTTTCATACCTTGTTCTAAAAAGGTTAGCACGAAGATTTATATATTTATTAACAAACCAATCAACACCTGCTTCATATGTATGAATGATTTCCGGTTTTAATTTTCTTGGATTCGATGCAAGAGAAAATGTATTGTAACCAAACATCTCTGTAATAGACGGCTCTCTAAATGCTTTGCCTGCCATAAGTTTTAGTGTCAGGTTGCTAGATACAGTGTAGACAACTCCTAGTCTCGGACTAGTCCTTCTGAAAGTTCTTTTCTCATTTGGAACAAAAGGTGATCCTAGATATTGTGGTGGAATTGGATAATTGGTCTGCGTCCCCGTAGTCGGATCTGTATCAGTGATAGAGGGTGTTCCGAGTAAACTAGATCTAGGTTGATCGACCCCTCTAAATCTTACCTGCGTCTCATCATAGCGGATACCAAGTGTAAACTCCAAAGAGCGATTCAGCAGTTTACCAGTAGTTGCCTGTGCAAAGACTGCCACTTTAGGAATTGGCTTATTCTTAATCCACTCAAGCCAGGGTCTTTGCTTCGTCAGAGCACTACCGTCATTGGGTGGAAATGCATTTACAGAGTCACTCAGATTAATATTGCTGTAATGCTCTTTGTCTCCTGTGTAGGAAAATTGATTGGCTTCTACTCCTCCAAGAGCTGTTCCTCCATTGGGGAAAATATACGTTAGCTGCCCTCTTCCAAAAATATCATTCGATCCTGTCTTTAGATACTCTGTAATCCCGGCAGGGTAATATCCCGCATAAGCACCATTCTCCGCATACCTGGTATTCCAATCAATGGAACGGTTTTGATATTTAACTGCATATTCTTGAATTAAATTATCAGTAATATTTTTTGTATACTTCATTGTAAGAATCTGTCTCGATTCAGCCATTGCTTCTTTAATATCAGGAGTTCTCCAGAGCCAGCCTTGACCCGTTTGAAAATTCCAATTCTGTCGATGATATTGAATAGATAATCCTTTTAATACACCCTCGCCTTCAATCTTTGTGAACAAATAGCTATTATCCCTTGCATCATTTGTTGTAAATTTTTGCAGATAATTGGGAAAGGCAGGATCAGTTCGACTTGATCCATCATAGCTTTTGTAATTATTCCCATCTGTTTGATATGAATTATAACTCGCAACATAAGAAAATAAATTACCTTTATTACCTGTGATGATATCATAAATTCTCGTTCCCGCATTTCCCCCTCTTATTCTTGTCTTGATTCCCCCGCCTAAATCACTTCCAGAAAAAGTATTAATGGAAACAACACCGTTCGTCGCATTCGATCCATAGAGTGCAGAGCCGGGACCACGAATTACTTCTAGAGATTTAATCATATTGAGAGGAGTGATTTCCCATGTGTATGCGCTCCCGTAAAGACTATCGTTAAATTGAATTCCATCCATCAGAACAAGCAAATGGTTGTTATTCCATCCTTCAAATGCTCCTCTCGAACTCACTGTTCTTCTATCATAATCCTGTGAAGGTGAAAATCCCGGAAGTTGATAGAGTATATCATTGATGCTAACTCTGCCATAGTCAGAAATTTCTTTATGAGAAATCACAGACACAACGTTAGGCGCTTCACTTGTTTTTTTGGCTATCTTTGTAGCCGATGTAGTTACTTGATTTTGTAAAAGATTAAAAACATCAGCCGTTGCCTCTTCTGCTGCTTTATTTGCATCAGAGATAGGAAATTTATTTTTCTCGGCAAGTTTAGTTGTCAAAAGATTTTGATTTATATTCTCTCTATTTTCCTTTCTACTTAAGTTAGTTCTAACGCTAGTGGATACTTTATTTGATATCTTTGCAATAATTGTTTCATCTTTCTCCTTTAACTCTTTCGGATCTAATTGAACTCCCTCGATAATATCATTTTCATCCACGATTGTAATTGCATCTATTATATAACCAGTAGCAGGATTATAAATTTGAACATATATGGATAAATTTTTCAAATCCGTTCCAGCTTGATAATACCCTTCAATTAAGAATGCGGAGTCATTACTTTTCGCATAACGTAAATTTTCGGAAAGATTTGAGCCGTTAGTCGGTATCACTTTATAAGCATTTGCTTCAAACTTGGATCTTAAACTCTCATAGATTTGGTTTTCAATTTTAGAATTCTTCTCAGAGCGGAAAGGTTGAAAGTTAGAAAGGAAAACGACTCTTTCCTTTGAAAGTTCCTGTGAAAACAAAGGTGCCGCAATCATAATTGCGCATAAAAGTAAAGTATAGCATTCAATGTTTTTCTTCATAAAGTCCCCTGTCCAAAATTGCATTCAGCTTTGGAAATGAGCAAGCAAATAAATACCCATATATATATATTCCTATATTAGTATTACATTGACATTACATGTTAATTAAAATAGCATCCAACCCTGGAATGGTAACGGCCAAAAAGGAATTATTCCTTTGAATCAATCCCAGTATTTACCAGAAAACCGTCATACGCAATAAGTAGTGTAAACAAAAAAAGCCCGACCGAAGTCGAGCTTTTTAGAAAAAAGAAAATAGAATCATCTTAAAGTCTTTTCAGAAATTAAATCTCATATCCGTTTGGAATTGCATTACGTCGTGGAACAACGATTAACCCGTCAATGATTCGGACGTATTCATCTTCATAGTTCTCATGATTCTCTTTGTTGATAAGCTTTACATCGTTTCCGATATAACAATCTTTATCAATGATCGCATTTTTTATTTCACAATTATGACCAATTCCAACAGGAATACCAAATCCTTTCTTATCCATAGATCCGTAAGTATCGGCTCCCATCACAACAGAATTTTCTATATGTGATCCAGAATCTATCACCTGACGCACTCCAATTACCGAACGAGTAATATTAGAGTCGTTAATGATACAACCTTCTGAAAGTAACACTTTATTCAAATTGGCTCTATTCACTTTCGTTGGAGGCAAAGACCTTGCTCTCGTATAGAAAGGAGTGTTCTCTAAGTATAAGTTGAATTTAGGATAATCATCGGTTAACATAAGATTAGCCTCATAGAACGCACGAATCGTTCCAATATCTTCCCAATATCCATCGTATACATAGGTTTTGACTTTATGTGTTTTTAGTGCCCCCGGAATAATTTCCTTTCCGAAATCCGTTAAACTTGTATCCGCTAAGAGTTCTTTGAGCGTGCTTGTATTGAATAAGTATATACCCATAGAAGCGAGGAAAGTACCGTTCGGTAAACGGAAGGACTCTACCTCAGCTATATCTTGTGGCTTCTCATAAAACCCAGTTGTCCAATTCTCTTCATCCTTACGTAAAATCCCAAGCGCTGGCGCCAACTCCTCATTAACCGGTGTTGCAGCGATCGTCATCTGATTGCTTGGATCAGAAAGATGAGTGATCAAGAATTGATTCAAGTCCATATTGTAAAGTTGATCACCCGAAAGAATGATGATATAATCGGATTTATAATCTTCCATATGTGGAAGAACTTTTCGAACTGCATCGGCAGTTCCTTCAAACCATCGAACAGAGGATACTGTCTGTTCTGCGGCGATAATTTCAACAAAGCCCTGCTTATGAATCGACTGAAAGTTATAAGTTCTAGATATATGTCTATTTAACGAATAAGAATTGAATTGAGTCAAAACGAAGATTTGTTCAAACCCGCTATTTAGCGCATTCGAAATCGGAATATCTACTAGTCTATACTTCCCTCCGAAGCTAACAGCTGGCTTCGAGCGTTTCTCGGTTAGAGGTAAAAGTCTTGTTCCTTTTCCTCCTCCGAGAATGAGTACGATTACTTTTTTTTGTATTTTGGATGTTATTTGCATTAGAAATTTAACCTATCCTCTTGTTTTACTTTCGTCTATAAATGCGCCTAAAAAAGCAAAAAAAAAAGATCTTTGAAAGGCATATTTCATAATGATATTAATCATAGTTCTAAGAACTGAATTCCATGTATTTCTGCATCTATGCAGTGTATAATTCAGTCCTTATTTGAAAATATTTCTTTTAGAATGTTCAACTAACAGATACTTTCCGCTTTATAAGATTTGAAAGAAAGAATCAAAAATGATTCTACCATCTGTGCTTCCTGAAATTTCTTCTACTGCTCTTTCGGGGTGAGGCATGAGACCGGCAATTCTAAAATCCTTTGACGTGACACCTGCAATATCATCTAAAGATCCATTTGGATTTTCACCAGCATACCGAAATAAGACTCTATCTTCATCCGCCAATTGCTTAAGTGTATCCGCATCCGCAAAATAAGAACCTTCGCCATGAGAAATTGGAATATCTAAAATCTTGTCGGGAGAAATTTTCTTTGTAAGAGGATTTCCTTTTGAGCCAACTTTCAAATTTACATTTTTACAAATATGCTTGAGCGTCTTATTACGAGTTAACGCTCCAGGAAGTAATCCAGATTCAACTAATATCTGAAATCCATTGCATATACCGAGCACTAGCCTTCCTGAATCAATATGGTCTTTGAGAGAAACCATCGCAGGAGAAAAACGAGCGAGCGCGCCACAACGTAAATAATCTCCATAAGAAAATCCACCCGGGATGACTACAAGATCATAATGTTTTTCAAAACTTTCTTTATGCCAAATAAAACTTACCTGGTGTTTATATTCTTGTGTAAGAATATCTGCGATGTCGCGGTCACAATTAGAGCCTGGGAAGCGGATAACGGCTGTTCTCATACAGGCAGAACCTCGAGCGCATAAGTCTCAATTACCCCATTGACGAGTAATTTCTTGCAGAGTCTATCTGCATCTTGTCTTGCTGTTTCAATGTCTTTCGAGTTTAATTTTAGCTCGATGTATTTTCCGATTCTAAGATCGGCAACCATGTCTTCGCCCATATCGTGTAATACTTTTTTAACAGTAGTTCCCTGTGGATCTAAGACGGATTCTTTGAGAGTGATATTTACTTTTCCGATAAACATTTTGTAATCTTTTCCTGTAATTCTTTATATTTAAATATTAGTTCTTTTATAATACTATCTGGCAACTTAGGTGGGGGCGGATTTTTATTCCATTCTATTTTTTCTAAATAATTTCGAAGGATTTGTTTGTCATAGCTAGGAGGAGAAATTCCTGTTGCGTAGGTATTGATATCCCAATAACGAGAAGAGTCTGGAGTCAGAAGCTCATCTATTAATATTACTTTCTCTTTATCAAATCCAAACTCAAACTTGGTATCACAAAGAATCAATCCTTCCGTTTTAACTTTGTCGCGCCCTTTTGTATAAAGCGTAAGAGAATAATCTTTTAGCTTTTGAAATAACTCAACGCCTACTCTGTTTTTTAATTCCGCTTCGCTGATATTTTCATCATGACCTGAATCATTCTTAACAGCAGGAGTAAAGAGTGGCTCGGATAATTCTTCTGACTCCGCATACTTTCGACTAACCGTTACACCGGCAATTTGTCCGGTTGATTTGTATTCTTTATATGCCGAGCCGGAAAGATAACCGCGCACAACACATTCATAGTCAATGCGCTTGCATTTTTTAACAAGCACTGATCTATCTTTTAATTCTTCCTGCGAATTGTAGATTCCAGGATACTTAGTGTAATCCGTTTCTACGATTTGATTGGGAATGTCCTTAAAGAAATTAAACCAGAGCAGGGAAATATAATTTAAGATCTTCCCTTTATCAGGCACTGTCTCTTCAAACACACAATCAAACGCAGAAATTCTGTCTGTAGAGGATAATATTAAATATTCCCCCAAATCATATACATCTCTTACTTTTCCTTTATAAGCTACTTTCATATTACTCCTTTTGAAGATTTGCCACGGAGGCACAGAGACACAGAGGGATTTAGGTCTGTCATTTCGAAGTGCCCCATCGTGAGAAATCTATTTTGCAAATATAAATTAGGTTTATCTTATACTTTATTTGTAAGATAGACCTCTCACGATTTTTCCGCCCTGCGCTTAGTCGCGCCCTTCGCCTTCGCCTGTTCGAGGTGACAGTATAAAACAATATCCATAAACTTAATCTAATCCCAAACCCAGCTATTCCTCTCATCCCTATCTCTGTGCCTCCGTGTCTCTGTGGCAAAAAATTATTCCAACTCCTCGCGAACCTGCACGAGCTTTGCATCTAATTTATCTTTACGATAAATCACTAAAAATAAAACCAAAAAGAGAATATGATAGGCTAAAACATTGATCCAAAACGTTTCTTTCATATCTCTATCCATACCGCCTTTTCCAAGGACTGAGCCAGGATGATTGCCCGGATTTTCTACCCAACGTATCGCTCCCCAGGTAAGAAGAGCGTTTAACGCACATAAGACGCTAAGAAAAGACGAATACATTGCCTTCTTATTTAAGTCAGTAATCAAACTTCTAAAAACAAAATAGGATAAAAGACTCACAACTAGTATAAAAAACGATTGGAGCCTAGCATCTGTCCAGTCCCAAGGTGTGCCCCATGCACTGTATGCCCAGATAGGACCAGAAAATAATACCATCACAGAAAAAATAAGCGAAAGCTTACTCATACTATAACTAAGTGTATCCCAATTCGTTTCCTTACGGATAATATAGAGTATCCCAAAAAGCGAAGAGAAGGCAGGCGCATAAAGAGCGACCCACGCAACCGAAACATGAAAGTAAAATATCCTGTGAGACAATCCCTGCTCTAAAATTACATTGGGATAATAAAGAGAAAGCAAAACCGCAACCGGCAATATTCCCAGTAGCAAAGCAAATAAGAAATAATCCACCCACATCGGATAAAGTTGAATTAATCTATTGTTCATAAACTCTCCAGCATTTTCGTAAATTTGGATTCTGTAAAAACATTCACCATTAAAAATTCATAATTCATCATTAATCCTCACCTACCTCGCGTAGTAATAGTCCAAGTGATAAATACAAAATCGAAAAGGCGAATAGAACGATGAGAGAAGAAGTGCTTACTTCTCCTTTCGAAAAATACTTTCGCTCTGCTTCCATGCCGGCAATTAAAACAGGAATGGAAAGTGGAATGAGTAAAATCGGAAGCACGACTTCTTTAAGCCTTGTAGCAAAGCTCATTTGAGAAAGTGTAACTCCAAGAAAAGAAAGAGAAAGTGTGCCTGGAATAAAATATAAAAACTGACCTAGCAAATTTTCCAATGCAAAATGAAGATTCTCAAAGAATAAAAATAAAAGAAGAAGTAAAAATATTTCCACAAGAAAGAGTAAAAAAAATAAGACAAAGGATTTTGCTAGAAATTCTAGATGAGGAGGAATATAAAGACGAGTGATGCGATA
>Ga0209277_10001818_pt1 | contig 10364 bp, 7 predicted proteins | sample JI81AbrownDNA_FD_187503 | JGI IMG/M metagenome (GOLD analysis project Ga0209277, IMG submission 187503) | Wastewater effluent complex algal communities from Wisconsin, to seasonally profile nutrient transformation and Carbon sequestration -... | ecosystem: Engineered > WWTP > Effluent > Algae... | reverse complement strand
AGAGATAAATTATAAACAATGCAAAATAATCTTTTAAATCTAAGTCTAAAAAATTTTGCGTGATGGTCATCGGATCCCAAATAAGAATGATAGCTGAAAACAGAGATGGAACGAGAAAAAAAATTGTAATTATGATGTGTCGAAGATTAGGAATTTTAAATAGTTTAACGTTTTTAGTTGAAATGTGTTTTTGAACGTTTTGAATCCAGCCTTCATGTCTATTGTGTTTGCTGATAATTTCATATTCCTCTACAGTCATTTTCATCAGCTTTAAAACATAACCAGGTAATAAAATCCTAGATTTTGCAATGGTGATTTCCAAAACAAAAAATAGAAATAAGATACAGAATGGAAGAACCAGTAGAAGATAAGAGTCAATGAATAGAGAATAGTTATATAGGGCATGAATGGAAACGCAGATTGATAGATTATAAAACAACCTGATCCAACGAATGAAACTATCATCTGAAAACAAAAAGATCATCAAAAAAGCACCAAGAAGTCCACCATTGATCATATGAATGGGAAGGGATGTTATGGATCTAAGAACTTGGGACCACAATCCTGAATCTATAAAATAGAGTATATTCTCGAGAAGACCGAATCCACCGCCGAGAACTAAGCCATAAAAAATTCCATCCGTGACACTGAATTCATCCTGGTTTTTGCGGAAAAAAATATAGATTCCAATCAGCTTTGAAATCTCTTCAATCGTACCAGAAAGGAGGATTGCTTTAAATTCGTGAGATGGGTATGGATTTATAATCAAAACTGATGCTTGTAATGCGAGTGCTACTCCGGCACTAAAAACCGAAAAGGAAAGTGCAGTATATTGAAGATAGGATTCTGTGTACCGGTAAAAATGATAACGATAAAATGTATAATAAAAACCGAGTGTCGCAAAATTGATCGTAAGGATCAATAAATTGGAATTGGAGAAAAAAGAGGCCATGTCGTATCTTAATTAACGACATAGGGAAGCTTAGAACTTAATGAATCACTTGTTTTCGAAACAGTCTGCCAAAAATTATAGTCCCATAATCTCCCTTCCGTGGAAATCTAAACTAGAAAGCTAGAAAAAACCACTATTTTCCAAGCAAAGAACGAATTGCCTTTCGTAAGCCTTCAATCGTCAAAGGAAACATGGGTACAACTTCTTGAATTGCCTCAATTGTCGGTGCTCCCCAAAAACGTTTTGGTTCTGGATTTAACCAAACCGAATCCGGAAATTTTTCTGTAAGCTCTTTTAACGATTCGATTCCGCTCTTTTTTTTTCGTAACTTCTCCTCTTCTGTTTCCCTATGATACGAGTATGGATTATAAGGTGCACTGAAGAGTTCATAAGGAGCCATATAAGCATCTCCCACAAAAACCAATTTCGTATTCTTTCGGAATCGATCTTCAAAGTGTTTTAAGGAAATTCGTCCCTCAAACTCATGAGTTTCGAAAAGATAATCGTGAAATATATTATGGAAAAAGAAGTTGTGTACTTCCTTAAAATGGTATAGCGATTTACTCGCACTAAATAGTTTGCTGACTCGATCGGAGTGTGGCGTCATGCTCCCACCGATGTCGAGTATAAGTACAAGTCTGAGAGCATTTTTTCTGTTTTTTTCTTCGATGATCTCAATTTCGCCCGCATTTTCACAAGTTTTATCAATGGTTTTGTTGATGTTTAGACTTGTTCTTCCTTCCTTTTTTAAAAATCTTAATTCTTTGAGCGCAATTTGAATCGATCGTGTATCGATCACTTCATCTTCGCGATAGGCTTTATAATTTCTTTCCGTCCATAAACTAACGCCAGTACGGTTCCCTGCCCCTTCCTCTCCACCGATTTTTAAACCGTTCGGGTTGAAACCAGAATTTCCAAAGGGAGAAGTTCCTGAGGTACCAACCCATTTATTTCCGCCATCGTGACGTTCTTTCTGCTCCCGTAGGCGCTTTTCTAATTCCTGAAAAACATCCTCCATACTTAGATTCGGAGCTTTGTCTTTTTGATCTTCGGAGATTAATTTATCAATATTTTTATCCAGCCAGTCAAACAGTACGTCTCGAAACTGAATTTTGTTTTCTTGAAATCCAGCGAAAGTCTTTGAAAAACCGAGATCGTATGCGTCGAAATATTTTATGTCTTTTGCAAAATTCAATCTTCCTACTCGGTATAGAGTTTCCATAGATATATACCCTTTAGGATCAGTCAAAGAGCGAATGGTCTGAAGAAAAGCAATGAGTTCTCCCGTGGAACAAGGAATAGACTCTCCTCTCAAATTGTAAAAAAAATCCAGAAACATTTAGTTTAAATAAACTCGGTAATCCTCTTCCGATTTAAAAAGTGTCCCAGCAAAAGGAATTTGATTGGAAGAGAGTGTCTCTCCTGTATGTAATAATACCTGAATCCAATCCAGAAGCTCACTCGTAGATGGTTTTTTTCTTAGCGATTCAATCTTCCGAATTGTATAAAACATCGCCAAAGCTTTCTCCATCAGCTCAGAATTGATTCTAGGATAATGGGATAAGATAATTTCCTTCATTGCGTCTCGTTTCGGAAATTCAATGTAATGAAAAATACATCTCCTTAAAAATGCATCTGGTAATTCCTTTTCATTATTGGAAGTAATGATAATGAGAGGTCTTTCTCTCGCAGAGATGAGTTCTTTAGTTTCAGGTATAAAAAATTCCATCTTGTCTAACTCCAAAAGCAAATCATTTGGAAATTCGATATCTGCTTTATCAATTTCGTCGATGAGGACCACTGATCTTTGCGGCAAGGAAAAAGATTCACCGAGAGCGCCCAGACGAATATAATTCTTAACTTCCCTGACTCGAATCATCGCTTCTTCTTCTGGAAACCTAGAATCGTTGAGACGGGCAACGGCGTCATAAAAATAGAGACCTTCTTTAGCTAAACTCGTCGATTTGACATGCCAGCGAAATAAAGGCAAATTGCGAGTTTCTGCGACAAAATTTGCCAGTAGGGTTTTTCCCGTCCCTGGTTCACCTTTTAGTAGAAGGGGTCTCATTGTTATTTCAGCGACTTGCACTGCTTCTCGCAGCTCATCCGAGAGTATATATTCTGCCATTACTGTCCTCCGCCCCAACTTTACATATTTTGCAATGGAATCTATTAAAAATTGCTTTTTGAAACCAAACTAATTCTATTGAGTAGTAAACGGGTCAGGTAAAATGCCAGAATTCGACAATACAAAAAGAGCAATTGGAGTCAGGAAGCTCGACGATTCTGCTCGCAAGGAAATGTTCAATAAATTCGTAAGCGCCGGCGGAGAAATCATCAAAGAAAAACCAGATCCGAAGGAAGAAGAGAATAAAAAATCCAAGCCAGAACCTAAAGTACGTTCCAGCACAGTCTCCAGAGGTGGGCCGGATGACAGTCGTTCTAGGAATCGATCTGGCGGTGGTGGCCAAAGTAGAGACGGAGATTCGCGCGGGGGAGAGAGTAGATCCTCCAATGATGCGAAATTGGAGTATGAGAAAGAGATTTCGAGCTTCATGGCTCGTTTTACCGTCAAACTCAAATGTTGGATGGGCCGAGTGACACCGTTCGGTTCCCCGGATCTGAACCCAAGTTTCATGCATGAATTTTCAACGAGAGCGAAACAAGCGTTGATTGAATGTAACTATAGTGCCAATGAGATCCTTGCCAATCAATCGCACTCCCCTGCTGTCTCGGCAGCTCTAGATAAAATCAATCCATTGTTAGTTGAGCTGATTGCAATGGCACAAAAATTATATAATGGTCCTGAACTTACAGATATCACTGAACCAATTATGGTTGCTCCAGAATCACCTGTGACTATAGAAAGGGTTAAATCTCAGATTTACTCCCTCTTTAAACGGATGTATATTTTATATCCGTACCAAGAAACTTTAAAAAAATCTTTTTTACAAGCTTATGATGAATTGCAAAAAGTTGAAAACAAGCCCGCGCTAATCTATTCATCCAAAAAGAAAAAAATCACTTCTGAAATAGATGTACTTTATGATACATTCTTTGAGAAACTTTACCTTGTTGTCATTCGGTCAGAAAACAAAAATATACCATTGATTTCCCGTTATATGGAAAATCTTCTTGGAATTTTGCCAGAGGAACGTCCAGGATCTCGACGATCTGGCGAAAACGTACCCGGTGGTGTCGATCCGAAACAACTAGCTGAAGATGAAAAAGCAAGAAAAGAAGAAGAGAAAGAAAACAAAAAAAATGCGGAGAAAGACGAAGTCGTATTGAGTAAAGAACAAGCCTATGGCTTGCGACTCATGCAAATGTATTCCATTCCCAAACTTCGAAAAAAATTTGATCCTAGAAATGATATGCATTTTGTTCCTGATGGGGACAAGGTGATGTTGTCCTACTTTTACTTCAAAGAATTTGATGAAGAATACTCCTTTGTATTAACTACGAAAAAGATCGATATTAAACTTACGCATGTAAATGGGATCAAAGTAGACTATCGCCAAAAAATGTTAGACCTTTATGAATCAACTCGGTCCATCACAGACCAATTGAAAGTTTATTTAGATATCATGCGTGAGCTTGAAAAACACAAAGCGAACCCCGGCGCTAACTATATAGAAGCCTCAAAAAAACTTACAGGCATTGAACAAAAACGAACTGGTCAATCTAGAACTGTTCGTATGGTAATAAAAGAATTTAATGTGAAAGTGCGTGATATTTTACTAGAGTTCATAAAAGACATGAAATCTAAAAAAGAAATCATCGCAAATATGGATGAAGTGATCTCGCTTGATGCAATGGAAGCTAAAAAACGTCTCAATAAAAAGCCGATCAAACAGTGCATCATGGAATCATACTGTTATGCGCTTGCACTATCGGATCGCATTGAATCTGGAGATCTGTATGGTGGCCTTGTCGAATTGACTCCAGAACAGATGAAAGACTCCTTTGGAGTCGAGGCGGCAGCACCCTCGCAGGAAGGTTCTGGTTTGGAAGATACGAATATTGGTTCTCTTCCGTCTCCCACAAACAAATCGGCTCAAGAAGCTCCTTCTAAGTCACAAGAAACAGGTGATTTAGATGAATTCGAAGATATCGACAACGATGATGTACTTCCTTCAGGAAACCCATTTTAATGCCAACGATTAAGATCTCCATTTACCAAAAAGACCTTCATAAGAAATTTACAAAAGACCAAATATTGAAGATTGCAGCACAGAGAGCTAACTTTCTTCTCTTACCAGAAGGTTTCCCACATTTTTTCCAAGCAGATTCCGTTGCGAGTGCATCTAAACATGAAAAGGAATACCAAGATCATTTATTGGAAATTTCTGAAACATACCAAGGTGTTATCATGGGTGGATCGCATTACAGAAAGAATGTGGAAGGAAAATATGTTTCCTCCTCTCCTATTGTCCAATCCTTAGTTTTAGTTGATTTTTATGATAAAAAAAATCTATCCTCGAAAGAATCTGACGTAGCGAAAGGAGAAACTGAATCCATTTTTATCATGGGAGGTCTTCGATTTGGAATTATGATCGGTGAAGATATCAATGATTCAAAGATTTGGACAGAGTTTAAAACGGAAGGCATTGAAGTGATTTTTCATTTGTCCTCAGAAGAAAGCGGTAGGACTTATGAGGAAGACTTAGATTTTTTCTCTAAACTTTCCAAAGACTCAAAAATTCACATTATCCGCGTTTGTGGAATTTCAGCCGATAAACCTGGACGAAGCTTATACGCTTCGCCATCGGGTATCAATTGGAAGGTGGGCAAATCGGAAGAAAATACCGAAGTTTTTAAGACACTTTCGGTAACGGTAAAAGAAAATTTCTTCCTTTGAGCTTTGATTTTACTCTTCTTCTTTCCAATCCATGGTCAGAAGAAGGATAACGATACCAACCGAGACGCAAGAATCGGCCACATTGAATGCAGGCCAACGTTCAAATAAAAGGAAATCAGGCCATTCAAAATCCAAAAAGTCAACTACACCGATAAAATCGATGCCGGGTCTCTCGGGAGTGAATCCAAATTTAAAACCAACACCAGGTATCTTTACAAAAAATTTATCGAGGAAATTTCCGAAAGCACCAGCCATGACCAGATTCCATCCCCATGGATTTCCTAATTCGGCGTTATTCCATCGATAAAAGAATAGAAAGATTATGGCAAATCCCGTCGCAAAAAGGGAAGGCAAAGCGTTGTTTTGGAAGAGACCAAACACAAAACCCGTATTAAACGTAAGCGATAATCGGAAAAAGTCACCGATTACCGGAATGCTCTCATAAGCTTGCATTTTTTGGATTATTACGAACTTACTGATTAAATCTAAAGTAAGTCCTACGAGAATAAAAACTAGATACGATGGTTTGTAAACGGATAGAAACGGTTTGTCTGGAAATTTCATACTTCTTTTTCTCTTACTTCTTATTTTGATACAACCAGGCGGCTCGGGCTAAAGACCAAAAGGAAATGCCTGCCAAAATGTAAAAAAGCAAACTTGGTTCTTTCCAGGATTTTTCAGCATAATAAATTCCGAAATAGAAAAAAACCGATCCGAGAACACCGTAGGTAAACTGTTCTTTCAAAAGTAAATGCCGAGACCCCGTGCCTCTTTCTTCTGTCCACTGAAAGACAAACTCCCCACGATTCAGCTTGTAGAGAAATTCATATAATTCTTTGGGCAGGGAAAGTGAGCTCGCGAGAATCTCCTCTCCTTCGTCCTTCCAACGTTTCCTGAGGGAGCTTCCCTTCAGAACAATTTGAGAGAATGGTTTTTCCGCGTATTCGAAAAGAGAACGATTCGGGTCTAAATAGGAAAAGTTTCCTAGTAATAAGGCAAGTACTCTGTGAAGGCTTAAAAAATTCGGCGGAAGTTTTAAGGACTTAAAAAGTATTTTTAAGCTCACTTGGATCTCTTTTAAAAACCGCAAATCATCCCCTGGTTTTAATGTATCCCAGCCTAAATTTCGAAAGCTTTTTGTCGTGAGCAAAATATGATTTAATTTATCCATTGAGTATTTTAGAATTTTACAAAGTTCTTCTTTCCCAAGTTGATCACTTACGGCGCCCAATTCATACAACGTATCTGCCATTAAATGATAATCCTTTCTCATTGCACCTAACACTAATTTTTCCAACAATCTAGTCTCATCAGTCGATATTTCTTGGACTGCGCCAAAATCTATAAAACAGAGCTGACCTGTTTCGAGAAATATTAGATTCCCAGGATGCGGATCTGCATGAAAGAAACGAAATTCAAAGATCATTAGTAAATAGGCCCGTATCATTTTATCAAGGTAAGGATTTTTTTTTCCAGCCCAGTCCTCAGGACTAAAGTCATAAATTTTTTTACCTTCGATGAATTCAGTCACAAGAATTGATTTCGTACAAAATTCAGAAATTGGTTCCGGAAATACAAAATCCTTTTCCGTAACAAATGCCTGCTTTGTACGTTTCAGATATCTCAATTCATTCCTTAGATCTAACTCAGTTGCAATCATGGTCTCTAATTGGCTTGAGACTTCCTTACCTGAAATAGAAAGAACTAAATGATCAAACAACCAGATTACTCTTTTTATGGTACGCAGGTCCTTTGTAGCCTCTTCTTCAATACCATTATAAAGAATTTTGATTGCCACTTTCTTATCTTTGTAGTATCCGATATGAACTTGGGCTGTTGATGCACTCGCATGGGCAGTTTCTTCCAGTCCCGTGAAAATACTGTGCATCGAAGAGGTGAAATTCTGATGCCATCGTTTTTCAATCTCGCGAAACGACCGAGGTGGGACTTTATCTTGAAGTTCTTGCAGTTCCCAGAGGAATTCCTCTGGTAAGATGTGAAACAGGTTGGATACAAACTGTCCAATTTTAATATAAACGCCACCTAACATAAAAAAAATTAGTTTTGCTTGTCTTCCTTTTTTTTTAAAAAAAATCTTTTTCTGCATTTCCCATTTAGCTTGGGAAAGAAAGGGTTTTTTAAATTTTGTGAGAATATAATAAGAAAGCCATGTTTTTAAAACATAGGAATAAACTAAAAAGGAGCGTCCACTCTTGATCAAATGAGGTTCGGATTTCATTTTATTTTCGCCTATACTGATAAATAGACTCAATGCATTGTAAAATGTCTATACTATCTTTGATGGTACCTTCTTGGTAGTCACTTTTTTCGCGAATGTTTGACTCAATTTCTTTGTAAATTCCGAGAAAGGCACTTGATTTTTCAGCCGTTGGGAATTTAGAAAATTCAAATTGTTTGAGGCTTCGAAAGCCTTTGTAGAGCGGGGACGATTGCGAATGGAAGAATTGGAATCCATCGTTTGATAAAATGAAACGTCCTTTAGTAGTAAAAATATCTATTTCGAATTGGAAATAATCCCGTCCTCCTGAAACATCCAAAAAAATCTCATTTGCCTTCGGAGATGTAAACCATGCAGTCGCTCGGCTTTCTATCGCCTTGGAAGTGGGACGAATCACATTCGCATAACGCAATTTCAATTTTCCGAACATCCAATAGAGCAAATCGATGGCATGAGTACCATCGTGCAAAAGAGGTCCACCTCCATATTTCGAGAAAGCATTACCGGGATTCCTTGCCGAAGTGAAAACGTTGGCTCGAACAGATTCTACTTTCCCGTAGAGATTTGAATCTATTATTTCTTTTACAAATTGATATCTAGGGTGGTAACGTCTTTCGTGATTGATCCAGATTTTTGTGCGATTTTGTTTGGCCATTTTTTCTAATTTTTTCGCATCATTCGAATGTAGCGAGACAGGCTTCTCTATAAGAATGTGTTTCACTCCGCACAAAATCAACCGTGAGGCTATTTCAAAATGTGAAAAACTGGAAGTAGCAACGACCGCAAAATCAAAAACCGGTCTTTTACTCGTGATTTGGTTCAGAAATAAACATTCATAGTCACTGGTCGACAGCACCATCGAGGGAGTTTCTATTTTCCACTGGGAAAGAAAAAGTTCTATTTTTTCAGGATTCGAATCATAAATTCCATCCAAAGAAAAATTAGCCTTTCCCCATTTTGATAATAAAACTCCGGCGTGCGTGCAAGGTTTGATCCTCAATGGATCGTTCTCTAAAGTTGAGGCAATCCGGCCTAGCCCGACGAGTAAGGTTCTGATTTTAGGATTTTTGCTCAAAGTTTTTCTTCCAAAACAAGGCCAATGATAAGATTATGGTATGCAGTCATATGTTCTCGTCTTTTCACTATTCTCTGTCGACCGTTTTAACAATTCTAACAGAAAAAGAGGCTATCGGCTTTGAATCGAAAGGATTTTTTAAATCCATTGCCACCTCTTCTCTTGAATGTAACGAAGGTTCTTTGTTTGTGCCTTTGCGAGACAAAAGAGATGGCCATGACTTCATTTTAGATGCTTTGGAACGAGGCGCCTCGGGTTTTTTATTAGAAAAAAATCACCCCATCCAAAAAAAACTTTCAGCCGAAGTTCTTAAGAAAGGGATACCGGTTTCAAATCCTCTAGAAAGTTTGGGAAAACTTGCAAATTTTCACAGATCGAGATTTAAGCCATTAATCATTGCTGTCACGGGCTCAAGCGGGAAAACTTCAACAAAAGAATTATTGGGAAATCTTTTTCGTTATCTTCCCTCGAATGAAATTGTTGTCACTGAAAAGAATTACAATAATGAAATTGGCGTTCCGTTTACATTGTTTCGTATTAATGAATATACGAAAGTGGTGATTTGCGAAATGGGAATGAATCAGCGAGGAGAAATTGAACGACTTTCCATAATGGCTGAGCCTAATCTTTCTCTTATAACAAATATTGGATCTGCTCATGTGGAAAATTTAAAATCACCGAGTCGGATTGCCTTAGAAAAATCCGAGATCGTTGTTGGTATGAACAAGGGAGGCACTCTATTTATCCCCCACGATATATCCTTTAAGAAGACAGTAACGCACGTAGCAAAAAAATACGGTATCCATGTGAAAACGTGGAAAAACGACAAAAGTTCTGCGTTAAAAGTTGAATCAGAAACGCAAGCTGGTTTTCACCTGAGTTTACAAGGAACAGAACTTAAATGGAATATTCCAGGTAAAACCCTATTGAGTAATGTGAGAGGGATGATAGAAATTGGAAATTTTCTTGGTTTGGAGAAGGAAAAAATTTCCGACGCCATACGAACCTTTAAGGCACCCGATAAAAGATTGAATATCAGAAAAGGTTATTTTCAAATCATAGATGATTCTTACAATGCTAATCCAGAATCTATGATTTCATCGATCCAAGCAAGTATCCAAGTTGCTGGAGGTAAACCATTGGTTTTGATACTTGGTACGATGAAAGAACTCGGCAAGTATTCAAAAATGTATCATGATCAGATTGGTGAAGAATTGAAAAAATATCCTAAGATCCT
>Ga0209277_10001816_pt1 | contig 10368 bp, 12 predicted proteins | sample JI81AbrownDNA_FD_187503 | JGI IMG/M metagenome (GOLD analysis project Ga0209277, IMG submission 187503) | Wastewater effluent complex algal communities from Wisconsin, to seasonally profile nutrient transformation and Carbon sequestration -... | ecosystem: Engineered > WWTP > Effluent > Algae... | reverse complement strand
GAAAGGAGACCATCAAGAACAAGCCAATGACGTAGACTTATCCACAACCGAATAGCCAAATTTATCTCTAACCAAGTGGCTCAATATTGGACCGGAATGGTGGATCAGTTTGTCTCCGGAATCAACAATGCCGTTGCCTCTTCCAATTGGCTGTTGGCCACACGGACGCGCCTAAGAAGCTTGGTGGGCAGAGATTTCTCATCTGGTGTTACAGCCCAACCGATTTTGGGCAAAAGCAGAGCACGCACAAATTGCAGTGTCGTCATGTAGGCGGCTATGGCTTGTCCTGCATTGCCAGAAGGCATTTGTGGAACTGTCTGGTTTTGCAGCAGAGCAATCCGTCTCGGCAGGTCACCAAGAAAAACTTCAAGGTCTTCCGGCACCAACTCAGCTTGGGTGGCCCGAATGTCATTAGCTAAATTTGAAGCAATTGATGCCAGATCATGTCGATTTATGGCCGCCCCGGACCATCCAAATGCCTCGGTGTACGTTCGGTCTTCACCCCATACTTTGATGACTGCCCCCGCCAGCGCATCAAGAGCTTCGCACACCGCCTCAAGTTGCTCATCCATTTTGACTCCCGTTTGTTCAGTTGTGTTTCGTTTAATAACCGTTTCTATTGTCGAGTTCTTTTGTCCTGATTTGTCGAACATCTGGGCCTTATGCAAGACTGTATAAAATGACAGTATGCCCAAGGACCTCAACCTGTTGCTGCAACCTCAACCGGATCAGATCCGGCACATGCGGTTGGGCACCGACGATGCACAAGGCCTAGGACTGAAGCAGGGGGACTTGCTTTTGATAGATACCTTGGCAGAGCCCCGATTTGGTGATATCGTCGTGGCAAGCATCTTCGGAAGGTGGAAGCCACGGCTGCTGCAGAGGTTGTCAGGAAGAATCATCCTGACGGCGAAAACCTTGGCAACCGCTGACGCCATATTTGAGACGTGGGCGCAGCTGGACGTGCTTGGGGTCGTTGTCTTTTCGATTCATCAGCACGGCCAAGAAGCTCGACAGGCCCGCCGCAAGATGACGGTCAGACCGCCCGTTTCGTTGCCGCGCAGCAGCCGATCAAGGTGATGCTGTCAGCAACTTCTGAAATCCCCCCATAAATTGACTTTCGACGCACTAAGTGCCCTCCCCTTGCATCAGGGTATGTCTGATAATCTGTATTATCAAACCTGCGTTATTGGTCTAAACATGGGGTTTGGCGGGGCTCCGATAGACAGGATGCCCCCTCGGGAAAATTCGGCGCTATAATTGGCGCTTATTTTGGAGCCGATTTTATGGAAGCCATTTACTCTGATGTCACGATCAGCATGTCCGAATTCAAAAAGAATCCGGCTGCGGTGCTGCGCGATGCCAAAAGCAAGCCTGTGGCCGTGTTGAACCACAACAAGGCCGCGTTCTACATGATCGAACCCGCACTCTTTGAAGCCCTGCTTGAAGAGTTATCAGACCAAGATCTGCACCGCACCGTGCTGTCACGCATGGGCGAGCGTTCACGGGCCATTGAAGTTGACATCGATGCCATCTGAGCAGCCCGTAAAGCACAAATACCGGCTGCAGTTTGTTCCCAGTGCCTGGGACGAATGGCAGGCACTGGACGGGTCTGTCAAAGAGGTGCTTCGAAAACTGCTCAAAAAACGCCTAGACAATCCGCATGTGCCCGGTGGTGAGTTGCATGGGGCACTGGCAGGCCACTACAAGATCAAATTGCGCAAACAAGGCTACCGCTTGGTTTATGGCGTGCAGGACGACATTTTGATGGTGATGGTGATGGCGGTTGACAAGCGAGAGGACAGTGCCGTGTACCAATCCGCGATGGCCCGACTTACGGAGCTCATTGCCGAACTCCCGAAAACCGCACCCAAGCGCCATTGAAGCTCATCGGGACTTGTGCCATTCACCGCCCCCATCCAAAGACTTGAGCCCTTTAAACAAGCCACAAGCAACCAAAAGACCCAAGGGCGACCCACCCCTTGCCAAACAAGAAACAACGCCTTTGGCTGCGTTATATGAGGTCGATATTTGAGGCATTCGACGGCAATAACCCCGAAAAGCAAGACAAGGAAGCCACATGGCACAACACGCCAACGTCCACATGCAGCCGGTGCGCTACTCGCGCACTGACTTCACCGCCTTGCGTGCCTGGGTCCAACGCATCCCCCCTGAAAAGATTGCCAAGCTGTACTACAGCGAGGAAGCCCCTCAAGTTGTACGCGGCCTGGAAAAGTTCCTCACTGCGATGCGCCACGACCTGATTGAGCGGGCCATCGTAGCCAACCCACGATTGGCCGACGCCCTCTCCCGAGCAAGAGCCGGTGGATCGATCACCAGTTCAATCTTGGACATCTTGATCAAAGCGGCGGACGCCAAGCCCAGCTCCCCTTCCCCTGATGACCACATCGGCCAGTGGCTGCGCTCCAAGGTGGCCCGCCAGCTTACCGCCGAAGGTATCCAGACGCTTCGCGATCTCAAGGCCTTCATCGAGGGCAATGGCATTCACTGGTGGACGCCCATCCCCCGTATCGGCAAGCTGCGTGCCCAAGCCCTCGCCACTTGGCTGAACAAGCATGAAGATATGGCCATCAACCCGGCCACGCAAGTTGCTGTTGTAGCCCCCCAAAACCTCTCACCTCTGGCAAATATCCCCTTGCCATTGGAGCGCATCGCCGCCCTCCCCGCATCATTGGATGGTCAAAACGGCATCAACCGATCGCCGGTGTTTTCTTATTTGAGCGCCCGAAACGACCTTGAAGCTGTGCGGGCCTACATACTGAAATTCCGCCATCAACCGCATACCGCCAGGGCCTATCAGCGAGAGCTGGAGCGCTTTCTACTGTGGTGTGTCTTAGTGTGCAAGAAGCCGCTGTCCTCGGTCTTGGTTGACGAGTGCGAGGATTACAAGGCCTTTCTTGAAGCGCCCTCCCCTGCATTTTGTGGCCCACGGCGTGGCCGGTTCACCCCGCAATGGAAACCCTTTGCTGGCCCCCTCTCACCAGAAAGCCAAAAACAAGCTATCCAGATTTTGCGAACGGCCATGGGCTGGCTGCATAAAGTGCGGTACCTGGGTGGCAACCCTTGGGCGGCGGTCGGTGACCCTCAAGTGGATCAACAAATCAACACCATTCAAATTGAGCGTGCGCTTCCGTCTGAGCTGTACGAGAGTGTGGTGGCCCAGCTAAACGCACAAGCAGAGTCACCAGAGAATACCCAGGCCAGGATCGCTTTGGCAAGTTTGCTTTTGATGGGTGATTGTGGTTTGCGAATCAGTGAGGTGGCCTCAGCCAGAGCAGAAAAGCTCGAACCCAGTCCGTTCGTGTCGGGTCAATTCAGGCTAATCATCTTGGGCAAGGGAAAGAAGTTTCGGGCGGTACCACTATCGCACCGAGCCGTTAAAGCTGTTCAGGCCCACCAAGCTGACCTCCTCAACAAGTACGGCGAAAGACCTGCCAAGGATGCGGCACTGATCCGGCCCATCACCCTACCTCCAATCGGGAACACAACCGAATTGCACCAAAACCAATGGCACGGTTACGCACCCAATTCCTTGGGTCGAATCATCAAGAAAACACTTCGGGCGATCGCTGGGCTGACTGAGGTCAAGGTCGATGACATGCTGAAATTAAGGCTGACTTCGGCGCACGGTTTACGCCACACCTTCGGGACAATGGCGGTAGAGCGGGAAATGCCTTTAGACGTAATTCAGTCAATTCTTGGCCACGCATCAATAGACACGACCTCCATCTACATCCGAGCGCAAGAAAAGCGGGTGGCCAAGGAGGCCGAGAAGTACCACGCCCTAGGCCCACTGCCTGAGCAATAAGTCATGTGCATGCACCCTGCCCTGGTAGACGGTCTACCACCCTGCCCTGGTAGACGGTCTACCACCCTGCCCTGGTAGACGGTCTACCACCCTGCCCTGGTAGACGGTCTACCACCCTGCCCTGGTAGACGGTCTACCACCATAAAAAAAGCGGGACAAGTCCCGCTTTTTTTGGTCGCCAAGAGGCGAAGTTCACTTGCCAATGAGATCTCCAACTGATTTCTGAAGGTCAGCAAATGCTTTTTCACTTAAATAGCCAGACTTGATCGACATCGAAACATCCCCATCCAAACCGCGCTGGATTTTCCCAATCACCTTACCTTCATGCTTTATGGGTGTCGCATGCACCTTAGGGGCAGACTGGTCATCTTTAGTCAGCATCTCGAAGACTTTGGAGGACCCAAAACTTTTACCCACTGCTTTGATCTTTGAAGCTCGCTCTGAGAGAGATTCTGGATCTGCTTGCAATTGATCGTTGATCTCCTTGGCCCATCGCACCTGAATATCAGTTGGGTTAACAAAGAGTTCAAGAACAAACAGAGGCAAACGAGCAATCGCGATGCATTGATTCACATGAACGTGACTCGCACCAACGTGTGTCGCCAGTTGACGCGCTGAGCTGAACAATCCGTTGTCAAGCGCCTTGCGCCACATTTCGCCCTGTTCGTATGGGGACAAGTCCAAGCGCTCACGATTTTCGCGATCCATGAGAGTGAACAACTCTTCGTCCGACATTTCCATGATCATGGACAACACAGGAAGCCCGAGTTGTTTGCATGCCGTATAGCGGCGGTGGCCAAACACAACCTCATACCGCGTCCCAGCTGGACGAACCAAAATTGGTTGAATATTCCCCCCGGCATTTGCGATCTCGTCTTTGAACCTGTCGAAACCAGTCGTATCGAAGCTGCTGGAGTGACGGTTGGCCCACTTGGATTCGTCAATGAGCGCAGGGTCTAATTTCAGGGTTCGAACCCCTTCTGCGTATTGGGCAATTTTCTCTTCCAACGATCGAACAGTTGCTTCATGCTGCTGGAGCTGTGATCTAAAAGCAAGCATCCCACCTGGAGCGGTTTGAGGCCCGGATTTAGGCGCAATTTGGTTTGGGGCCTCGCTTTGAGTTGATGTTTGAGGATCTTGTTTGTCGGCAACAGGAGCAAGAATCCCCTTCATCTTGGCCATGCGATCTTTTACAGACATGATCTTCTCCTTTATTCGGTTTCAGCAATTTGCTGGTGCCAGCTAACGACAATCGATTGCTCAATGAGATCGACAACACGGTCATACGCTTGACGAGCACGTCGGTATGTCTTCATGCTTCCCTCATAGCGTGTGATGTCATAAACAGTGCCGAACTCCGTAGATGCCGAAACCGTAACCGTTGTTTTAGGCACTTCAACTGGAAGTACCTTGTCGCCATAAGTAGCCTGGATCCACTCTCGGACAACACTTGAGGAAACATCGGCTGCATCAACCCGAGACAACAGGATATTCAAGAAATCAAACTTTTTGGTCAGGCCAGCGTTTTCCATCAACGTAGATGACAAGTCTCCGAAAAGATTCCAAAACTGGACACTCGAAGCAAAATCCAAATTGTTGGGCGGCAAGGGAACAATGAGCCCATCACTGGCCATAAATGCATTAATGGTCAGGTAGGAGAGGGCGGGGGGCGTGTCAATCAAAATCACATCGTACTTCTCGCGAAGTGAAACAAGGCCCTCGTTCAGGACATTCCAGAACTGGAACGAACTATCTGACATTTGGCGAGCAGGCAAACTGAATTCCGCAGCGTAGAGATTAGTGTTTGCCGCAATCAAGTCGATGCCTTGCCAATATGTTTTCTGCACAGCACCATCAAGCAATTCGCCTTCAGAGTTGTCTACCAAGATCCGGCCCACTGTCATTTCATCTTGAATCTCCGCATCGCTCAACATGCCAAAGAGCGCAGTCAGCGAGCCCTGAGGGTCCATATCGATGCACAGTACTTTGTGCCCTTTCAAGGATAGGCCTTGAGCCAAACACATCGTCGTGGTCGTTTTGGTCACACCACCTTTAAAGTTGCCCACGCCGATAACAACGCCCCTAGCGCCATCGGGGCGCACATAATCATCTCTGACAATGCGAGCCAACTCTTGAACCTCGGCCAGAGAAAACGACCTGGCTTTTCCATCTGTTCCCTCGGCGTGCAAGCCAAGCTTCTTGATTCGATACTGCAGCTTTGGCTTATCGATTCCGCACAATGCGGCTACCTGTCCAATTGTGAAAGTGGGGGCCTTCTTTTTGCGATCAGGGGCCAGCATATGGCCACGCACGCGAGCAAGCATGTCTTTTGCATCAATCGCAATTTTGGCTATATCCGGAATTGAGATCTTGGCTCGTTGAATCAGCGCCTTGATGTTCAGTGTCATTTGAGAACCCCCTTTGTCAGATGTTTGAATCTGGTTTGAATTGTCCTTCATTATACGGTTTCGTGCAAAAAAACCGTTTAAGCGTGTCTAAAGCAGTCAGGCAACAAGCGCAAGGAGTTTCTTTTTGAGTTGCACGGCTGTTTTGTCTTCTTTTTCAGATCCGAGGATCAAGAGCTCTTACAAAAAACCTAGAATACTCATTACATAACTTAAGACCCTGAAAAATCTATATTTATCAATGGCTTACATCATTTCAGGTGTGTGGATATGTGGGTCGTTGTGTGAAGATTTGTGGGTCACAGTGAGTGTATTTGTGCGACTCGGTGTGTGTTTGTGTGCAACGAGGTGAGTGGATATGTGCACAGCTTGTCGATGACTTTTGAGCCCTTACTTCAACAAGTTGACCCCAAAAAATCGGGAAATCCTGCCGATTTTTTGTCGCTCAAACAAAGATTGGGCAGTCCGAGACAGTTGGCGAGGCTCATGGTGAGCATCCGAGCAATATTAAGGTGAGTAAATTTGTGCGATGCTTCGCAAGTTTGGCTTTCGGTAGGTGTGTAAATTTGTGCAATAGAAAAAGCCAAGCTTAAAAAAGTGAGCACAGGTTGGAGTTGCTCACCGTACAATGAAGCATGCCGACACAACAAACCAACGATCAGCAACCCACCAATTCTGAAGTGGAAGGGGAGGGCGGCCTTACTCAAGCTGTTCCCGCCTCGCCGGGTAATGTCTTGAAAAAACCTGTGGACACGCTGGCCATGGCTCCTGCTGAAGGAGGGAGTATCAAAGTCGTTGAGCGGAAGCTTTATTTCACTTTGATGTGGTTTGCGCAGCGCCAAGGTTGGCAAGTTGGACAAGATAGCTTCACTGCGCCGCTCGCTGAAGTTCTTAAGAAGATGAACTACAACAGTCGCAACATGAAGCTCATACGCGATGCGTTGATTTCAATGGTCACTACGCCAGTTCAATGGCAATCACCAACAGCAGGCGAAGGGTCAAACTGGGGTGTAAGTGGGATGATCTCGCACGCTGAAATCATCAGTAGTCGCTCGGGAAGCACACTCGAATGGTCATATTCACCCAAAGTCCGGCCAGAGATTTTGAATCCCTTTCCGTTTGCTCGTGGATCGCTTGAAGTTCAAGATGTCTTGAAAACCCATGCTTCGTTGGCCTTGTACGACATCGTTACCCGTTATCTAACCAGTGCAACCGGTTTGACTCCTCGTCGGCATTGGACGTGGTGGCGTCCAGTGTTGACTGGTAATGGCGACAGCATGGACAGCTCCGTAGAGTTCAAATCGTTTAATCGCGATTACGTGAAGAAGGCGATCAATGAAATCAACAACAAGACGGGCGTCAACGTTGAGTTGATCACACATAAAGCGGGTCCAAAAGTGGTTGATCTACAGTTCAAGGCAAGTCGCAAAAAGAACTACAAGGCTCCTCTTCAAAATGTCAGCACCACGAGCGGACTTAAAGAAATCGGTCGTGCGATTTCACTTGGTATCACGCAAAGACAGGCCGAACTTTTCTTTGATGAACATGGCGAGAACACGCTTGCTAAAGGACTCGATATTCTTGAGCAGCGGATTGCCAAATCAGGGATCGGGCCGGTACAAAAGCCCAAAGAGTATTTAGAAACTGTGCTCGATAACCAAGCGATTGACGCTCAGACAGGAGCCCTGATCGACACTCAAAAAGAGCAAGCTTTGGAAAAGCAAAAGAGGATTGAATTGCTTGAGCAGTACCGTGCGAATCGACTGCAATCGGCATGGGAGCTTTATCAAGAGAGCAATGACAGTGACAAGCAATTTTTGAACGAACGCTTTGTCATTGATGTCTTGAATAAAGGCCCCGCATCAACGAAGAGTCTTTATGAGTCAAAGGGTTTTTTGGCGGTATCTGTACGAAGTCTCATGAAAACATTTCTTGCTGAGCATTACTTCGGTGAAGGGTGGAAATCACCAGGAGATGATGCGCTGTTTCGATTTGCTCTCAACTTTATGGTGCCAGCTCAAGCTTGAGTTTTTCGAGTTGTTCCCTTGTCCCGATGACAGCGACTGCACACAGTCTCTGTCCAAGTGAGAAATCGGCAAAGAGAGGGGGCTCGTAGCCGCTGTCTTCGTTTGACGGGGTGGATCGAAGGAGTTGATTTAAAGCGTGCAGTGTCAGTCCATGGGGAAGGATTTTGCAGCCGGTTCGTTCAACTGCAGTTTGTGGATCTAAGTGTCCCATGTAAATTCCTCGTTACCGTCACACGATTTCAAATCATTCGGGAATGATTTGAAATCGTGTGATGTGACATGACATCACGCGACCTCAATTCAAATCACTGCAGTGCGTGTGCTGAGTTGATGGCAATGACTTGGGTGATCGCTTTCGCGATCGCTTCAGTGAGGGTTTCTGACAAGCCAAAGCTCAAAGCGAAGGGCGTCAAGGTTCGTGCACCAGGGCCGAACTCTTTGATTTGTGCTTTGTGCTCTTCGGCAATCATCTCGATAGTGCCCAGCTGGTCAATCAGGCCGAGCTTGAGTGCTTGGTCCCCGTCCCAGATTTCGCCCGTTCCGTATTCAACCTTTGCGAGCAGTTTTGAGCCGCGTTTGGCTTTGACTTCCTCCACGAACATCGCTCCAGCCTTGTTGACGAGCTCTTGGGCTTTTTGCTTAGCTGCATCGCTTGGAGCAGTGAAAGGGTTGAGCATGGATTTGAGTTGTCCTGAGGCATAAACATCTTGGTGGATGTCCAATTTATTGAGGGCCTTATGAACATCCCAAGATGACATGACAGCGCCAATGGATCCAACTAGGCTGTAACGGCCAGCGTATATTTTGTCTGTATTCATCGCGATCATGTACGCGGCACTGGCCCCAACGTTTTGGATTGCTGCGTAGACCGGCTTGCCGTACTTTTTCTTCAATGCGCCAATCATAAAATTGATGCGTTCAGCTTCTAATGGGGCACCACCGGGTGAATCAATGGCCAGCACCACCGCTTTGACGTTCGGATCAGCAAATGCCGCCTGCAGGGCAGGGACGATCTTTTCAGAGGAGGCCAACGACGTTTGCATGATGTTCCCGTTCACACGGACAACACCAATTGTTTGAGCTGAGTCCGTGCTCAGGCGTAAGCCAGATGCGTATGCATAAAAGAAGACGTAGTAACTGATACCCAAAAGCCCCAGGGTGGTGATCAGTGTTCGCTTGACCACTTTCCAGCGGCGTTCTGCTTGCCGATCCTTGAGCAAGTCATGCACGACCAGGTTTGAGAATGCCTGTTGGACGGCGGGATCCTTCAAAGACTCCATGTCGGGAACGGAATCAGTGCGGTTCGTTGCTTGCTTGAATAACAAGGAATTGATGAAGTGAAGAGGGCTTTTCAATTTTGGCTCCCGAATGTGTCGAACATGTTTTTTGCAGCTTGCGAATATTGAGGTCCTTGCGGTGTGACCTCGACAGAAGATTCCACGGCGGACGGTTGAGCCGCTTGCGGCAATTTTGTAACCGGCGTGCTTGGCAAATTGGAAATGGCTTGCCCTTGCTCGTTCGTACTCAACAAAATCTTGGAGCCCAACAAGAGGGCATAGCGCATGACTTCGTTGACTTTTTTGTAGGGCACTCGTTCGAGAAGATCCTCAATCTCCCTCCATTGAGGATCCTCGACCTGATAGCGGACGTTCACTTGGCGCAAACCCTTTGAGGGTCTGCCGCGTGTCCATGATCCTTCCAGCAGTGCCATAATCAAGCTCCCTGGTTGCTGCGGTACTGCTCAAGGCCCATGGCGAATCGGCAAAAGCCTTCGGAAACGCTGAATCGGCTGTTTTCGGCCAACGAGGTGTTTGACCATTTACGGGCGAGGGCGGCGCTGACCAGTGGGGCACCACCACCGGCAATGCGGATGCCGTCCATCTTGCGGGCTTTCTCGCCGAAGAGCTGGTTCGCCTTGTCGGCGATCGTCTGAGCCACGGGCTCAACGGCGGTGGCCACTTCTGCGCTCACGTCAATTTTGACCCCGAAATTCTTCAAGACAGGCTTGGTGTCACTTTTCGGCATAAAGGAGCCAGCTGTTTTCGGCATATAGGAGCCAGCTGGAAGCACTCAAACTGACATCTTTCAGGTCTGGATTTTGCCCTTA
>Ga0209277_10001813_pt1 | contig 10376 bp, 4 predicted proteins | sample JI81AbrownDNA_FD_187503 | JGI IMG/M metagenome (GOLD analysis project Ga0209277, IMG submission 187503) | Wastewater effluent complex algal communities from Wisconsin, to seasonally profile nutrient transformation and Carbon sequestration -... | ecosystem: Engineered > WWTP > Effluent > Algae... | reverse complement strand
CGCCGGCCTTGACCTGCTCATTCTCTGGAATGTCGGCGCGGTCTATCCCATGCTCCGCACCCATACGCTGCTCTCGGCGCTGCATGCCCACATGCAGGACAAGCCGCTGGTGATGTTCTACCCAGGCAAGTACGACGGCTATTCCCTACGCCTCTTCAGCCGCTTGAAAGACGACCACTACTACCGCGCCTTCCGTCTCGTCTCCTGAAACCCTCTCCCCGGAACAAACAACAATGAAAATCAGGGACCTCTTCATCAAGCCGATTGACCGCCCGATAAATGGCGTGATCAAGGCCGATCAGCGGGACGCCGAGAGCATCTGGCAGGAACTCGACGAGTATGTAGTCACCAAGCAGCTTACCGAATACTTCCGCCGCTTCTTCGACGCCTTTCTGGCGGCTGCCGACAACCCGAAAGACCCGGTGCTTTCGGCGCGCATGGCCGTCTGGGTTTCGGGATTCTTCGGATCCGGCAAGTCGCACTTCATCAAGATCCTCTCCTACCTGCTCGAGAACATCGAAGCAGTGAACCCGGCGGACGGCACGACGAAGCGGGCCGCAGCGTTCTTCGACGAACACAAGATCAAGGACGCCATGCTGCTCGCTGACGTCCAGCGCGCGGTGCAAGGCAGCTCCGATGTGATCCTGTTCAACATCGACGCCAAGGCCGACAGCAAGGATGAGCGCGATGTCATCCTGCAAGTCTTCCTGCGCGTGTTCAACGAAAAGCTCGGCTACAGCGGCGACGCCCCGCATGTGGCTGAAATGGAACGTCACCTGGTCAGCAAGGGAGCATACGAAACATTCAAGGCCGCCTTCGCCGAGAAGAGCGGTTCAACCTGGGACGACCAACGCGACGCCGTCGGCTTCCTTCGCGATGAGGTGGTTTTTGCGCTGGCCAAGGCCCTCAAGCAGAGCGAGGAATCCGCCGGCGCCTGGTTCGACAGCGCCCCGGAAACCTACCGAATCAATATCGAAGGGCTCGCCAGGCTGATTCGTAACTATCTCGACAGCAAGCCGGCGGGGCACCGGATTGTTTTCCTGGTCGATGAAGTCGGTCAGTTCATCGGCAACAACACCCAGTTGATGCTGAACTTGCAGACCATCGCCGAGCAACTGGGCAGCTTTTGCCAGGGCCGGGCATGGGTCATCGTTACCAGCCAGGAAGACATCGACGCCGCCATCGGCGAAGCCAACAAGGCCAGGTCGCAGGACTTCTCCAAGATTCAAGGACGCTTCCACACACGCCTGTCGCTGGCCAGTTCAAACACCGACGAGGTCATCGGTGAGCGTCTCCTCGCCAAGACCGAGGCCGCTCATGTCGCCCTGCGCGACCGCTTCGAAAAGAAAGGTGACATCATCAACAACCAGCTCGCCTTCGTCGGTAACTCGGTCACGATGAAGAGCTACAAGGATTCAGCCGAATTCGTCGCCTGTTACCCGTTCGCCCCGTATCAGTTCACGCTGCTCCAGAAGATCTTCGAATCGATCCGCAAGGTCGGCGCCACCGGCAAGCACCTTTCCAAAGGCGAGCGCTCGCTGCTCGACGCTTTCCAATCCGCCGCCGTTCGCAATGCCGACCGGGGGATCGATGCGCTGGTGCCGCTCTACGATTTCTATCCGTCGATCGAGAGCTTCATCGACACCACGGCCAAGCGCTCGATAGACGAAGCGCCGGGCAACAGCGCGCTCGACCCCTACGACGCCGACCTTCTGAAAGCGATGTTCCTGATCCGTTACATTCCGGACATCGTCAAACCGAATATCGACAACCTCGCCACGCTTTGCGTCAACGAAATCGATGCCGACAAGCTGGCACTAAAGCGCCGCATCCAGGAAAGCCTTGCCCGACTCGAAAAGCAGCGACTCGTCAGCCGCAATGGCGACCTCTGGTTTTTCCTGACCAACGAAGAACGCGACGTGGCCCGCGAGATTGGCCATGTCGAAGTGTCCGCCAACGAAAAATGGCGGCTGCTCAGCGAACTGCTCTACGACGACATCCTCGGTGGACAGACCAAGGTACGCCACAAGCTCACCAAGGCCGACTACGAATTCAACCGGCTGCTCGACGGAGCACCATGGAAGAACGCCAGCCATCCGCTCAGCCTTGAAATCGCCACGCCACTCGGCGATGACTACGAACTACTCAGCGAAGCCAGATGCATTCTGCGCAGCTCGGAATCGGGCGGGCGTGCTCTGATACGGACGGCCGAAGGTGATCGGCTCGACATCGAGCTGAGCCTCTACGTCCAGATCGAAAAGTACATCGACAGCCCCAAGGCCAGCATGGCTGCCGCCTCGCTCAAGCGCATTTTGTCAGACCGCAAGGACGAGAACCGCGAACGCCGTCGCCGCATCCTCGCCCAGTTGGGCGATCTCATGGTCAGCGGCGACTTGTATGCACTCGGCCAGAAACTGCAGATCAAGGCCGCCGGCCCGACCACGTTGCTCGACGAGCTGGTCAATTACCTGATCACCAACACCTACACCAAGCTCACGTACCTCAAGCTGCGTCAGGCTGACCCCATCGCCGAGATCAAGGCCCTGCTCGCCGCAGATACCATCGGCCAGCAGGGGCTCGGCCTCGACGGCGAAGAAGGCAACCACCTCGCCCTCAATGAGTTGCGCGAGTACCTTCACCTTAAGGCCAGCGCTGAGCGCGTGCTGCTCTCCGACGTCGTCGATCGCTTTACCGGCATCCCCTGGGGCTGGAAGCCCGAATGGGAAGTGGTGTTGCTGATCGCCCGACTGTTCATGGCCGGCGAGATCAAACTGATGTGCGGAGGCGACGATCTCGACCCGAAGAGCGCCGGCGATCCCTTGACCAAGTCGGTCCGTTTCAAGCAGGTCTCTATCCTCAAGAGAAAAATCTCGGACCCTGACTCTCTCAAGCGAGCGCGAGCTCTTTACAAGGACATGTTTGCGAAGATCGCTCGCGAAGACGAGGATGGGCTGGTGGCTGATTACCGTACGGCCCTCGGCGACTGGCAGTCCGACCTAAAGGGCTACATGCAGACTGCCGCAATCAAACACCATCCTGGCAAGGCCGTGATCGACGCGGCCATTACCCGCATCGGCAAGCAACTCGCGATCCGTGACGCCGCCGAGTTCATCGAGACAATGCTGAGCGCGAAAAGCGACTGGCTGGACACCAGCGAGGATATCCATGATGTCGTCAGCTTCTACAAAACGCAGCTTCCGACCTGGCGCAAGCTGCTCGACGCGCTGAGCGGCTTTGCCGACAACCGGGACGTCTTGCTCAAGCTTCCCGCTGTCGCCACCGCACTGGCCGACCTGGAGTCGATACGCGACAATCCGACGCCCTACGGCCAGATCCCGCGCGTCGAGACGCTGATCAAGACGGTTGAAGCCGCCAACGAAACCGCGGCGCAACAGCGCCGCGAACGCGCCCTCAACTCGATCGACGCCAAGATCGGCGAGGTCATGAAATCTCTCGATCAGGTTCAGGCAGCAGCGGCTCTGCGTAACAAGGCTTTGCAGCCTTTGCAGGAGCTGAAGACGAAGGTCGCTGCTCTGTCTAGTATTCCAAAGATCCTCTATTTTCAGGATCAAGGCGGCAACCTGCTTGACGATGCGATGCTCATCATCGAATCGGGCAGCCAGAAGCGCGCAACGGTGCTGGAGGATTCCGGAGGCACGACCACGGAAAAGGTGCTGACGACCGGTGCCCACACGGCAGCGCCGAAACCCTCCAGGGTCATTCGGGCCGCAGAGCTTTCACCGACGATCTATCTGGAAACCGAAGCCGAGGTCGAAAGCTACGTCGCCAAACTCAAGTCCGAACTTCTCGCTACTATCAAGGCCGGCCAACGCGTACGCATCCAATAAGAAGAATCCATGAACACCGCCAAGCTCAAGTCCTACGCCCCGCAAGCCCGCAAGGATTTCATTGCCGCCGTTCAGGCTCGCGCCAACCTGCTCGGACTATCAGTGAAAGGCGGCAAGCTCGACATCGCCCCCAGCGAGCAAAAGGGCGACATCGTCGTCATCGCCGGGCAGGCATGGCCCGCCAAGGTGCATCAGCAGCGCGAACGCCTGATAGCGCGCATTAACGCGGACGGCTTCGCCCACACCATCGAGGCGGTGGCCTACACCTGGTTCAACCGTTTTGCCGCTCTGCGCTACATGGAGCTGCACGACTATCTGGACCACGGGCAGCGGGTGCTGTCGAGCCGGGAGGGCGGTTTGCCCGAAATCCTTGCCCACGCCACCGAACTCGCCGGTGTGCTGCCGGGCCTGAACGCCGCCCAGATCGCCGACCTCAAGCTCGCCGGCAACAAGGATGGCGAACTCTATCGGCTCTTGCTGGTGGCGCAGTGCAACGCGCTGTCCAGCGCGATGCCCTTCCTCTTCGAGCGCATCGACGACGAATCCGAACTGCTGCTGCCCGATAACCTCATCCGTACGGACTCGTTGATCCGTTCGCTGGTCAATGAGATCCCGGAAGGCGACTGGGCCAACATCGAGATCATCGGCTGGCTCTACCAGTTCTACATTTCGGAGAAGAAGGACCAGGTCATCGGCAAGGTGGTGGCCTCGGAAGACATTCCAGCGGCGACCCAGCTCTTCACGCCCAACTGGATCGTCAAGTACATGGTCCAGAACTCGCTGGGGGCACAGTGGCTGGCGACCTATCCCGACTCACCGCTCAAGGGGCAGATGGCGTACTACATCGAGCCGGCCGAGCAGACCGACGAGGTCAATGCGCAGCTCGCGGCTATCACGCCCAACCAGCTCAACCCCGAGGAACTGACGCTGATCGACCCGGCGTGCGGCTCCGGACACATCCTGGTCGAGGCCTATGAGCTCTTCAAGGCCATCTACCTGGAGCGCGGCTACCGGCAGCGGGATGTGGCGAAGCTGATCCTCGAGAAAAACCTCTTCGGCCTCGACATCGACGAGCGGGCGGCGCAGTTGACGGGCTTTGCGCTGATGATGAAGGGGCGGGCGGATGATCGGCGGCTGTTTGAGCGGGGGGTGAAGCTCAATGTGATGGCGCTGGTGGATAGTGCTGGGTTTGATGCGGCGGGACTGGCGAAGGGAGTAGAGCTTTCGGACTACGGGCTGAAGCCGGGGGATCTGACGGAGCTGCAGCGGCTGTTCGAGCATGCGACGACGTTTGGGTCGTTGATTCAGGTGCCGGAAGAGTTGGCGGAGAAGCCGCCGGCGCTGAAGCAGCTGAGCGAGGCGACCAGCCAGGACATGTTTGTGGCGGAGGCGCTCAAGCGATTGGGGCCGCTGGTGCAGCAGGCCGAGCTGCTGGCAGCGCAGTACGACGCAGTGGTGATGAACCCGCCCTATATGGGTAGTGGGGGAATGAACGCCTTGGTGAAGAAGTTCGCCAAAGACAATTTTGCCGACGCGAAGAGTGACCTCTTTGCATGTTTCATCGAGCGCGGATGCAGAATGGCGGAAGACGCTGGACGTTGCGCCATGATCACCATGCATAGCTGGATGTTCTTGTCGTCGTATGAAAAGCTGCGGCAACGACTTCTACGTGAAAAGACTATTGGGACCATGGCGCACTTAGGCGCAAGGGCCTTCGGAAGCATTTCGGGCGAGGTCGTTCAGGCCACCGCTTTTGTACTGAAGAACCAATCGCCGCAAGGATACAAGCCCGTTTTCTTCCGCCTTTTGGATGGTGGCGAGCAAGAGAAGCGAACATCTCTACGTCGTGGCGACAGTCGCTTCGCTACAGCCGCTCAGGTCGAATTCGCAGAGATTCCTGGAAATCCTGTGGCTTATTGGGTCAGCGAACCGCTGAAAAAGCTCTTTTCGTCTTCTCCAACATTGGGATCAATGGGGGAACCAAGACGAGGGCTGCAGCCAGGAGATACCCCCAAGAATGTGAGGCGCTGGCAAGAGGTCAGTCTCATCAATACTGCGTTTGAGATTGAATCAAACGATGTCGAGGAAGTGACCAAAGAGGTCAGATGGGTCGCATTCACCAGTGGCGGGTCATATCGCAAGTGGTCCGGGAACCTGTACTTCGTTGTGAACTGGCACCGATCGGGTCACGAAATCAAACATGGCCACAACCCGATCGTGCCAAACGAACACTTGTATTTCCGCGAGGCGATCACCTGGTCAAAGGTCAATACGGGTCCTCCCACCTTTCGGAGGCACCCAAGTGGAATGATCCCGGGCGACGCCAGCCCCTTTGTTGTCGTCGATGCTGCAAGGTTCAATTCAGTGTTTGCCAGCCTGAATGCGGCGCACACGCCAGCACTTCTTCAGGTCTTGGCGCCGACCCTCAATTTTCAAGTTGGCGACGTCGCAAATGTTCCTGTCCTGGAGGACAGCCGATGTCAGATCAATGTCGCGAGATTGGTTGACCTTTCAGAGTGCGACTGGAACGTCTACGAACACTCCTGGGACTTCCAATCCCTCCCCCTCCTGACGGCCTCCTCCGACCCCACGCCCACCCTCGAATCCAGTTACACCGCCTGGATCACCCAGAACCGCGACACCATCGCCGAGATGAAGCGCCTCGAAGAGGAGAACAACCGCCTCTTCATCGACGCTTACGGCCTGGCGGACGAACTCACCCCCGACGTCCCTATCGAGCAGATCACCCTCACGGTGAACCCCGCGTACCGCTACGGCGGCAAGCTCACGGAAGAGGAGCAGTGGACTCGCTTCCGCCAGGACACTATGCAGGAGCTGGTCTCCTACGCCATCGGCTGCATGATGGGCCGCTACAGCCTGGGCAAGCCCGGCCTGATCTACGCCCACGCCGGCAATGTTGGCTTCGACGCCACGCGCTACAAGGCTTTCCCCGCCGACGCCGACGGCATCGTGCCGGTTACCGACGAGCTCTGGTTCGAGGACGACGCCGCCAACCGTGTGAGTGAGTTCCTGCGCGCCACCTGGGGCGCCGAGAAGCTGGACCAGAACATGGCCTTCCTCGCCGACAATCTGGGCGCAAAAGCCAGCGAAGCGCCCATCGAGACCATCCGCCGCTACCTCGCCGGCAAGTTCTTCAAAGACCACTGCTCCACCTACAAGAAGCGCCCGATCTACTGGCTCTTCTCCAGCGGCAAACAGGGTGGCTTCCAGGCACTGGTCTACCTGCACCGCTACCACGAAGGCACGCTCGCCCGCATGCGCGCCGAATACGTCGTGCCGCTCACCGGCAAGATGGTGTCACGCATCGAAATGCTGGAAAAGGACCGCGACGCAGCCAGCTCAACCGCCGCCCGCAACAAGCTCGCCAAGCAGATAGAGTCGCTGAAAAGGAAACACGTCGAACTGCTCGCCTACGACGAAAAAATTCGCCACTACGCAGACATGCGGATAGCGCTCGACCTCGATGACGGCGTGAAGGTCAATTACGGCAAGTTCGGCGATCTGCTGGCGGAGGTGAAGGCGGTAACGGGCGGGGCGAGCGATGAATAGTCCTGATAACTATGAGGAGCGTTATTGCCTGTTCCTCGATATTTTGGGGTTTCAGTCGCATGTGGATGAATCGACATCGCCGCGAGCTGACAACAAGAAACCCATGAATTTCTTGAAGCTGAGATCAGTCCTCAACCGGATCTCCAAGAGCGTCAATTACAAGGAGAAAATGGAGGTCGCGGGTGAGATGAAACCGACTTCACGTTGCGTAACCCAATTTTCAGATTCGGTGGTTATTAGCTACAGAAAAAACGAACAGCCTGGATTTGGGGTGTCGAGCCTCCTTTGGGATGTGCATCGCATCCAGTTGGATTTGATTCATTCTGGCGTTTTGTTGCGTGGAGCGATTGTGTCGGGTCTTCTGTTTCACGATGACCACTTGGTGTTCGGCCCCGCATTGAACGAAGCCGTAGCGCTGGAGAAACTTGCGAATTATCCAAGAGTGATTTTGGATGGCCAAATTCTCGACGAGGTAGGGCTGAAGAATTCCAAGCGATCAGCTAAAGCGATGGAATACAGCCGATCTATTAGTTCAATGGTTACCGGGGACTTCGATGGGCTTTGCTACGTCGACTACTTCAATGTGCATCCAGACGATTTCCACGGAGACTGGAATGAACTTCGCGAATATCTTGAGTCCCTCAGAACTCTGGTCAAAGGGCTGGCAAACAAGAAATCTCCGAGTCTCAAGGTGAAGCACTCCTGGCTGCGTACAAAATTCAACGACATGATCGAGCCCTTGGCAAAATCTTCTTTCCGTGAAATCGCAGGACATTCGGTGCCAGATGACGATCTTGATTTATTCGGGCAACTGAAGCCGTTCTGAGATGACCCATATGAAGGATTCTGCGCTGCTACCTAGTGACTACAAATCGTGGCTGGCAACGCTCAAGCAGCGTGTCCAGTCCGCCCAGCAACGCGCCACGCTTTCGGTCAACCGCGAGCTGATCCTGCTCTACTGGCAAATCGGCCGTGACATTCTGGATCGCCAGAAAGCCCAGGGCTGGGGTGCCAAGGTGATCGATCAGCTTGCACGTGATCTGACCGCCGCCTTTCCCGAGATGAAGGGTTTTTCCCGGCGTAACCTGCTTTACATGCGCAGTTTCGCCGAGGAATGGCCTGACGCTCAATTTGTGCAACAAGCTGTTGCACAATTGCCTTGGGGGCAAAACCTGCTGCTGCTGACCAAGCTGAAGAGCCGCGCAGACCGGGAGTGGTATCTCGCCAAGGCCATCGAGCACTGCTGGTCGCGCAACGTGATGTGGCATCACATTTCCACAGCGCTGCACTTGCGATCCGGCAACGCGGTGACCAATTTCGAACAGCGCTTGCCGGCGCCGGATTCCGAACTGGCGCAGCAAACCTTGAAGGATCCCTACCTCTTCGATTTTCTCGGCGTGGCCGAAGATGCGCTGGAACGCGACATCGAGGGCGCGATGCTTCGCCATGTCACCAAACTGCTGATGGAACTCGGCGAGGGTTTCGCTTTCGCCGGCCGCCAGGTGCATATGGAGGTGGCGGACGAGGATTTCTACATCGACCTGCTGTTCTACAACTACCGCCTGCACCGCTTCCTGGTGGTGGAACTCAAGGGCGGCGCTTTCAAACCGGAACACGCCGGGCAACTCAATTTCTACGTCACCCTGGTGGATGAGCATCTGAAGAGCGGCGACGACAAGCCCACCATCGGCTTGCTGCTCTGCAAGCAGCAACATCGCGTCGTTGCCGAATACGCCCTGCGCGGCATGACGCAACCCATTGGCGTGGCGGAGTACAAGCTGCAATTGCCGGATGACCTGGCGCGCTACCTCCCCAGCATCGAGCAGATCGAGGCCGAGTTGCAGGACGAGGCATCGCCGGATGACCAGGACACGCCAGCATGAGCGAGCAACGCATCACCGACGCGCTCAGCACCGCGTTCTCCAGTCATCCGATTGTCTTCTGGCACGACGCCGACGGCGAGTTCTCATTCTCGGTCAAGAATCTCCTGCCCGATGGCGTCGAACTGCTCTATCTCGACGATCTGCCGGCCTTGTCCATCAAGCTCCAAATGGAGCGCGCAGCGCCGCAGGCCAGCTTTCTCCTCTACAGCGCCAAACCGCTCCCTGAGCTTGCCGACGACTGGCTGCTGGACATCCGGCTGCGCAGCAAGAGCTTCCACGCTGACAACGCGTCGATCCTACTGGAGGATCTCGGCCTGAACTCGCAGCAACTGCGAGCGCACCTGAAAGAGCGTGCCAAATTCCTCAAGGCCAGGGACCGCGTCGACCGCCTCAAGCGCTGGGTCGCCCCCAACGATGGCGCTGGGGATCTCGACCGCAAGATGATCGCGGTATTGGCAAAAACCGAGCAACCGGATCTCCCCGGCATCCTCCTCCGTCTTTTTTCTGCCCTGGTGCAGGACGGCGTCGCCAATCTCGATGCCGAACCGAAAGCGTGGTCCGACATCGTCGGCAACGACCTGATGGATTCGTTCTGGGTCCTGGTTGAGCAGGAGATGGGATACCACGATGGCGCGCCGACGCTGAGGGATTTCCTGTTCCGGATCCTGGTGACGGATTTTTCGCGAACCGTCAGTGGTGCCTGTCCGGCGCAGTTGTCACATTTCATCATCAGTGACAAGGCACGCGCGGCAAACGCCTCGGTCTTCGTCGCGGGATGGCGTTCTCACATGCAGCACTTTGCCAGCTACGATGCCTTGTCGGGCAGCGTGGCTCGCGAGCTGGGGCTGAGCAATGTGATTGCCGCTCTATCTGCCGAGTCATTGGCGGAAACGATGACTTTCGAGGAAGTCGAGCGGCGCATCATCCAGGACCTCAAGGGCCGCATCATCGCGGGCGCCGGCGCCGACATGGGTACCTTGCGCGGATTGATTGCCAGACGTCGTGACGGCCATTGGGCCAACAAGCTATTGGCGCATTCCAGCGCCACGACACGCGCGCTGGCATCGTGTTACGA
>Ga0209277_10001812_pt1 | contig 10378 bp, 10 predicted proteins | sample JI81AbrownDNA_FD_187503 | JGI IMG/M metagenome (GOLD analysis project Ga0209277, IMG submission 187503) | Wastewater effluent complex algal communities from Wisconsin, to seasonally profile nutrient transformation and Carbon sequestration -... | ecosystem: Engineered > WWTP > Effluent > Algae... | reverse complement strand
CTTATTTTCGCGGCTGCATCCAAGTATTGAAAGGGCTGCGTTATAAGAATCAAATTTTTTTCACCCCCAACAGCAATGCTGTAGTCGTGAAGAAATATCTTTAATATTCTTTCCCGATCAGATGCCGACAGACTATCCTGCATTTTTTGTAATTCAAGTTTTTTTGCCTTCTGCCTCAACGGCTCGACAACCTTCTCAGGAAATTGAACCAATATTTCTTTTACGGCATCATCGTGTCCTGCACCGATTACTAAATTGAAGATATACTCCCTTCTGAAAATCTTGAATTTCCCGATCAGCGACTGGTAATTTCCAAGTCCATCTTCAATCAGACGGATGTAACTCCCGCTGAATTTTTGAACAAAATAATTGTAGGCTCCGCCCCGGTTATTGAAAATATTTATTTCTGCGGTGCGAATGAATTCCTCAAACTTCAGAATATCCGTTTCTGAATCAACGCGTTCCGTCAGTAAACTTTTTCTTTTTAAAGCCCTTAATAATTTATTTGTCTTAGTTCGGTTGATTGACGTAAGCGGAACAGCTAAATGAAAGTCAAAGAAATTACCTTCGATCAAAAAAGGAATAATCTCGTGGAGATGAGGAATGTGATCATGAATAATTATTAAACTCTTACGTTCTGGATTTTGATGAAAAATAGCACGCAGGATGCTAATGTAAATATGGTAATAACTGCCACATACGTAAACCTGGTTCATATCCGTTGTCAACTTTTTTATGAAAGCTTAAATTTTTTCAACACGCTGGCGTAAAGATCTGTCGATCGTTGTTTCCTTTCGCGTAATAATTTTTCATCCACCCGCAGTGTTCCATAGTTTTTGGGATTTGTCAGCTTTGTAAAAAGGACATCGCTTAACGTTGAGTCAATCGAGACCGCAGATTCAGGAAGCCCTAAACTCTCATAAACGTATGTCACCCGATCTAATGCTGCAATGCCTAAACTCGGAACATTCATGGCCATACTGCACACGTTGGCATGGAAACGCATTCCGATGACAAGATTGCTGTTTTTGTAAGCCGAAAAGATCTGATTACAACCGTAATCGCCCTGAACATGAGGAGTAGTAACTATCCGCGATCGAAAATGTGAATGGTGTACTTTTTCGAGAAGTACGTTTATGGCCTTAAAATCACTATATATATGAGGTGCGAATACAATAGAATAGGATGTCTCTTCGAGAACGCGATTCACCAGTAGTTGCATTTGTTCAACAAATGTTTTTTCATCGACCAACCCGGTTTTTCTGTTCAGCATTTTTACCTGATCGTCAGTGGTATTAATCAATATGTATGGCTGCTCACAAGGCTTGTAATGACTTCCATCGTTCTCATAAAAAAAACCGTGGTCAAGAACTTCCGGAACTTCCGCAAACTTGGTTCCAAATAATTGTTTTAAAACCTGCGTGGAACCATCGTTACGGAGTGCTAAAAAAACATTCTTCTTGGTTAATAGCTGATCAAGAAAGCGCCTTAATTTTTCGACATTCCCTTCCGGAACCTCTTTATGAGGAATGCATCCAACACTTGCAATAATAATGGGTGTTGAAATTTGATCTAAAATTGGTTTTGAAATGTTAAGGGTAGTGCCTGTCTCGCTCCCCTCAACCCAGAAATCCAAAAATGCACCACCTCCGATCAGGAGAAGGTCATGTGAATTTGCCAGCTCAGCAAATTCTTTATTGAAAAACATCTTGTCGGGAAGGGAGTAGTTGTTATAGAACCTTCTTATCTCTAACGCGGTAATGCTAAAAGGTGATTTCAGAATAGAAGAAAGCAGCGTTCGAAGGCCAATATGACTGGCGTTATCACCAATATTTCCGGCATGAGCGGCCAGGTGCAGAATTTTCATAGATGTAAATTCTTTTCAACAATATAACGGGCATAGGCAAGATCTTTCGGTTCATCAATGTCAACATCGATAAAGTTGGAAAGCTCAATGCCCCGCGTTTCAGGAGTTTTATAACTTCTCTTCTTTCTGAGATAAGGAACATGACTCAGATATATAGCGCCATTATATTCAAAAGCAGGTTTTGAGTCCTGTCTACGTGTAGCATGTAAACCTTCAACAACAGGCGTAAGCGATCCGTCCGCTGAAGCATAAAAAATCAGCCCTGGACCTTTTTTCACAGGTGAGATAGACACAACGGAATCAGCACTGGTTTTAAAAAGAAACTCAATCGCTTCGTGGATATGCTGTGCGGTGCGAAAGGGTGATGTAGGTTGAAGCAGCAACAGATAATCATACTGAGTGCCCAGCGAGTCTAATGCATGAAGAATTACATCCATGCTGGGTGTGTTGTCCAACGCCAGCTCAGCGGGCCGGACAAACGGTACTTCACAGCCAAGCTGTTTGGCTACGCGAATAATTTCCGGATCGTCTGAACTTAACACGAGCCTGTCGATATGCGCACTTTTTTTTGCTGCCTCGATCGTCCACGCGATTAACGGCTTGCCGCCAAGATCAGCGATATTTTTTTGTGGGATGCCCTTTGAACCCCCGCGGGCAGTAATGAGCGCTAATATGGTTTTTCCCTTGACCATCAGTTCAATTGCAGATCTCTGAATTTTTTTTGCTGAGAAATCTGCCACATTGCTTCAGAGGTTAATACACTCATAAATTTTTGTGCGCTCGTGCCATCACCATAGTGATCACACGGGGTGAATCTTTTGGTTTTTAGTACCCTGTTGATGTTCTCAAGAATAGCGCGTTTGTCAAACTCAGCATTAAAGATTGATTCGTATTGGAAACGATTGAGCTGACGTGTGCCCAGATTAATCGTAGGAACTCCATAAATAGGAGCCTCATGAATACCTGCACTGGAGTTACCTATAATAAAATCCGCATGTTTGAGAAACGTTAGGAAATGTTCAAACCGTAACGAAGGGAAAATTCTAACGCGGGGATTGTCGTTTAATAATTTGTATGCTGAAAATATCTCGTGCGAACCGAGATCGTTATTCGGGTAAATAACAATGTAGTTTTGATTACTTTCGAGCATTGCCTCTGCAAAAACAGAAGCGTGTTTAAATTGAAGATCAACCTCGGTAGTAACCGGGTGCAACATGGCTATCGAAAAAGAATTAAACGAAACGTTATATCTCTTTTTAGCATCATCGAGCGATGGAAGCTTGTCCGAAAGCATGATATCAACATCCGGTGAACCGATGTGAAAAATACTTGATTCACTTTCACCTAGCTGCTGAAGCCTTTTTTCCGCTGTAGTATTAGCGACAAAATGAATATGAGAAAGCTTGGAAGTAGCATGGCGCATAAGGTCATCAATCGTCCCGGAAACTTCTCCGCCTTCAACGTGCGCAACAAGAATATTCCGAAGGGCTCCAACAATGGCGCCTGCAAGTGCTTCAACACGGTCACCATGAATTACAATGAGGTCAACGTGATTTTCATGAAGGAATTTTGTCAATCCGGTAATGGTATTGGCCAGAATGAGTTCCATGGAGTCGCCCTCAATCTGGTTGATGAACATAAACACCCGGTCAAAGCCTGCCCGCTTTATTTCGTTAATCGTATTACCATACTTGCTGAGCATGTGCATGCCGGTTCCAAACACCTGATACTCAAAATCCGGATGGTCGCTCACGGCCTGGATGAGCGGTTTTAGCTTTCCGAAATCAGCACGTGTTCCGGAAATAAACAGGATTTTTTTCAGGCTATTCGACATCAGACCAGCGGAGTTGTGAATCGCGATCAATATTGCTTTTAACCTTTTTCCCAAGCAGACTTTCAAAATGTTCAGCCAGAATTTCTCCAGTGCCAGGCCGCTTCACCCAAACGTTCTCTTTCGAAAGCATATCGCCTTTCTTAAGATCAGCAATTGTAACAACCGAAGCATAGGCAAAATCGATGGTTGGCTGTTCTTCTTTTACAAAAGTTTTGTCACCACCACGCTCCTGCTTTAAGATTTTCGAACCCTGAATAAGTTCGCGCATAGCTTTTGGATCCATGGAGCAAACAATATCAGGGCCTGGCCGGTCCATACGATCCGTAAAGTGACGTTCTAAAATGGAAGCACCCAGGGCGACAGCACCAAGACATGCTAAATTATCAGTCGTATGATCAGAAAGTCCAACCACAGCATCAGGAAATTCTTTGGCTAGCCTTGTCATACCGCCCAACCGAACCAGGTGCGGAGGTGTTGGATAAATATTTGTGCAATGAAGCAATGCATACGGAACATTGTGCTTTCTGAAAATAGCCACTGCTTTACCAACGCTTTCAACGCTGTTCATGCCTGTGCTTAGGATGATAGGTTTTCCAAAAGCAGCGATATGTTCCAGTAACGGATAATTATTGCATTCGCCTGAACCGATTTTATATGCGGGGATGTCAAATTTTTTCAACCGCTCCGAAGCAGCACGTGAAAAAGGCGTACTGATAAAAATCATCCCTTTTGATTTCACATACTCCATTAATTCCCGTTCGTCAGATTCGTTCAGCGAACAGCGCTGCATGATTTCATAAATCGAAACATCTGCATTACCAGGAATAACTTTTTTAGCCTGACCCGACATCTCATCTTCTACAATGTGCGTTTGATGTTTGATAATCTCAGCGCCCGCCTGATGGGCCGCATCGACCATTTCAAAAGCAGTTTTTAATGAACCTTCGTGATTTATGCCGATCTCAGCCACAACAACCGGATCATATTCGTATCCGATTTTGCGGCCCTGTATTTCAAAAGAAGGAGACATGGCAGTGGATTGGTTTTCTTAATAAAATTCAAATAACCCTCCAAATTAGATTTTTTTAAGCGATTTATGAATTTCCTCCCCTTTGATGTTGGGTATTACCCAAATAATTAGTACTTCATCGGCAGCGCAGCCGGTGGGCTGATATTTAATGTGTAAAAAGGACTGTCCGGATACGTGTTCGAATACCAACCAACTGTTTTTATTTCTATCATTGCGGATTAATTGGGAAGCGCTATGGCTAAGTATGATGTTTATGGAATAGGCAATGCCATTGTTGATATTGTTACGGAAGTTGACCACGACTTCTTTCAAAAAAACGAAATCGAAAAAGGTGTCATGACATTGGTCGATGAAAAACGCCAGCATCACCTGATGAAGGCCATCGACATGAAACGAAGCAAAATGTCGGGCGGAGGCTCAGCAGGGAATACGGTTGTAGCGTTAAATCAATTTGGCGGGAAAAGTTTTTACTCATGCCTGGTGAGCAACGATGAACTTGGAAAGTTCTTCCTGGAAGATCTGAAGCGCAACGGTGTGGACACAAACCTTAAACATGAAAACTGTCCGAATGGGATTACGGGCAAGTGTCTGGTAATGACAAGTCCGGATGCAGAACGGACGATGAATACTTTTTTAGGCGTGAGCTCATTTCTCTCACCTGAACACTTAGATGAGAATGCAATAAAGAACTCAACCTACGTTTACCTGGAAGGCTACCTCGTGGCAAGTCCGAAAGGACTTGAAGCCATCAAGGAGGCAAAGAAAATTGCCGAGAAAAATGGTATTCATGTAGCACTTACCTTTTCAGATGCCAGCATGGTGAAATACTTCTCCAGGCAAATGGAAGAGATTGTAGGTGCCGGAGTTGATATGTTATTCTGTAACGAAGAAGAAGCCATGATCTACACCGGAACGAATTCGGTGAATGAGGCCCGCGAAGCCCTCAAAAAATTGGCGAAGAAATTTTCAATCACCCTGGGTGCAAATGGTGCGATGATTTACGATGGCGACACGTTTATTCAGATTGAGCCTTACAAAGTAAAAGCGATCGATACCAATGGCGCGGGCGACATGTTTGCCGGGGCGTTTATGTATGGAATTACCCACGGCCACAGTTATGCGGAGGCCGGTAAGTTGGCTTCGCTCGCCTCTTCCCGAATTGTATCCCAGTTTGGCCCGAGAATGGAAAAACAGCAGGCAGGAAAGGTTTTAGGTGATTTAATGGGATAAAGCATCCTGAAAATCCTTAAATCTTAAAATCCTGATCGGTTTTGGCAGATTTGGTCGGATAGTTAAAAACATCCTGCTTAATCCAAGAATCCTTGAATCCTGATCAAAATCCTGAAAATCAATCGGCTCTGTCTTGTATTTTTCAAAAATCCTGATCATTTTTGCACCCCTTATTTGAGATAGGGGTAAATACATTAGATCATGAAACGGACATTTCAGCCTTCAAAAAAGAAAAGAAAGAATAAGCACGGTTTCCGTGAGAGAATGGCCTCTGCCAATGGACGCAGAGTGATTTCTGCGCGCAGAAAGAAGGGCCGCAAGAAGCTTACTGTTTCTGACGAAACTACCTTCAAAAAGAAGTAATCAGCTGATTTGAAATTTGAAACAGCCTGTCGCAGGCATGGTTTCGTAATTTGAGGGCTGCGATTTTCAAACCTGCCTTCCGGCAGGCAGGTTATAGAATCTTCAAATTTTCAAATTGATGGGAACGTTCAGCTTTCCTAAATCCGAAAGACTTTATAAGAAAAAAGATATCCAGGAACTCTTCGATAAGGGTTCCTCTTTTTATTTGTACCCCTTTAAAGTTATTATACAAAAGCCGGCTGATTTGGATACCAATCAAGTCCTGTTTTCCGTTTCTAAAAAGAACTTTAAAAAAGCAGTCGACCGTAATTTGATCAAACGAAGAATGCGCGAGGCTTATCGCCTGAACAAGGCCGCGCTGCCCCAAACATCAAAATTGCAAATGGCGTATATTTATACAGCCAAAGACATCCTGGAATTTGATAAGATCCGGGACAAAATGGTCGCATCATTCAAACGATTAGGAGAGGATGAAATTGGCAATAGCAAAACACGCACAAAGGCAGAATGATATGCTTGACGATTCCATGTGTCCGCTAGTAACAATTATTAATGCATGAAAAAAAGTAGGTGGATACTATTGTTAGTGGCAGTAACTGCGGTCTCATTCGCGTTCACCAGGCCCGCTGAACGCTATTTCGAGATTGCCAAGAGCCTGGACATTTTTGCCACCCTGTTCAAGGAAGTCAATGCATATTATGTTGATGATGTTGAACCGAAAAAACTTATTCGCAACGGCATGGACAACATGCTGGAGTCGCTTGATCCGTACACAATTTATATTCCGGAAGAAGAGCTTGAAAGCTTCCGCATTTTAACCACGGGTCAATATGCAGGTATCGGAGCATTGATCAACGTCATTAATAATAAGACGGTTATTACACATCCCTATAAAGATTTCCCAGCGTATAAAGCAGGCGTTCGGGTGGGCGATGAAATTATCTCAATCAATGGTAAAAGCATGGTAGGCATGGCTCCCAGCGAGATTACCTCCGGCCTGAAAGGTCAAGCTAAAACTGAAGTTGAGCTGAAAGTGAAAAGAGCGGGCGCGGGGGAATTAACGTTTAAGATCAAACGTGAAAAAATTTCCATCACCAATATTTCATATTTCGGAATGATCGGCACGTCCGATGTAGGCTACATCAAGTTGGATGAGTTTACCCCGGGAGCAGCGAAAGAAGTAAGCGAAGCAGTGCTGTCTCTCAAAGCACAAGGCGCGAAGAAATTGATCCTTGACTTGCGTGATAACCTGGGTGGACTAATGCATGAAGGGATCAACATCGTTAACCTGTTTATCGGTAAGAATCAGGAAGTGGTTTCAACAAAGGGAAAAGTTAAAGAATGGAATAAAACGTATTCAACATTAAATAACCCGCTTGATACGGAAATTCTCCTCGCTGTGTTAACAAGTGAAGTAAGTGCATCCGCTGCTGAAATTGTTTCGGGTTCGTTACAGGATTATGACCGCGCGGTGTTGGTAGGTCGGAGGACATTTGGAAAGGGACTTGTCCAAACAACGCGGCAACTATCGTATGGCTCTGAATTAAAAGTTACCGTTGCAAAGTACTATATCCCCAGCGGCAGATGTATTCAGGCATTAGATTATGCGCACCGTAATGTAGATGGTTCGGTGAGTAAGTTCGCAGATTCGCTGCGAATTGAGTTCAAAACAAAAGGCGGTCGTAAAGTGCTTGATGGTAACGGAATAGATCCCGATGTGAATACAGAAGACGAATACCTTAGCGCGGTGGCAAGCGCGCTGATTCAGAACGGTCTTGTTTTCGAATACGCTTCAAAATATTGTGGAGAAAATCCAAATAAGCCTGATTTTAAAACTTTTAAGCTTTCGGATTCAGACTACACCAGGTTCACTGACTGGCTTAAAACCCAGAAGTTTGCCTATACAAGCGAACTCGAAACCAATACGAATGAATTAATCAAAGCCGCTAAGGAAGAGCGCTATTACCCTGAGCTTGAAGCGCAGTTGAGCGACCTTAAAAAGCGAATCGAAAACAATAAAACAACTGACTTGATCAGATTTAAAAAGGAAATCAGTGAGGTGCTTGAACAGCAAATTGCTTTTCATTACGCACTTGCAGAAGGCGAAGCGGCCGTTACGCTATCGCGGGATAAAACAGTTGCAGAGGCAGTGAAAATCCTGGGGGATAACAATCGCTACAAAAAGATTCTGACCCCATGAGTTTGATCCTGAGCCTTGAAACATCGGCAAAGGTTTGTTCTGTTGCCGTTCACGATCAGGGCAAGCTCATAGCCACCAAGGAAATTCACATTGAACAATCTCATGCCAGCAAGCTTGCTGTGCTAATGGACGAGGTGATTAATGAATCAGCAATACAGGTAAATCAACTCAAGGCCATGGCTGTGTCATCCGGCCCGGGTTCCTATACAGGCTTGAGGATAGGTACGTCAACAGCAAAAGGTTTATGTTTCGCATTAGACATTCCGTTGATCTCCATCGGCTCGCTTGAGTTGCTGGCCTTTCAGATGAGTAAACAAAATCCATCGAATGCATACTTGTGCCCGATGATTGATGCCCGCAGAATGGAAGTTTACTGTGAAATATTTGATTCGTCATTAAATATAGTCCGGCCGGTTGAAGCAAAAGTGATCGAGTCTTCAAGCTTTGAAGAGCTGCTGAATGAAAATGAGATTGTTTTTTTTGGTGATGGCTCGGATAAGTGTAAAGATCTGATCACGCACCCCAATGCAACGTTTGTATCAGACATTTATGCTGCCGCGTCTGAAATGGGACTGCCGATTTATCAGAAATTTCGGGAACAGCAATTTGAAGACCTTGCTAATTTTGAACCCCATTATCTAAAAGAATTCATGATTAAAAAACCTGCCGCCAAGCCGGTGAATTAATTCTTTCCGATTTTTGTAGTATGTCAATGCCCGATGAAAAAGAGATTGTGAACCGTGTAGCTGGTAGTTCCCTGATCACATTTGATTTGGAGGAATACTATCAGCCAGGGGAAAGACTTTTGGTGGATCTGAAAGATCAACTTTTCCAAGGCATGATCTTGCGCGAGAAAGATCTCCGTGATTTTATAAAATCAAACGACTGGTCTATTTATAAAGATAAGTTCGTAGCGATTACATGCTCTACGGATGCAGTCATTCCTACCTGGGCATACATGCTTGTCGCGATCGCCCTTAAGCCTTTTGCTAAAGCAATAGAGTTCGGAACGCTTGAAAAGTTAGAGGAAAGACTCTTTGAGGATGCTCTGGCTAAAGTTAATTGGGAGCAATTCCGTAACGCAAAAATTGTTGTGAAGGGCTGTAGCAAGGTTAATGTTCCCGCCTCAGCCTATGTCAAAACGGTTGCCGAGCTTCAGCCCATTGCTGCCAGTCTTATGTTTGGGGAGGCATGCAGCACAGTCCCGCTTTTCAAGCGAAAAGCCTGGTAATCTGCCGCTTAGCAGGATTGAGGATAAGTTGTTGATAGAAACAACTGGTGTGGATTTGTAAAAAACATCTCTGCTGCTACTTTTGAGGCCCTTTTTCGGAGAAACTATTCTGAAAAGAATTTACTCAGGGTTTGTAAAAGGTGTCGAATTAACTACCTTTGCACTCCGTTTTTGAGCGGAAGTACAAAATCAGGCACAATCGGAAGGATCTGAGCCACACATTGACAGGACGTTTTAAGAATACCTAAAACACTTTAAGTCAACTACGTTCTTTGAATAATTGGAGAATTGATAGCGGACCCCGAATAATCATGAGTCGCGAGACTAGTGACAATTTCGGAAGCCCCGATAGGGTACTGAGTAATTGGTACCGATTATTGTTGGGGCTATATAAATATGAATCATAGCCAGGGCAGACAATTATTGAGGCTGGGGGCTTGACTAGGTTTTAATACTTAGTAAGTAACACCAGCACCAGTTTGTGGTAGAGTCGTGAGATTTGACACAGATTGAAAGATTATTACAATGGAGAGTTTGATCCTGGCTCAGGATGAACGCTAGCGGCAGGCATAATACATGCAAGACGAACGGTAAGTAGTGTAGCAATACATTGCCTAGAGTGT